>Ga0126342_10013371_pt1 | contig 14547 bp, 8 predicted proteins | sample Cyp1metagenome_FD_92528 | JGI IMG/M metagenome (GOLD analysis project Ga0126342, IMG submission 92528) | Coral microbial communities from Lord Howe Island, Old Settlement Bay, Australia - Cyphastrea 1 metagenome | ecosystem: Host-associated > Invertebrates > Cnidaria > Coral ... | reverse complement strand
CCCCACACAAGATACGGCACAGCGGTATCTACCCAAGGCGCAGCCTCTTTTCCTTGACCAATCTCAAACTGCGGTGCATGGCAGGGTTCTGCGCATGTGAGCTCAAGTGTTCTTCACTTGCATATATATATATATATATGTAGCAACCCCCCCAGGATTTTTCTTCGCACCTCAGGACTGCCGAAGACCTTGCCCTCTTGCTCCACCTATTGGCCGGTGGACCCCCTTGCATCATCCAGTCCTGGATGACCAAACGAATTTTAGTATTGGGGGATCCCCCATGACTGAAGAAAGTCCCAGCATGACAACAGTCTAGAGTCTAGTTTATCCCATGGTTTTCCTTGTTGGGGATGCCTCAAAATGTGAAGAAAACTCCCATAAAACTCAGAGAGTGAAAACCGTGTCTGGGTCAAGCTCGGAGACAAGTCCGACCCGGATTCCTTAGCTCAGAATTGCTATGCGCTGAGTCATTCGAAAAAAGTGTTGAGTCTTGACCCACTGGAAAGCAAGCCATACAGAATACCCATTGAAATAGATATTGCATATTATTCCATACTCTAACGTGGCGTCCATTTGCTTGCAAGCCACTTGGGCTGATCTTAGGTAATATATATATCCCAAAGGAATTCCATCATGTTCCATTCATTGTCCTATGTTCCACATGTTCCATAAACATACATCTTTTCCAGGGCACCCTGGGGCCTGCTGGTCCAACGTGAGCTCACCCAAGGCCGCAGAGGAGGCGACGGTCGAAAGCTGATCTTGAGACCTGGGAAACCCGATCACCAGAGGGGTACCCTCTGGTAAACATACCAAAAAAACTATGGAAAAAATCACCTTCTGGTTAGTGGTGCAATAACCATCTTGAAAAATATGAAACGAGTATATAGTCAATGGGTTTCGGATGACATCCCATATATGAAATGGAAAATAAGAAATGTTTGAAACCACCATCCAGCCTTATTTTTAATGGGTAAATCAACTGTCTATGGCCATGGCTTCAATAGCAAACTGTAAGTTTATCGGGGAACAAGATAGTCATGGGGGTTTCCCTAGTCATGGGGGTACCCCAACAGCTAGATGATGTAGGGCTATCCCCATGGATTCGGAAACCTCCATATCACCATCTATATCACTGAATCTATCTATGGAAATATGGGAAGATTTTGACCACTTTTTTTCGGATTTCGGGGTTGGTAAATTAGTACAATGTATCCAGATCATTGGATATTAGTGGATGTACAGGCAATAAATATCAATAAACAATATTAATTAATGGTCGAGTCAGAGGATAAAAGATGTTTACTGATTATTTTTGGGGTGTTTCTCAGAATGATGTAGAATTCGCACCGGAATAACTTAATTTGCACCATTGGATCTTTTGGGGATCCTGGTTTTCGGGGGATGTGCTGACATTTGGCTGACTTAAAGCCTCTACTGTTTGGTGTTCTGCAGCCATGATTGGGCCCCTTCGACCCTTCACCATCCTGACCCAAGCTGAATAGCCGTTTTTGTTGCGAGGATTTCCCACAGCAGTGATGGGCATAGCGCCACGCTGCTAAGCATTTCAGACACGGCGGAAATCTCTGCACGTGACACCTATCTGTGTAGACAATACATGACAATACCCAACTTGTTTTCTTTGGGTTGTTTTGGGGGTCGACATCGGGATTCAGCAAAGAACCATTCCATTTCATAATTTCAAACCAAGGATATTGAAATTTCACCAACAAACATAGTAGCGGGGGTGCTGGTCATATTTATGAACGAGCAGAGTCTGGTCACTCTTGGTAGTTTTGATATTTAATGAAACATTAACGGTATGTCAATGGAGAATTAATGGGATTTAATATGATTTAATGGTACATGATGGAATATTTATGGGATTCAAATGATTTTTTCATGGATTATAATTAATGATATATGGATGGAATATCTATCTACTTAATTCTACTGATATAAATCTGGCCAATACTACTTTTACAATAATTCATCAACCTAAGAATTTCGGCCACGTTATTAAGGATAGTTGCCCAAATCCGCAAGCCTCATTCCAATGCCGTTGCAGGTCATCTTAATTCATTCAACGTAAACCATCGAAATGGATGACCAAAGGGCCCCCATGCATTCATAGATGTTTATAGTATAGCTATGCATAGATAGTATAGATATCACAAAAAATATCGAAAAGTTGTAGGCTATGTCAGGATGGTAGTTCGATGTTTACCTCATTTTTAGCCCCTAATGTGGGGCGACCTGGTGCAATCCATTTTTGACAGCGACAAGGTCTGGAAATTTGAGAGACGGAACATCGGGACATCTTTTTGGAAGGGCAGTTCCAGTTATACTTATAAGATACCATCTGGTTATATATTTAACATAGCCATGGAAAATCCACCCATGCTATTAAGAACGCTAAACCATCTATGTATAAATGGGCCATTTTTTTTCCATGGCTATGTTAGTCATAACCAGAGGGTAAGTTATAGAAGTTATATATGGCCTATCTGGCCTATATGGCTAATTATGTTCATCCCCCCGGTAAAACGCGAAAACGCTCGATCTCTGCCGCGGCCAAAAAATGTCCCAATTCTTAGCAAAAAAAGGCCCCCCGTTTACAATAGCTAAGTTGGTTTATCACTAGGTACTAGGTAGCTATGGTTTATGGTGGATACATCTATGATACATCTGTAGTATCGATAGTCTTATAGTTAAATGGACTAACAAACCAACTGAAAAAACTGGGAAACCCCCCACCTTGTAGGAAACAATAACAATAAACGCATGTCACGTGACGCCTCTCCAGACGCCCCTATCGCCCGGGCAGCCCCACTTGCTTCTCTGCATCGACTTGTTCCTGGCGGACCAATTTTTGATCTTTTCCATGTCCTGGGCCAGGTCTCATAGGTTCTTCCAGGACCCAGCTAGAACGCTTAGATCTGTCGAGTTTCAGTTTCTCCACATGATTCATTTTTTTGCGGGGTCAAGTTACCTTGTACCCCTGGTGAACATCAAAATAGCTGGTGTCTATGGATGTTCATCACCCTAAAGAATGGCTGTTCATAGGATTTTATAGGTACTGATCCATGGCCATATGTCTCCATGTGTCCCTAGACATCAGTGTTTTTTTTTTCTCAAGATGTAGTGAGATTCAGCTTGGCCACCAAAAATTCTCCATGGGAACTGTCACGCCCTAAGGCCAGTCAACGCAAGAACAGTACCTGCCCTTCAGTATGAATCTTCAAAATAACTGACGAACTTGTTTGTCCAAAAAAGGAATATATATATATAATATATATATAATATATATATATAATATGTATATATATATATACGTGAATATACTGAATATACAATGTGCAAAATATCAAAATGGGTTTGGACCTTAAAATAGGGTACCCCATAAATCCAATGGTTTATCAACATATTCCCATGAACAGAAACATGAATTGGGCTATCTGCATCCTTAGACACCCCCCAACTAGTGATAAACCATCAAATTAGGGCTTACCCAAAGCCGAGATGTTACCTAGCAATAGAAAAAAAAAAAACATGGCTCATGACCTTTATTAAATGATCAACGGGCGGCTACTAAACCGGGCCCAAATAGGATTCCTTGATGGGTCCTTAATATTCCTTATAGCCCGCCGACCAATGCCCGTCTCCCGACAGGTCCTTCTTTTGCTGCTCCCTTTTCTGCCTCTTCTCTAATTCCTCCCTGGGCACGCAAATCTTTGATAGGATGCCAACTGCGTCCAACTGCAACATATATATATATGATGATGTATGTGTCAGGTCGTTAGGGCACCAGAGTCAAACCACAACATCACAACATCTGGTCATGTTCAGAGTTTGGGCCTGGGGCACGGCTAAAGCCGTGCCGTAAAAAGGGGGTGTTTCACGAAAGGAAACTGATCATCCATGGCCGGAGAAGCCATTACAGGTCTTCACAATGTCTACCCTCAAATATGTGTGAGTTAAATCACCAGTTTGGTTGTGGAAAATCCCATTCCCCTGTTGAGTATTAGATGTTTCTTTCATATGATCACCAGCATTTTTCATATAAAAATCCGTATCAAATCCCTAGAAAAACCTTATAAAAACCTGATAACCCCCCTCTAAACCCCTATAAAAACCTTCAAATAGGCCACCTATTTGTTCCATATCTCAGGCTCCAGATGGCTCCAGGACACTCGGTGATCTCCGCCATATCTCTGGACTGTGGGGTGGTCGGCCGAACGGCCTAGGGTGAACGAACCAGCTGGGTTCAGCCAGGCAGAAGGCTGGTTTTAGGCTGGGAATATCATGGAGATGGGTAAACCATTTTTAGGTGATATTGGGTACCCTCTGGTAGTTTAACATAACTTTGGAAAATCACCATTTTTAATGGGAAAACTCACTATAAATGGCCATTTTCAATAGCTGTGTTAAATTACCAGAGGGTAAAAAACATCATATTTCACTCGCCTGAATTGTTGGGCCATAAAAGGGGATGATTTCCCTTATAAACCATGATTCCAGGGTTCGGGTGAAATGTGGAGTCGTTATAATCTACCCAGATATAATGGACATGGGGACCAGACCAATAATCTATCATGGGATTATTTACCCAGATATGGATATTCGATATGGGATTATTTATGATTATTTTACCCAATAATCTATAATGGATATGGCATGGGTAAAATCACTGGGGGATTTCCAGAATCATATGATCTCTGTATGTATATATATATACATATCCATGATATATATGATTCTATAATATTCTATATATGTCATGATGTCCATGTGTTTTCCGTTATATATTGCCCTGTGATTCTCCATTGTGGGATATTTGTTTGGAGGAACGCTAATTAATCGGCCATGAAGATCGCAAATCCTGGGGGACCGTCCAAATTTTAGAATATGGCAGTGGAATCGAATGCTTTTCAGAAGTGGGTCAAAACAATTACCATCTGGTTATTTAACATACCCATGGACAATCCCTTATAAATGGAGGTTTTAATGGGAAAATCATCTATAAATGGGCCATCTTTTTTCCATGGCTATGTTAGTCACAACCAGAGGCTACCATTGCTTCTCAGTCCCAATTCTCCAGGGAACTGCAGTGGACATCAAACATCAATCATGTGGCAAGCACAATAAGAAGCCATCCCTAAAACCACCCAGAATGGATGGTAGAAAAGCATCCACAAATGGATAAATGATGATAAATGGATATAAATGGTCGGTTTATGGCAGCCAGGTGTTCCATGGTTTTACCACTTTGTTCAAGCATTCTTCACCATGATTGTTCACCATGATCACCACTAATCATCATGAAACAATATCAAAGAATAGCAACTGGTTGGTGACATACCTACCCCTCTGAAAAATATATGAGTGAAAGTCAGTTGGGATGATTATTCCATCCCAACTGAATGGAAAGTCATAAAAAAAAAAATCCATGGTTCCAAACCACCAATCAGTTTTTCTATGTTTACCCACTAAAAATCACCATGTTTGATGGCTAAATCCACTAGAAATCTATGGCTAAGTCCAAGTTTTCACATGTTTTCACCATCCAAGTCCTGTCAACAGCTCCAGGGCATCCCGACCAATAAGCCATTCACCCCTTCGACCAACTCCTGAGCCAAGGAAAGTCATGGGAAAGCCATGGGACATGCTCCGTAGAAAATGGAGATTTGGAACTGGGATGTATAACATATATGGTTAATAATGGTTAATAATAGGTCAATAATGGTTAATATATGGTTAATAATGGGTTACTAATGATGGATATACCCTCTGGTTATGTCAACAGTTTGCTATTGAAGCCATGGCCCAGTCGAAATAGTGGATTTTCCCATATTTTCCATGGTGATGTTCCAGTTCGTTATGTGACAGTTTACCAGGCCGGGTATCTACTATTTTTCACCAAAAAGAAACGGGAATACAACTTGATATAACCAACAAAAATATGGGGACTTACTGGAACAAATGATGACGTTCGTAACTTCCACAGCCGATGTCATCAAACATGGCTGGCTGACAAATCCCTGCAGTAGCTACACGTTCCAATGGGAAAATCATTGAACAAAATGATCTAGATGTTGGATTTTCTAGCAAACCATGTTTGATTGCCGGAGGGTACTGTAGTGAAGAATGATGTCTTTAAAAAGTTTGCAGGTGGCAGATATTGTTTTCACCATGGTGTTCTCAGTGGATATAATAACTAACCTGCATTTTTGATAGTTAACTCTCATATCCCATTCTATCCAAAGAAGTATCAATGATATAGATATGGGTTCCTTGATTATCGCTCAGACATCAAAATACGACCCTGTTTGATAGTTAAGTGCCTGTTAGATGATGATATCCCACTACATCCGCAGGAAGGGGTTACAAAATCCCCATTATATAATATGTTTCGGATTGGATTCTTCTTACTTTTCTAGTCCTATCATGTTCTATCCTTTTTTGGGTTACTACAATATTCTGGCTCAACTACAATAATTCACCCCCGCTGAAAACAGCTGAAGTCAGGCCAACCTCGATTTCTGGGAACATTATCTTGGATTTGAAGGACCCCCAAAAAAGTACACACATATCACCTGTAGATTCCCCAGTTGTAGTGGATTTTCCTTTGGGAAAGTCAATGAAAAGCATTCATCTTTGCCACAAAAAAATGGGAAATCATCCAAGTCTAAGTGGTCCACAGAAAAACGATCCGGGCCTCTTCATTGCCCAGGGAAGACTTGCGCTTCTTCGCTTGACTGCGGAGAAAGATCCATGGAAGATGGAAAAATCAGCCGGGGTGGGGGTCGAGCTGTGTGTCCCTTTGACCATCAAAAAAATGCTGCATTGAAATGGGATTTTTTGCGGTGATGTTTCATGATGAAATAGAGTGACAATTAGAAATCCATCGAACATGGTAATGTAATATATTATATAATGGTGTATATATATATAATTATAATGAGAGATGAGATAACTAACAAACTAGATCCAATTTGTATGTGTGTCTGGGTAAACTGTTGTGGCGAAAATGATGATCGACTATCACTATACTCACCAACATGTTCAAACAAGGACGCTGTAGCCAATGGTGATCTCTCCTAGCAAGCTGTGAAATTACCAGAGGACATCATCGGTGGATTTACATGAGAGAGACTGCCATTTCCAACAGTCTCTTTATTATGGACAATGCATATATATATATATACCTACAAGGTGGTTCCCCCCAGTTAGATGTTATAAGTTGATTTATAAATTCCCTTATAGAAAATCTAACATTATCTACCATAAACCCAAATTAATCGGACTTATAAAATGCTATAAACCAACTTAGCTATCTAGAGGACGTCACCTTGTATGTACACCCATCGCTTGTAACCAGGATCTGTGGCTAGATCCTAAGCGTCGACAAACCACCCAGTGAAGCAAACAAGGGCTCGTTGGTGGGGTTACCCTCTGGTAAACTGTCACATAACTATGGGAAATCACCTTTTTTAATGGGAAAACTCACTATAAATGGCCATTGTCAATAGCTATGTTAGTTTACCAGAGGGTACATGTGGTAATGTTTTTGTTGTATTCTATCCCTGTACTATATGTACTTGAAAGAATGGTCCACAATGATTTTTTTTGCGAGATTGGAACCCAACATCACGCGGGTAGTTAGTAATCCCCAAAAAGACAGAAAAGGTTCCATTTGCCACTATTGTCGATTCGCATTTTACTTTTCTGCATCTTTTTGGGGTGTTGCTATACACAGTAGTTTTCTGCCGCCTTCTTCGCATGGTTTGTAGAAGTGAGCGTATACCCTTGAATAACGTATAACTTATAATATACGATCCCCCCAACTAACATGACGACCTTGCTATTTTTACTGGGGTTAGAAGTTGAATTTCTGAGAATGATCTATTCTCAGGGGCGAAGTGTTCCTTTCCTTCAGCAACAGATTTGGAAAAAAACATGGTTTCGTCGCACTGATCTGAGCTTGGTTGGTGGACTTGTTTCATAAATTGATAGGTAAATGATCTACAAATTGATATGTTCCATAGTTATGTCAAATGATCAGAGGTTATCTGGTTGGTGGTTGACCTACCCCTCTGAAAAATATGAGTTCGTCAGTTGGGATTATTATTCCCAGTATAATGTCAACCCTGGATTAATAAACCCCTAGGCTGTTTAATTGGGAAGGTACCATTTAAGTATCAAATCATGACATTGGGGGAATACCCCCGCAATTAATAAACCATGGTTTATTCATCCGGGGTTGACATTATGGAAAAATAAACGCCATGTTCCAAACCACCAACCAGTTATATAATCTTATAATATTTATATATATATGATCCTTATGTTTAGTTGAGGTCTACATCAACCCCAAGCTGTGCCGGCCAGCTGTGCCTCAGCCCAAGGGCGCTCTTCCGTCGCCCCGGGCGGGGCTGGAAGTTTTGGCTGCTGAGCGTCAGCTCGGAGGTGTAGGTGGGTATAGCCTCCGTGACGCCAGGCAGGCTGAACCTTGGAAGATGTGGTGAGATGGGATGATCAGGATGGGAGAACTTGACCATCTGGTTATGACATTCACAGTTTGCCAACTGGAACATCCACCCATGCTATTAAGAACGGTAAACCATCTTTTTGATTAGGGCCATGGCTTAACCATGGCTATGTTAGTCATAACCAGAGGCTACTCTCTTTTTTCAGTCCAAGAAGAAAACTAAGGCCTGGAGATCTGGCAAGCCAATTGAAATTGGGAGAATGATCATGAGACAAATCCACCTGTTACACGTAGGGGCCAGCTAAAGGCCGAAGGCGGAATGCCAAAGGCTGAAAGTTGTGACTATATGTGATTCATAGAGAAACTTAGATATTAATAGATATTAAATGATCTTAAATGATATTAAGGATCCACAGCGATTCTCTATGTCTAATTCTGCTTATGATCCGAAAAAATGAAGAAACACATACAACAACTGCTTCGTACAGATTCTCTTGATCCATAAACCACCGATTTCTGGAAACCTTGGGGGTTGCTGGTCCTCCAGTAACTGCTGACTTGGCGGAAGTTAGGGTCCCGAATCACCTCCAGGGGGGTTCATATCTTCAAATCTGAAGGGAAGGTGATCCCAGCATTGATAAGTTTTGATGGTTGAAGCCACCATTCAAAGGTGTAGAAATGATAGACATGCCAAAAATAAACATGAGGAATCTGTCCAATCGTGGTGTCTTGACGAAAAACCATAAGCCAGCTGAGCCAATGGAATCGCCAGCGCTATAGTCAGGAAATCCAAACACTTATCTGGGTAAATTATAATATTTCACTAACCTGAATTAAGGCCCATTTGGGGATGATTTCCCTTACTAACCATGATTCCAGTGAGGTCGCAGTGAGGTCGTTATAATTTACCCAGACTTATCACCGTTTGAATCTACAATCCTAAACAGCAACCATTAGGGGTGACGTGGCCATCTCTCACTTGAAATCTCAGAGTTTATCCTAAGGAGTTTCCGCAAGATCCTGAGGAGTTGGCTCATATTGGTTAATCATCAATCATCACATATTAATCATCATATTCCGATGATTCATGTTCATCATAATATTTGTTAACAATTACATCTTATTGCTTATTCATTGGTTAATCAATGTTAATCATCATATTCCGCAGGATTCTCAGTAATTCCCCATGAAGAAGATTGAGAAAAGGTGTGTTCTTGGAAGGACCTACCGCCGCAGCTCTTAGCATTCCAACTTCTCAGGTTTGAAGTCTGGTAGGTCGTCCAACGAAATCTTGTTCGCCTGAAATTCATCGGAACTGTGACACCGCAACGGTGCTTTGCTTGACCCTTGAAGTCATAGGGCTTGGTCATAGGGAATCATCTCAAGCCTGGTTGAAACATGTTGAAATGCATAGAAACATAGAAACAAAAAAAATAAAACCGCCACGAGGGCAGAGGAAGTCCGGCTGATACACATATATAACATGGACCGTTGCCATGTGGATCTTTGTGTGCGAGCCCCGTGCCCGTGCCCCATGCCGCTTGACCCATACCATGTGTTCATATCAAGTCTGATCCCTTAGTTACTAGGTCGCTCTCTCTCTCTCTCTATATATATATGTATCAAACCTCTCCTTAATATCTTCTTGTAATTCAACACAGCTATGGAAGCCATGGCCCGGTTAAAAGATGATGATTTTCCATAGCTACGTTTGTTTAGCAATGGGTAAATCACCAATAGAAATCCCGGTCAAACGCCATTTTCTTGATGGCTAACCCACACATATATTTAAATCAAGATCATGAAAATTCCCCCACTTTCAGACTTTCAGATGTACTTTCCCTATTCTTCCTCCAGGATTGATAACATGCAGATTTAAGAAAGACTGTACATATACTGATGCCGCAGGGAGAATCCAATTCCCATTTAGTTTCCAGAAATCACCATTTTTAATGGGTAAATCAACTATAAATGGCCATGTTCAATAGTTTCCAGACAAATCATCGATCTGTAGATCCTCCAACCCACCTGGAGTTTTTGCCGCAAAACCTCATTCCTGAGTCCAAAAAACAGTGGAGTGGAGAGTCGATGTTTGGGTTAGCACGGGAGGGGGCAATTTCATAGGATTCAATGGGATTTGATGAGTTGAAGTCCTGATATATGTAAAACACCATAAAATACCTATGATTTCTTGCGTTTCTTGCTCAACAGAAATATCCCCATTTTTTTTAATGGTGACACAACAGAAATATGTCTCAACACAACATTTTTTTTGATTTCAAGTGCCCATTTAAGTTCGACCTCAATGGATCCCAATCAAAGGACAATATCGTAACTTGATTTGAGTAGGGACTCCCAATCATAATAATCATATCAGATCATATCAGAAACTGACCCACTAAAGCTATTAATCTTAATGTTAACATATGTTAACTATATAATAATCTCGTTATCTTGATGAACTATCCATATAATCGGTCAAATCCATCAGCTTAGATGCTAGTCCATATATATAATATTCTCAATTTTAATCCATTTAACTTAACTCGCTGGTCGATGGCCTGCCAAGGTGCTGATTCTTTACTGGGATCAATGGCAAACCCTGTAAACCCATCTATACTATGTACAATCAAAAAACGGCCAACTACTCCCCAACTACCATTAAGTAAGCCTACAATCCATCCAGCTACCCCCTAACTAACATGAAGAGCCTGCCAACAATTCTGAATCCTTGAAACCTCGACGAAATTCGGGCCAATCTGTGAACGGCGGGTAGAGATGGTATATTACAATCCACCCACAAATGATCAGCCAAAACGTATTAGATCAAAGCTGGATATGAATCCATCTGAAAAATTTCTGAGTGAGTTCGTCAGTTGGGAAAACCATGGAAATTCCCAACTGAATGGAAATTCACTACCAACATACCCTCTGGTAAACTGTCACATAACTATGGAAAATCCACCCATGTTTCATGGGAAATGTCACTATTTCTATGGTGATTTTCCATAGTGATGTGACAGTTTACCAGAGGGTATTCCAAAGCACCAACCAGCATGGTACTGTTAGATCCATCTTAGCGGCTCCAAAATCCTCCAACGCCAAGCAACTCGTGCACCATGGCCTCGAAATCCTTCAGCACCAGAGGCACCTGGGCGCAAGCCGTCGAGGTGAACCGCAAACGGTTCGCAAGGGTGAAATACGATGGTATCCTCTGGTCAACTAACAGATGGCTATTGAAAATGGCCCAGTCGAAATAGTGGATTTACCCATCAAAAATGATGATTTTCCATAGCAAACTGTTAGTTTACCAGGCCGGATATCCTCAATGCATAGGAGACAAATAATTGACACCGGAAAATCCCTCGATGACCACATGGAACCATGGAATGAAACCGGTGTCGATGTTCCCACCAATCCATTGATATATCGTTAAACGTTATAAAAATAGTATGATAGTATCATTATATTCTTAGGATATCATACACGGTCATCCAAGATCACCCATTCGTGTATGTATATATATATATATATTATGATCCTATGCTATGGGATACTGGATACTAATTATATATATAGTTATATATATACAGGGATGAAAAACTATCATATGAGAGTGACATACTATTGTATTGTTATATTATATTAAACAATGCTATGTGATAGTCACAAAAATGATGTGTACATACTTTGGGCTCATTACCTGAACGTTTACCGTGAAACACCATGACAGCGGCACTTATACAAACTTATACTATAGTAAACAATGCTACGCTAGTCACCTTTACTTCATTCTTTCCAGGGCTGATAGGACTTATCACTCGAACGAACTATAGAATAATTGTAGTGACAGTGACGAATGATGACGCATGGTTATGATAGTAGTAATATGTAGTAATTAATTCAACAATCAGCTAATCATGTAATCACCTGATATCACCTGTTTAAGATGTTCATCGGTTATTCACGTGATGACTTGACTGTGAACAATGATGATGGCCCGGCCTTGGCGGCCAAGGGGTAAAAATGGGGTAAAATTATACGCTGTGACTTCATTGAAACCATGTAAAGCTTTTCCAGAAACGAGCATTTGGGTCAGTCTGAGGAAAATCTACAATATACATATATAATATTGGTGGTTGACCTACCCCTCTGAAAAATATGAGTTCGTCCGTTGGGATGATGAAATTCCCAATATATGGAAAAAGAAAAATAGGTTCCAAATTGTTGCAAACCACCAACCATATATATATATATCACATATGTAGTTATATAAATAATGTATATCGGAAAGGCATGGAAAGGCTGGACCAACCAAAGATGCAAAGTTTCCTATGGTTCGGCAATGTTCCAGATCTGAAATTGAACACGACGAAGCCAACGGCAATGGAAAAGCTCGGCATTTTCGAATCTGTACATCCGTACAGTCAGTATGTTGAAATGCTCAGCAAGGGTTCCTGGGTTCCTGAAGGGCAACGGAAGCTGGTGTCTTCAGAAAAGTATGGGATGGCCATGGTCATCTTCTATTTCCATTTTTTCCATTTCGGTCGCCATTTCGGAAGCCATTTCAGTCAGTTGCAGATTGCCAAAGCTCCTTTTCCAGGTGACAGATGGTGACAGTCACCGTTGCCATGGCCCCCTTTTTACCACTGGGTCTCCCAGGCTAACTTCTCGATTTTCAAGACCAGCTTCGAGCAGACTTCCTGAGGTCAGGTGGCCATTCTGAATGGGTGAGATGTTGAATTCATAGGGACGTTGCGGCCCAACGAATCTGAAAGAACCATTATCCTCTGGTAATTTAACATAGCTATTGAAAATCACCATTTTTTATGGGTAAATCAACTACCATGTTCAATAGCAAACTGTTAGTTGACCAGAGGGTAAAAAGATGGAGAGAAATTGGCCAAAATCTGCGATCGCGATCTGAATCTTTCAAGACACAGATTGAAGTTCCACGTGCATCCCCTGGTGTCCCCTGGTATCCAGCATCCAACATCCTTCAAGAACTTGCTCTGTCGATGTGGCAACTTCCAAGTGATTTTGATGAAAAAAATTATATCCCAGAAAATCTCTGGGAACATATCAATATATATCAATGGTGGCTTCAACTTTTGATCCAAGGATTCCAAGTGATTTTCAGATCCCATCCCACCTCATTCTCCGCTAAAAGCCTCTGCCTGGGAACCAGAATGATGCCATGATGCCATGGACTAAGGTAAAACACAATTTGGGGGTCCCAAGGGGTGGATAGGGAGATATTGGTGGTTGTTAGCTCATATTATTTCGATGTTCGATGACTTATTTCAATGTGTCATCCTTTGTGTTGATCGGTTTTTATGATTATTTTGGCTGAAAAAATGGGTTGTTTGGATGCTAAAGTGATGTGTTGATGATGTATTAAGGTTTTTGTTCCAAAAAACAAATGCAATATCCAAAGGAATTCAAATCAGTATATGTTTGCAGTTTGATATAGTCAACATAATCAGAGTAGTGCCTTGCAAGAAGCGATACACCAAATCCTAACATGTAAATTTATTTAACAAGTGCAGATAACCCCCGACAGCAAAGCAACCGACATAAAGCACAAAGAAAAGCGTGCTTTAATTCGTTGAAAAAAACGTACAGTATATATAATTTCATATCCAAAACAGAAACTAATTATCATAGTTATGTTTATCTGTTTGGATATGAAATCTAATATAGTTATATCACATATATTTACTATATATGTTCATCCCTCTAAAAATGGTATTAATAGGTATTGATTCATAGCCATATCCAAAACAGAACTAATTTCTATATTTGACACACCATTATCATCCGTTATCCGTTTCGTAAAGTATGTATGCCGCACCGCGCTGATACCGCCCATCGCCATCGCCTCGGAGCCATCAAGTGCCGAAGAACTCATTGGGACAGCAACTTATTGAAATATATATGGATATTTATGGGAAATATATGGATATTTATGGGAAATATATGGATATTTATGGGAAATATATGGATATTTATGGGAAATATATGGATATTTATGGGAAATGTATGGATATTTATGG
>Ga0126342_10013370_pt1 | contig 14550 bp, 18 predicted proteins | sample Cyp1metagenome_FD_92528 | JGI IMG/M metagenome (GOLD analysis project Ga0126342, IMG submission 92528) | Coral microbial communities from Lord Howe Island, Old Settlement Bay, Australia - Cyphastrea 1 metagenome | ecosystem: Host-associated > Invertebrates > Cnidaria > Coral ... | reverse complement strand
TATATATTATATTATATATATATTATATATATATATTATATTATATATATATTATATTATATATATATTATATATTATATATTATATATATATATATATATATATATTATATATATTATATATTATATATATACATTAGATACATATATATATATATTAGATATATATATATATATCTAATATATATATATTAGATTTATATATATATATATATTAGATTTATATATATATATATTTTTTACGAGTTGCTAGTAATTTTGTATATCCAGTTCATGGTAGTTCGATGACATGTTCCCCATATTTTCGAGATCTCTTCACAGTTTCGGCATCTTTTGTTAGGGATTGCTATAACCACTATTACCCTGTATAGTCGATTAAGAACCTAAATTGGTTCATAGCCACTATATATAGCTCTAAAAGTCGGTTAATATCCCAAAAATGCTGGGATTAACACTATAGTTATGTCGGTTGATTAGTAATCCAAAATGTGGTTCAGTGATAGCTATATAATGATAGCAAAGAATATATATGGCTTCTGGATTATAGCCGCTGGATAGTTTATATTCTTATAAAACTATCTTAATATGCCTAGTTTCCTTCTTATTATGACTATATTATAATGATAGCTATCATCAGATTATGAACTCACTTCACCACTTGTTAAAATCCACGTGTCTGTCTTTTGGGGGGTGACTGGTCATCATGACTATTGGACTATTGCTTGGGGACTATAGTCATCATAGTATGTTTGCAACTATCAAAACTACTGGATAGGTGCTAACTATTATAACTGTATATATTATAATTATTATAAATACAACTGTTATTCATTATTATGGTTGTAACTATATATATATAATCATATTGCTATTATAACTATTAATCATCATTGTATAATATATAATGATAGTTTTAGTTTCATAATATTATAATGATAATGATAATCAAAACTATTATACTATTGCTATTGTCATTATTATCATATTATAGTAGCCATTATAACCACTGGATAGGTGATAACTATTATGAGTCCAGCATAATGACAGACTATATCATTATTAGACCATACTGGAAAAAAACTGGATGGATTAGAACTTTAACTACACCTATAACATCCTATAACTACAACTCTAGTTACGAGTACAACTATCTTCATGAAAAGTGCTTTATATGACTATAAAATACTATAAACTCTAACTACAACTACACTTATTATGACTCGAAATGAGAGTTGTAGTTAGAATTAGTTACTATAGAAACTAAGACTCTGATTCTAACTATAATTATGGTGTTAAATCTAACAGGATTAAGACCAGGATTACTATAGAAATATTATGGCATCCAAAAAATATTAGTCAATGGGAAGGATGACATCCCATATATGAAATGGAAAATAAAAGCCATATTCCAAACCACCAACCAGGAAATATTATGGCATCGAAATTGAAACCCTGATAGGATCCCCATCGGCCGCGGCGCCCAGCTCCGCCTTGAGCTTCACCACCGCCTCGGCGCGGTCCGCGTCGCCGCCGCTCAGCTCCAGCGCCTGCTGCAGCTCCGGCAGCGGCGCCGCGGCACCTGAAAAATGCAGAAAACACATGGGGATCCTGGGGAAAATGGTAGAAAACTCCTGGTTTAATATGTGGTTAATATATGGTTAATATATGGCTATTATATGGTTAATATATGGTTGATATATGGCTATTATATGGTTAATGATGGTTTAATAGTAATCTGGTTGATGGTTGAGCCCTACCCCTCTGAAAAATATGAGTCAGTTGGGATGATGACATTCCCAATATATTGGAAAATAGAAAATGTCCCCCACCAACCAGACATGATGATTTCCATCAACAAAACATAAAATCGGGAACGATGCTAAGACTAGGAAAGTTGCTGAAAAATGGAAACTTGTAAAGCATGTGGGAAACATGGTGAAAACTAGGTGATGCCAGCCTTAATGGAACATGGTTAGAATTAGGAACAATTGTAACTATATATTCAAAATTGAAATGACATGGTGCAGAAAAATTATAAACGTTGAAAGAAATGGAGGTAAATTAGGCAAATATGTAAACAAAAATGAACGATTTTTTCTTAACGCGGGCTTAATCACCATGATCAACCAAACATTAGGGTCACAAGTGGGTTGATGAAAATTGCCGAAAGGATCCAAAAAGTGGAATCTAACCCACCAAAATGGGATCAACTGGGGAAATTGGTTTAAAAGGTTTGTATGATGTTTGTGGTTTAAGCGGGACATGAACTTCCCGGAGTTAGTGAACAATTGGATGAAATGGTATATGACCAAGGAAGAATGAAGCAATAACGGGGATACAAAAAGAATAGAGATCAAACATCGATTTTGGTGTGATATCTGAGGAGGTCTTCCGGGCACTGAGCAAGACTCTATTTCTATCAATTTCTTGATCCAAACCAGTTCACCACCGGTTCTCAGAGGCCACTTTTTCCACCATAAAGTGGTGTTGTGAGCGCTAGAAAACAACATGTTGGGGATATTCTTTGAATGTTATTTACTGTTTTTTGTGTTCACAACACCCTTTGTAAGTAAGATGAACCACTTTGAGTGTTTAAAACTTGTAACAATTTGTGCAAAGGGTTGTTGCACACATTGAGGAATAGTGGTCTGTGTGCAAAGTCATTTTACAAGTATTGTTTGGTTATTTATTGTTCCATCATTAATTTATAGAGAACATATTGCATGAATTGGTGCATGTTAAAAACGCACATTTTTTAAATGCTATATACTTATCTTTCAGACAATGCCACACTTTTTGCAAAGGGTTGTTGCATACATTTCGGAATGGTGTTCTTTGTGCAACGTGATTTTTTACAAGTGTTATTTGCATATTTATGGTTCCTTCATTACTATTTTTTATAGAGAACATATTGCATGAATTTAGAATGCACATGTTTTAAAAAACTATTGCAGATGCTGAGGGAAACTCCTGTATAGAGATGTAGAGTCTATACATTCTTAAAGCAATGCTTGCACTCTTTGCAAAGGTCTTTTGCACTTGTTTGTTTTGTTGCCTTTATCTATATATATATATATTATTCATGTTCGTTTTGGTTAAATCTATATATGTATCAGTGTAAGACCTGGGAGAGCTATTGGGAATGCACAGTGGTTGCTTTTGTTGCAGAAGCAACAATGTTTGGTTTGGAAAGAAGAGGGTTTAGTATCTTTTGCAAAAATTGAATTTCAAAAATGCAAAATTTTGGCGCTCGCAACATCCCCCTCCCTTGTTTAATATCAGGGGTAGGGGATTCGTGACCTGTCGTGACTATCACCTTGGGTGCCAAAGACCTGCTGAGGGGTACGGATAGGGTGATTTTTATGGATATAAACTTGGGATTCGAACCCCTATAACTTGTAGTTATATGATGTTATATGTAGTTATCATATATACACCCAAAAAGCTGGAACTGCATCCCCAAGTACCCTGCCGTAGCAGCAAAGTGTTAGTATGTAGATGCAATATGCTTCAATTTCATGTGGAAAGCAAATGCAAGTGCTCTTGCACACCCAGACAATCTATAGATCAAAAAGTCCCCTTTTACGGACAGAACAGACTCCGTTCGTCGCCATTTCCTGATTGTTTTTTCCCTCCTTGCAATTTTAAATGCAATGCAAGAATGTCAGATCCTTCGAACAATTTCATGCCTAAGACTTTTGATGTCTGTATATATACATATATATATACTGTACATCGAACGGTCAAAATGGTTAAAACACACGTCTCGCCACTTGGCGCTTCATCCCTGCATCTCATCCATGGCACCCAAATGCAATTTCAATGCCAGCAAGGCAGCTGCAGCCCGGGGCTCCCAGTCGCATAAACTCAGGGCTTCTAAGGTCGACGAGCTTTGGGCATCCACCTCTTTCGCTAGAGTGATCCGTTGCTTCAAGACACGGTCGATCGCCTCAAGTTTCAAGCCATGTCCATGGGAAAATCAGTTTGGGAAGGTTTGGTACAATTTGAACCACCCATCATTCACCACGAACCAAAGGGGCTGCCTATCTTTTATCAACAGGACATCAATGTTTCGAACAGGAAAAGATCGGGCTAAAAGCTGAGCCTCGCCGTTTCGTGGTGTTGCTAAGCGCATAGCTTTAGCTACCCGGGGGCGCGCCGGTGCCGCCGACCTTTTTGGAAATCCTTCAGGGTGCTGGGGTTTTCACATTTTTGGGGAAGAAAGATGGTAAAAGGAGGTCCTTGTTGGGCGTTTTTTGGTTGATGTTTCATGTTTTTTGGGTGCTGTCCACGCGTAAAAATCGTGTAATTTACAATGTGTTTGTGCCTTTGGCATCCAAAAAAAGCTTGTGACAACATGCTGGAAACTGCGTAAATACCAGCGTTTTTGCTAGGCCCGGGCCACAAAACACTGTAAATACCGTGGTTGTTGCTAGCAGAGGCTCAAAACCTCGTAAATACCGTGGTTTTGCGCTCACACGGAGCCAAAAACATCGGTATTTACGGTGTTTTTTTGTTCCGAGAACGTGAAAAATCGCGAAAACACCGCCTATTTGACGCTTTTTGGGGGTTTGCAAAAACCGTCGATTTGACGATTTTGGGGTTTGCAAAAAAGTACCAACTACAAAGATAACAACGACAACGACAACAGGACCAAGCAGCAACAGCTATATAACAACAACAACGACGACGACGACGCCGCCGACGACGACGAAGACGACGACAACAACGACAACGGCAAGATGCAGCTCGCAGCATGTCATGTCCGCAAGTTCAGATGAAATCCCCCTCTCTCTTTCCCTCCCCCCGACCCCTACAGGCATCGCCGGTGTGCGAAGCTCTACAATATCCTGCATATAAATAAGCATGTATCATCATGTATCAGTATTTGTTGGGGTTCAACTACTTTCCCACCACCATTTGAAGTGGTGCTAAATGTGGGAAACATGGCGAGATCAGAACCTTTACATCTGCGGTTGAGTCACTGGCTGAGCACGAGAAAGATCCCATCCCGATGCTTCCTAAGCACGCTCGTTGGCTGGTGAAATCCACATCTTTCATGCTTAATGTTTGATGGTTACTGGAAATCCCAACTTGTTGATGGTTCGATCACCATATTTTTCTTGTTTAAACATGTTTAAACCCATATCTTTGCTATATACCCTCTGGTAAACTAACATAGCTATGGAAAATCACAATTTTTAATGGGAAAATCCACTATTAATGGCCATTTTCCATATAGCTATGTAACAAATTACCAGAGGGTAGTTAAATCCACATTGTTCATCATTGAGTCCAGCATATCGCTGGCCAAAATCTCTATTCGTTGCTCGTAAAATCACAATGTTTGCTGGCAAAACCCCTTGTTGTTGCTGCTGAATCCCAAATTTTGACTCTATAGATCCATGTCCTTGATTAACGAATCCCAACTTTTCCATAATCAAATCCGGATTTCTTCATGGTTATCCAGATCCAGATCCAGCTTCACACCAGAAGCAGCCCAGCATCCAACAAGCCCTGCATCTCCACCTCCGACGGACGCGCAAACTTCACCAGAAGCTGACCTGAAGTCCAGGAAAAGGCCAACTGGTTGGTGGTTGTTTCAACCCCTCTGAAAAATATGAAAGTCAGTTGGGATGATGACATTCCCAATATATTATGGAAAATATTTCAAACATGTTCCAAACCACCAATCAGCCAATTGATATTCAGGAAACCCCAGGAAGACTCTGATGACTTTAAGTGGATCATCTTAAAACTGAGTGGAGAAATTCCTGCCCTTTTCGAAAATTGTCAACCACAAAGCGATGCAAAACGCATTTCTCATTGAGAACTCACTATGATGATTTTTCAGTGATGATTTTCAATGATGTTCACATTTCGATTTTTCAAACTCCGGGACATCATTGAAAATCACGGAACGTCACTATGATACTATGCCGAAAAGATATATATGTTGAACATCGTATATATATATATATATAAATCGAAGGAGTGGGCAATCATTTTATCCTGCTCTTTCTTTGATCTTTTCGAGGAAGCCTTTGAAAATAGCCAAAACATCCCAAAGCTGGAAAGAGGGCAAGGTCAACCCCTGCAGTCCCCTGGGCAAAATTCCTGGTGTGTGGCTGAGAATAATCGTCAACTAAGATTAAACCACTTATCATAGCCCTATGCAATTTTCAATCAACCATCATTTATATTGATCTATTCTTTATAGATTAGATTGTTATGGTCCTTTTCTTGCAGGTTGAACACCCATGTTTGATATTTTTGTTGGCCAACATCCTCATGCTTAGTGGCTGTAGCTTCTAACCATCAACATCCATCAACCAAACCTTCTCCAGGGATACCTAATATTAAATCTAATTAGATCTAATTAGGCGTCATTTTGTCTTCACCAGATCCTATTTTGTTTTTCTAAGTTTCATCACTGCTGTGTCAAATCCTGAAATCCACCTGGTCGGAGCGGAGCTATTGAAGCTCCCATGCACCCGAGGGACGCAGGGTCAACAAAGGAAGTGTCTCCAGGAGTTGGTAAACGGCGCCCGACACCAACCAGCCACTCTCCTGGAACAGAGTGGAGAACGATAGATGCGGCAAAAAAAATATAGAAAAGACCGGAAAACTTGTAAAATGATCTAAAAATATCTAAAATCTAAAATGTGATTAAATGTCAATGCTCCAATTTTGAATTACAGAGTTCAAAGAATACCAAGCAAGGTGGCTGTTGAAGGTTCTGGCAATCTTCAAATAGAATACTAGATCAATTTCCTCGCAATAGTAGGAAAGTTTCATGGCCAGTGAATTCTTGGCTGGGCAGGGTGAACTTTAATATCTTGAATCAAGGGCATAAAGCCGGAACTTCGCAAAGGGAAATGACACAGTAAGACAGTCGAAAAACCATCCTCTCAGCCATGAGTTGGAAGCTCTGTCAGAAACTGGCTATGTCAGAAATCTAATTCCCTCTCTTTGTAGCCTTTTTGTATCCGTAATGTGCAAACGCCAATATCTGCTGGAATCTAGACTTTTTATATCTTAAGTTATCACTTTCACATAATGCTTTGGAAAGCGAACAGAAAATCCAGCATCCCCCGAAGATTTCACCCATATCAACACTGGGTTGAGACCTCTGCTGCCCTGGCCCAGCCCTTAAAAAAGGGGTCCTGCAAGATGCTTGTACACCGGTTGCCGGAGATTTTGTGCTTTCGACTTTCCAGCGTTTTGCAAACCTGCCGAACTGCACCCTTTCCTGCGTAGTCTCAGTGTCACTTTTTTGTCGAGAGACCCACTGTGGTATCTATCGGACAACTTTGGTTAGGAAGAAAGACGAACAACCGTGAATAAATATCAGAGGAACGAAATAAAGAGTCTGACTTTCCATGTCCAGTTTCTCCAAACCACAGGATACCATCGAACAAGCCATGATTGGAACAACGGCTTGCTGGCAGTGTAGATGTCCCACAGCTCACTTTCCCGAAGCAAGGCATTGCGGTGCTCTGCTGACAGTGGAGGCAACTGGGAATCCAGCTTCACCCACATACCTGGCAAATTTTATGGCCACTCAAGTGCTGGCCACTAAACAACATTGGGAAAGTGTATTAAAACAGCTGGAATCCTTGGGGTAGCCTATTTTCAGACAAATCCACCTGGCATCCGCGGCTGTCTGCACAGGGCATAGTAGTGCATGTGCCCTGGCTGTCGGTCATACACTAAAAAGCCCAGTAAATATGCTCCATCACCGAAGTTTTGCGAAGCTTCCGCAAATTCGAAACATCGGCTCTTGCGGTAGTCTGGAACAGGTTCCACTTCCACAATCTCCAGATCTTTCACCGACGCAGCGATCTTCAATGCTTCCACGTCAAAGAAGCCACTGGGGACCTCTGCCAGGGAGGGTCGTTGGGCAAAGTGGCCCCCCTGGGTCAGTTGTGCGTGTTGGGCCTCAGCTTGCTGTAAATCCTCCACCGAAAACATGTGCTGTTGGCAGAGGTTGTTGAGGGCATTGAGACCACAGGTATCAGAGCCAGGTGCTTGACATTCAAAGAAAATGTTCATGTCACGCAGAACCTGACAAGGGGACGCATGGATACCCATGGCCAAAGACATGCGTGGAATGATCATGAAAATGCCATGAAAAGGGGGTGGAACACACAACTGCCTTGTGGATATGGCCTTTGAGTTTGGAGATGTGCGTGACTTGAAGATGAATTCCAGGTGTCGGCGGACTGAATCTTTCAGTCGTGACATATATGATGCAAGTTCTGGACAAGTTCAACAGCATTACTAAAACTGGTTTCCTAGCAAGGAGCAACAAGGAACATCTCTTAGCCACTATCTCTGAGCAATCAAAATTATTCCAGGTTTCTTGCGGCATCCTAGATTCTTAGATGATTCACGCTTAAGCAAACGATCTTAGTATGTCCAACAATTGAGGAGCCTCATTGAGATGGTCTGTTACATCCCCATTTCCGAGGTGATATCCCCTACTGCCATCCTTTTTTTCGCCATCCTTTTTTTCGCCATGACTCACAACTAGCCACTTAGGTCATCTCCCCAGCCTGAGGGCTCAAGGGGGTGCCAAACCTCACGGATGCAGACTCCATGGATTCCCTCAAGGCTTGCTGCATCTCTGCATCGCTCCACGCCCCATCCGCCATGATACGGATCAGGAGCGCGCAGCATGGCGCGCAGCAACTCGCAGTCAAGGATTCTGTGTAGAAAGTCTTGGGGTGCGAAGTGGCTCAAAGCTGAGAATAGCTCCTGTGTCCATTTAAGTTACTTGGATTCAACATACCCAAGGGTTGAATGTTGAAGGTGCCTTTGAAGTCAATCATTGTCAAGGCTCCAACTTGTCGAAAATGAAAAAAAAACAAGTCAAGGCCATCCTTCCCTCGAACCTGTTCTGACATCTTCTGACTAATATGAGTGGGCTGGGATATGACTTCAGCTGACACCTGTCTTGAAAAAACTGCTCAACAGTCATATTGCAAGGATATTTGGATTCAACTCCATGCGCTATCTCCTTCTTGCGAACCGTCTCTGATTAGAAGCCGATAGCTACCACCTGACTCCTGACAATAGACTGTACCAGGGTTCTATGCATGTGAGCCAGAAAAGACAAGCTTCATACCTGTCTGACAGAATGAAGGAGTTTATGCAGAAGAACTCAACTGTCGCCAAAGCCTATTGGACAAGAAAAATCGAAGCCATTGAATGATGAAGAATCCCTTGAAAGCGAGGAAATCTGGACTCTTCGTAGCAGCTTGGAGGAAATCCCTGGTGGTCCGAGCCAACTGCCCCCCCAGTGTCTTTGCACGCAAATAGCCAAGGAAAAGCGCAATGTCCTGTCCCAGCCGGTCTGTGGCCAAACAAAATGGGCTAGGGGCGAATCAAAGTCGTGGATACAAACACATAAATAATACAAGTACAAAGAAATTTGACCAGCATGGGGTGAAAGTCTGCAACAACCTGATCTGTGGGGGTAAAAAAAAGGGGTTGATGGACTCGTCATTTTGGGGATCTAAACATATATATATAAACCCTTCTAGAATCCAAATGTAGGTTCCCAAGTCTCGATCAATCAGTCAAAAATGATCAAAAATGCTTTCCGGAGATGTGTGCGTCATATCTTCATTGGGGGATCCCGAAACTGTTGAATCCCACGAAAAAACCGAACCTCAGCCTCTGCGTTGGTGACATCCATGCCAGGTGGCAGCTCCTGAAAAATCTCCGTTCCCAGCGTCCCCAGCGTCCCCAGCGTTCCCATTTGTTGTTGGACACAGAAATTCATGGCACCAATGCCTTATGGAATCCTTATGGGCTTTACGGCTTTACGTTATTTGTGTTTACCCTCTGGTAAACTAACGTAACTATGGAAAATCACCATGTTTAATGGGAAAACTCACTATAAATGGCCATTTTCAATAGCTATGTTAAATTACCAGAGGGTATATGCCTGGATGGGAAAAAAAACCACCTGAAGCCCGGATGGTGCTCCACTCGACCACGACTCCCCGAAGTTCAGGTCCTTCCGAAGAGACTCCAGCAGCGAATGGAGGTGTTCATAACGCACCTGCGCATCCTGAACAGAACGCAAAATCAGTGTTACAGAGTCACTGAAAAGAAATGCTACTATTTGGTGAGTTAGTATGTAGTAGTTTGGAAAAGTCTAACAGGCCCAAACATCAGACCTAGAGATCCTGATCAAGGAGGCCAGTGCCTGCTGTGACATTCATTGATAGCTACCATTCAGCTTCATCCCGCGATTTGTTGGACAACGATAGCACCTCTGCCAAGAGGGATTCTTCAGTCTCAGTCGGCACCTGCGGCTGTCGGCGAGGGGGCACACAACTCCGCCATCAACGAATCAACAAGGACAGAAATCTGCCGTTGCCAGCAAGTTCGCTCTTGAGCCCTGCTTGCTCCGTATATTTGTATACTTGATGTCATTTTGAGTGATGAATACCCTGCTGAAAACTGCAATTGATCCCCAGAAAGTCGAGTTGGAAGATGATACGTCTGCTGGAAATGATCGTATCAGGAAGGCATATCTCCAACAAAACGTGCTCTGAATTCCCCGGAAAACCACAAATTTCATGGCTGTAAGTTTTACCCCCCAGTAAATCGTGTAGAATAGTTTAGACATGTTTAGAATAGAATATCCTCGATGTGTATGATCATTTTCATGGGGAAACTCATAGATTTACATTTACATATGCGAATCCACAGGACGGCCTCCTGAGACACACCTTCTTCGATAACTGCCAGCAGCCGCTTCCTTCCCAAGGATTCTCCAAACAACTCCCAGTTTTTGATGTTATTTTGGAAGGAATGTCCAACATCAGACCGAAAAACCATGGATAGAAGTCCAACGATTTTTCGGACAATAAAACAGTGGAAGTGGAAGTGACACAACGGGAAGTTTCCGCGAAACATGGGGGGAAGCTCTACCAAGACTCTACCATGCTCCCGGTGTCCTCTCCAAAGGTTTGAGCTCAAGAACGTCCGCAAGCTCCTGTGGATTCGTTCAAGGGCTGGCAATGGATCCCCCCAGGGTTTGTCCAAAGATGAGGTGAACAACGTGTTAAAACCAACCATACTGTAGTGGGTACCCTCTGGTAATTTGTTACATAGCTATTGAAAATGGCCATAGAAATAGTGGATTTTCCCATTAAAAAATGGTGATTTTCCATAGCTATGTTAAATTACCAGTGGGTATAACATGGTATAACTACAAGGACAACGGTGCATAGACGGCCGTGGTGCTTTGTGAGTTTCAATGTAAATCGGCCCTGCTACACAAACAGTGTTTGAAGTATACCGTTACAGTGGTTGTCAATGGTTGTCACATGCATCCATTTTTTTGGCTTTGACAGTGGTTATTACAGGCTAAAGTTGCAAAACATGTAGTTTTACCACAACGAGGTGTTAATTTTCCGTGTTTTTGTATTTGACGCAACTCCTTCGGTTCCGCATGATTTTTTCTTCATGGCGTTAGTCACGGCAGTTCTTCGAGCTTTGCTAAAAATATCTTTGGTGCTGTTGTTCCGAGACTTCGTCTCCAACCCCACATCTATACATATTCAGGAACACTGGGGTGCATCTTACTGTGCCTTTTGATGTTAAGTACAAAAGAACATAATATAGCGTAGCAAATATGTTAAGTATGCCAAGTACAAGAGAAAATCGTGTAGCGTAGCATATATCCTTCTGCGGGAATTAAAGCAACGGATGAGCAATAGCAAAACTGTTCAGGAGAACTTACACCAGGGCAGCATCCGTGTGAGGACGCAAAGCACATTACGTTATTAGCCCACCACCCCACCCCAAAAATGTGCAAAAAACTACAAAAACACACCGCCGTCTACGCACCGCAAGCCTTACTACAACAAGGTGATGTGGGTTGTTTCTCCAGAATGGGGGATGGGCCGCCAATTGATGGAGCACATGATAATCAGACCCATTTTTGTTCAAAACACCCCTGGCAGCATGAATTGAATATGGATAGGGATCCCGTGTGGGGTTTGATTATGATTGACGGAGATGTTTTGCACTTGTGCCACCTATGAAGAAGTCAACTGTCATTTGGGCATGTACTGACCTGTTTTCAGAGGCAGTAGGTTCGATGATTGTCCATTTGCAAAAAACCCAAGGATCCTAAAATGGAGGTACTGTATGGTACTGTACCATGTAAGCCCATATTTTCTGGGGATATTTCCTGGAATGGCCATTGATATGGTCGCCTTGGCGGGTTTTTCTTCGAAACCAACACCCAGCTCGGCCAAGGTCGGAACCTCGGCATGCTTCGCGACCAAGGCTTCGATGTCGTTCGTTTTATCATCCCATGTGGCCTGGCTTTTTTTTCATGGCCGTTTTCTCCATCTTTTCAGAAGTACTGAGCTGACATGGTCATCCAAGTGAGAGATACTCTCTTTTTTCTGAAGACTTCCATTAAATGGTGCAATATTCGCACGCCATCTCTAGACCTTCATGCACCAAATTCTGATCCCATTGGCTATGCCAACCTCCTTTGATCAGGTCACCTGACCATTTTGTTGCTGCAGGAAAGCAACAATTCTGGTCTTTGGGCAAAAAAACATGGACATCTACGGCAGGAGTCAAGCCATTTTTGTACCCACAAATGGCTTGGCGTAGGCTGCTACTGCCTCCACCCATCTTCTCAGCAGGGCTACCCTCCTTCTCCTTTCCTTGGAGTTCAGTCCCCTTGAGAGACTCTAGTGCTGGAATGGCTGACAGAAAAAAAATGGGATTGTCTATAAACAGGTTATCCCGAAATCCATTGGTTTGTCAGTATTTTCCCTATTAAACTTGCTATTTGGAAGCATACGCCCATTTTCATCCATTTTCAGACACCCCCAAATCACTCTGAAAGTGAAAGTACTGAATGTCTTGCTGGCTGTAATGTTTCTTCAACTGGGATGTTCTTATCCTCCAACGGTAGAAGATAAGATACTTCATAAACCTAGTATATCCTAGTATCATGTTGCATTCATTGGTTGAATCGCAGCAACTCTAACACCACCATCTTTGTCTTAAAGTCTCAAAATCCGGAAGACCCAAACCACAACTCCAGCTGCACCAGTCCTTCACGTCATCTTGACGAATGCGAGCTTGCCTGCAGGATGGGTCTGTTTGAAGAGAATGTGGAGAAAATCTGAGATGATCTGGAAGCTGACATGCACTGGGAATGCATCTCGGGGTTGCAGAAGTTCTTTTCATCTACCAGAAATCTGATCTGCTATTTCCATCTGAGCCATCCAGACACTGCCCAATGTGGGGAAATCCCTTCGGCAGCAGCTGAAAAATGAGCCATGAGAAACGATGAGCACTCCCGCAGCAGCTCTTCAACAAATTGCCTGTGAACTTGACTTGGTGTTGAGCGTACAAAATTTCAAGTATGCCTATCAAATCCAGCAAAATGCTGGGAAAGAAATCCCAAGCCAAGATTTATTGCTAATTAGTTGTTGTCGCCTCTAATTCAATAAATCATCAAGAAAGAACACGGTGATGTGCTTGTCACCAGCACCCAAAAGTCGACCATGAGAAAAAACTCAAGATCTGGCGGTGCTGAAAATTAACAGCCTTACACTGGCTGTCAAAACACATCCATGTCGTTTAGTAAACAGAGAGGTTTTGCTAAGCGTCTTTGGGATGTCCCTAGCTGCCAACCTCCCCTATCCCAGTCAACCGCGCTTTGTGAGGTTCACCACATGCTCAGCCAAGGGTCTAGAGGCCTAGGGAGGGTCATGGATCGCGCAAACTGCTGAATATCTTGAGTTTCAATGAAATTTGTGATATCAAATAGAGAGAATGGGGGCTGCGCTGCCATTTCAAAGGGGATTCCATTGTTCAATCTATAATTATACTTGGACTTTCTACAAACATTAACACTGCACAAAGTGCTTGTGAAGTCAGCCGTTCTCCTGGAAAGACTGAATTCAGCATGTCCATGCAGCATATCATAGGGTCATAGAGGAAACAAGGCGTTTCGGGGACCATAAACACCGCAGTGCAGTGCATTTCCAGCAGTACCGCTGTGCCTCCCATTAGATCGCCATGGGTTAAACATCGGTTCAATCCATTAGATCGCCATTCAATTCCCACTCAATCGCAATAAAATTCATCATGAGTAGTTATATAATATTAAAAAAAACAGATCCAATCTTAATCTTCATAGTTTTGCTGGTTTTCCATCCATTAGATCATTAAAGTTCCATGCTGTTTCAGCCCACCACCGCTGCCAAGAAACCGCTGCTCGAGCCGCGGCTTCTTCAGCCAACAAGAGCAGAATCGCTTCGTCCTGGGCCACGAAGCGGCGTCTCTTCAGGCATGGGCGAAAAGGCCGTTTTTTTGTAACGGGGAAAATTATTTATTGGGAATGTAATGGTGTATACTGTGTATGTATGTATGTATGTATGTATGTATGTATGTCTGTGTGTGTGTCTGTATGTATGTATATATGTATGTATATATAGTATATATAGTATATATACTATATAGTATATATACTATATATACTATATATACTATA
>Ga0126342_10013369_pt1 | contig 14550 bp, 15 predicted proteins | sample Cyp1metagenome_FD_92528 | JGI IMG/M metagenome (GOLD analysis project Ga0126342, IMG submission 92528) | Coral microbial communities from Lord Howe Island, Old Settlement Bay, Australia - Cyphastrea 1 metagenome | ecosystem: Host-associated > Invertebrates > Cnidaria > Coral ... | reverse complement strand
ATACATACATACATACATACATACATACATACATACATACATACATACATACATACATACATACATACATACATACATACATACATACATACATACATACATACATACATACATACATACAAATGTGCATATATGTATATAATATGGTGTACACATGCAAATCAACCATTGTACCCAATGAGTTGTAGGTGAGTGAGATCATGCCAGATTGGAAGTTTTCTCGGACCTTCGTTGCGGACAGATCAAACCTAAGTTTTGTGTTTCCTCGTTGCAAACAGTTTAAAGCTTGGAGTGAGCACCCCAACACCTATTGCATCTTGACCAGTCGACCAGTCTCTGAGCAGTCCCACTGTTCAGGCAGCTTGAAGTGGAAGAGTGGGCCAGACCTTAAGCAGTGGCTGCTTGAGCGAAGGGATGTGAATTTTGAAGCGATCTGAAGCTGTTTCACAATGCTGCCGTAGCTTCGGCATGGACCCCATCGATATCGTTGGCCTGTTGAGTCCAGCGAAAATGAGTGTTGGACGCAGGTTCGCATGTACTTCATAGCGAACTGTGTGCCTGGAAAGGTCGTGTATGTAGAATTTTGCAGGTGCATATTCTCTCCTTTCTCCCATATATAGCAATCAACACTATATAGTATACAAATATATATATATATATATATATGTATATAGTTATATATATATATATGTTTCATCCATATCTGTATATCTACTGCATATCATTCCACATCAATATCATTCTAAAATCTCAAACCATGTCAAGCCCGTATCATCCGCCAGGTCACCTCAGCACCTCCGACGGCGATGTGGCATCCAGCAGCTCCACTTCCGAGGAGCTCCAGATGGAGGCCGGCAATTCTTGGACCAACATGGAATGGATGGATGATGGATAGGCCTCTTGGGGATGTCAACAGGGCAGGTCAAAGGAAGGTTTGCCCTTCCATCATAACTAATCGTCTAGTTCCTCCTAATTACCCCTGGCATGAAATTCAGTCCAATGGACATTTTTCGGCCTGAAATCCGGAGGGAATTTCACAGGAGATGGGGTTACCCATGGTTACCCTCCCCACCAGGACGAGGAAGACTTGGAAGAGGACTGCAGCGACAAAGAGTTTCTGGATGTTTCTGGGCGTCTGGGGGATGGTGAGCTGGTTAACGATGTTAACGACCATGACATCATATAGATATGTATGTACAATGTACATATATGTTACATATATCATACATGAAATAGTATGTGATGTGTGACATGTGATGACGTGATACGTTGATTTTGTATGTGCACCTTGTTTGTGGTGCCGTTCAAATGAGGTGACGTCATGGCCATGGCTTAGCTGCTTCGTTAATTTAGTCAATCGCACCTGCAACGTTTGCTCCAGGGATGGTAAGGCATTGCAACCTAGCTGTGATTGCCACGTGAATTGAAACATCTTGAAACCCCAATGTAAATGTAGTAGCAACATACAGTATCTTTCGGATTCTTGGGCAAGTTGTTCGCTGCAACTGCAACTCCAACTTTTGACCATTTTGTCCACTCACACTGTTCCGACTGTTCCACACCGAATGAGATTTGGCCAAGCCGCCCCATGGCCGGATGGGCATTTTCACCAATGGATAGTGAGGCTGTGCCCGCTGTGCCCCACTTGCAACCGGACCAAGTGCGGTGGCAGTTTCTGTGTCACATCCGCAAGAAGTGGGTGACGGTCACGGATGAGGAACGCTCCATCCTGACGTCCACGTGGAACAGCGGCCAGAGATCTGTGGAGTATCGGCTCCAGTCTGGGGTGCCGATGCAGGTGGATTTTGGAGCCAAGGACCGTGGGGATGGTCTGGCTAGTAAGTCACTACTTACTGGGTCATGGGTTGGATCTGTGGATATAATATTATTATTAGTATATATATATATATAATATATATATATATAATGTACACACACACATATATATATAATATTATATCTATAGCATATAATACATTATATATATATATATATTGTGATATGTCGAAAATGTAGGCATGGTGGGCTCACACGCTGTTTCTGGATGGGCCATTCATCAACTAACTAATCTTCCATCCCAGTCTGGCAGATTTGTTCCCAGCAGCTGCCTTCTAGAAGCCCTCTTGGATGCTTGAGGGTTTCACGCCATTATTTAATTCCTAATTTCTCAACATAGAAGAACTGACAAAATCTGGCAAGAAACATAAACAAACACATGTCCAAATTCCAGTGATAAAAAGGAGCGGTTTCAAAGGATTTTAAGCCCCACTGTTTCAGAAAAACGATGACACATCTGTTTTGTTGTTGGCTGTGTCCCCAAATGTGGAGATCATATGTGCTGTATCCATTCATTCATATCGGTAGTTTGCTGATCACGATATTTATCATGGTCCAGTCGGCCAAGGAATTCCCCACAATGATGATGGGCTCCTACAATTTGTCAATGCAGCAACTTTTTCAAGCAAACAAAAAGGTACCCCCCCAAGTAGTGAGCGATGACAGCTGCATAGAACTTGGCGGGTGGTCTTAGACAATATATTATCTATGTTTCTGATTTTGCTTATTGGAGATGATGATTATGATTATATATATATATGATTCCCAATGACTAGACTAATTGCAGAAATCTAGTTCAGTTGGGTTGAAACCATCAACCCAAGCATCTCTGGTAGTCGAACATGATTGAGGCAAAATCCACTCGCGATGAGCCCCCTACCAGCCATAGGGCCGGTCCTTGCAGCGCAGGTGCGGGTGAATCTCGCATCACGCCGTTCCATGCAGCTACGTCAAGTGGATTCCACTGGGGCAGCGATGCCGGGGGCGCGGGGCGGATGTGCCACGGCGAATGAAAATCGAAGCTCCGTTCAGGCACCTTGGTGAGAAAGCTAAGAGGTTGAGGTTTTGAAACATACATAAAAATACCACATAATGCATCTTGGTCATGTTCATCAGATGCCCAAAGCATCCAAAGCCCTTAGAGGCCGCTGCCTGCGCTGCTGAGCCCCCAGCTTCGGGCACGGAGAGCGAGGAGGGTGACGAGGCGCTGGAGCGAGTGCAGGAGATGCTGCCGCAGCCGGTGGAGATTCTCCAGGCAGAGAAGAGTGGCTGGGCGACAGATTGGGGGTCAGGCTTCGGGCCATGGCAACAGCAACAGCAGCGACAACAACCGTAGCAACAAGAAGCACAAGGAACAAACAGTTTCTGGGAACCCTTTTTCGCTATTCTCTTAGCGTGCTGTGCCGCAACCATGCTAGCAGCATCCAAGCAGCAATCTAGCAGCATCTAGCAACTGCAGTAGTGACAAGTAGGAAGGACTTGTAGCAGCAGCTGTTTTTGAGAGTGCTTCAGGTCGGCAATGGCTGCTATCCGAAACCCACCGTCAGTGCTTTTTGCGCTCCCCGCGGTTGCATGGGAAGAACAAAGCTCTGGCAGAGACCCGAGAGGAGCAGGTCTCCATGATGGACTACCTGGATGCTTGCAAAAACCACTTGGAAGCTGCTAAAATGCACATGGAAAAGGGGAAGACCTTATACCATGACGCGGAGCATGCAGAGGAGCGGGGTCTTTAACAGGCTTTGGGAGCGGGTGAAACTGTTGATCGGCAAGGACTTACTTTGTGTCACATGGGTTTGCTCGGGAAACCGTCCCTGCAGGATGAAGTAGCCTTTGAAAGCGCTGGGAAGTGGTTTGCTTTGGCCATCGACGAGCTGAATAAGCATCTTGGTCTATGGCAGTCTATGGGTTGGCCGCTGGCCATTGTCCCAGACACACAAATTTCTAAAAAAGGTTACAGAAATGGTGTAAGTCACAGTATGCTGTGTTTCGGGCCTCGAATGAGCATTTTCTGAAGTCGCTGGTCGCAACCACCCTGGAGCAGTGACCCCCAGCATTTCTTTCTGATGTTGGATCACCCATCACCCCCATTGGAACAATGAAGTTATATAGAACTCAATGCACAAAGAGAATTGCTTCATGGGCCCCGGTGGCCCCGCCCTTCTAGCTGATGTTGAACTCTGAACTGTTGGTTTGGTTTGGTGATTTTCTGATCCTAATGTTCTAACATGTTCCAACCCTTCATCTTTCCACCAGCCAACCGGCCGATGCCTCAGGTTGCATGCCCTGAAAGACTTGCCGCAACTGGGAGGTCACATGGATTGCGGCAACCTGCAGACGGAACATCGAACTTTGAGCTGCAGAGGTCCTCTAGCGCCAGCTTGCCATGCAGCAACATCCCCAAAAATTGTTTTTAGCCAAGTTAGCTTGATTCAGGGTGATGGCATATGCAGTCCACCAGTTCTTTTGGCATTTCTCAACTTGAAATTCCAGCCATTTGTGCCATGCACCTCTGCAGACATTTCTTGGGGTGGTGGAGAGATCTGCGTAGGTTTTCCATCTGGCCATAGATGGCCATAGCATGCCATAGCCATCAGCTGAGGTTTTCTGAACCTGGCCATGTGCAACTTGAAGGCCCGTCACTTTCAGGCAGCCCTGGAGAACTCGGAGCAGGCCTTGAGTTTGGATACGAGTTGCGCCACTTGGAAACTGTTGAGCCTGCATGAGCCTGCGGTGTCGGTTGGGATTTTCTATGTTTTCCCTAAAGAAAGCATCCAATCCCAGAAAAGTCCCAAGAAACAACAAGGTTCAAGAAATACATTTCTATATATTTCTATTGTAGTTACTGTAGACATCTGTAGGCATGATTTGGGGGAACTTGTGGCTGAGCTCTTGGTGGTGCGCCCAGGCGAAGGCCTACTATCGCAAGGCCCAAGCCCTTGAGGCTCTCGGGAAGGACGTGGAGGCTCTGGCGCTGTGGCGTCAGGCGCTGAAGCACCAGCCGGAGGATGCGCGGATCCGGCGCAAACTGAGGGCTGCAGCGCCTAGGACCCAGAGATCCCAGAGCTGTTGGATGTTGGAGCAAAGTTGCTTGAGGTAAAAAGGTGGGTGACAACGGTGACATATAGTGAGACTAACAGCCATGGAGTCCAAAACCGGTCAGGCAAGTGATCGCCGTGATTCTTGGTATGAGGTGAAGAAGGGACAACTTAACGTAGTAATGTATCTATTTGACTATCTCCAAGCCAACTGGTGTGTGGCTTCAAAATCCAGTCATCCAATTCCAACTATTTATAGAGCTGTTTGCTGCTGTTTGCTTCACAGACTGGCGGATTAAACTAAACGAGATTCCTTCCCAGCCGCAGCTGTGACAACGCATTCGTATGAATGGTTGAGATATTTGAGCAGCAATTCACCAGTTGCATCCAATGGCTCTAGCCTTACCAGGATCGTCCCCAAGCATAGACAATGATGTTGGGATCTCTGGTGCTTGAAAATACACATCTTCTGTACTGATTATTTCGCAATCGGGTTGGAATTTAAGCATTCCATTCATTCCATTCCTACATGGGTTACATATGGTTACATCATCTGTAAATCAACACATATCTGAGGTCCCTTCCCCTTTAAGTCCCCTGAGCTCGTAAGGCCTCCGCGGTCCGGACCCAACGGTCCTGGCAGCGCCGTGCCGCGGCTGGCGCCAGCCGTGCCGGCACGGAGCACCGCAGTGAGCGCCGGGCGGAGCGGTTGCAGGGCATCCTGGACAGGGCCGCTGAGTACCTGGCGGTGGATGAAGTTTGGAAAGGAGAGCCTCTAATGATGTATGTCATCTATGTCATCCATGTCTCTATCTATCTATCTGACTGTCTGTCTATCTATCTATCTATCTATCTACCTGTCTGTCTGTCTGTCTGTCTGTCTATGTCACCTATCTATATCTATGTATTCTAGGTTCTAGCATTCTGCTGTTGATTATAAGGTTGATATTGATGTTGATGATAGTGATATTGATAGTTATGAGTATTATGGTGTTTTGGATTGTTTTGGATCAATGCCTCTGGAAATCAAACATGGCAAGGGAATGCAAGGGATAATCGGATAATCCCTCTTTCATAGATGATTTTCCAAATTCAAATTGCCAATTTATATCATTTTGTATCGATTTATAGAGGGTTCGCATTGCCATGTTTGATTACCGGAGGATATATACGATCATTTACTCCCAATTATGCTAGGCCGCTTAGTGGGAATGGTATAATAACTGATTGGAATTGGGTGTAACATATTTGAGGTGAAAGGCATCAAGGGATACCTGGCGAAGCCGATGATGATACGGCGGTTTCGGATGGTTGATGAGTAAACACTGCAGCTGATGAAGGGCAGGGGCTCAATCGATGTTTATATATTAATGTTTTGTCTCTATTTTTGTGTCGGGCGCAATGCTACAGGACTCATATGGACTCATCCTATCACCAGATCTCAAAAACCAGTCGCAGACACAACGACATACCAACAAATCCATATCCCATCGAACAGAGGAGAACTTTCGCGCATTTGTCGCATCTTTGGTGCCGGTGGATCCTTGGATGATGAGATCAAACACCTGGACCGTCTCTTTTCTGAGTGTGTGGCCAGCAAGCCTCGGCACAAGGACCTTGAGCTGTCTCCAGATGAAGCTCCTCGGCCACAAGATGCCACAAGTAGCTCATGACCATCACAACCAACCTTTAACAAGCGCTCTTGTTACCCATCTCCCACCACATGGATCACATGGTGCACCACTTGGTGGCCAGGTTTCATTCCTGTCCTCCCTGGGTGTGACGTTGCCGTGCCACTCCCTTGACGCTTTTTCCGCGTTGCGCACCGCGCGGCTGGTGGAGCGCCTGGAGCGTGGCGAGTCGCTGCAGCCGCAGGAGGAGCAGTTCCTCCGGGAGCAGCGGAAGCTGCTGGGCGTCCAGTGACGGCGCATGGACGGCTCCAATGAAAAACCAACGGAAGTTCCTTGATCTGGCTGGAACTTATGTTTTTTGGTGGCGTTTTCTTTGCACCCTGTTCAAGGGGAAGGTAGGGTTTCATGGTTTTGTTGAGATTCTTTGCGGACTTGTGCCGTTTGTTGTCTTGTTTGGGTCTCATCGGGTTGCCTTGTCCAGACCCCCATCCAAGGACCACCAGCAACGGCAAGGACTAGGTGCAGCATGGCTGATTCGCACGGTTCCTTGAGACACAGGATGGCACATGATGGCACCAAACCAGAAGATGGAATCCGCGGTTGGTCACCAGGAAGGCTGAGAATCTGGGAGCTTTAGAAGAGAGAAAAAGATCCAGCGCACTGGCATGTCGGAAGAATTCATGAGAAACATGAACAAACTTCGTCTTGAAATAGCGTGTTGGAAAACTTTGACAACATTTCTTTTTCTATCCTTCCTGGGTTTGACTTGGATCAGCTGGCATCTTGGTTAGAGAAAGAACGACCAGACAACTTGGCTGCTGCAAAATTGAGACACACACACACAAAGATTGCTCAATATACAGCTATTCCTGTTGGAAACACCCCACCAACTTTGGACGTGAGAATTTTTGCACCGATTACAGCATGACATTTCCGCATGCTTCCGATCCATGATTCTGCAGATGTTTGCCAGCTGCTTCAGATTGATCTATAAAAGCTTTGCATATAAATATAATATAAGCATTAAACAAATAATAATAGTATATATATATACACGTATGTGTGTATATATATATATATATCTGTGTGTGTGTATGTATACATATTCTATCAATACAAAAATCCGATCTATCCCAAATCTGCCCCCCCATTCTCGCCCCAAAAAACTTCTTCTGATCTCGGCAGACCTTGGCAGCGGCCCTGGCATGGGACGATGATGCCATGGCGACTTCTGCTGGCAGCTGGGGTTCTGGCAGAAGATCACTGGGAGGAAGGAGAGGGTTAAACGATGGCATAACGATGGCTTGTAACAGCAGTATAACTGATGGGACTATGTTATACAGATATATACAGATATATACAGATTCAGTATCTGTTGGGCTATATGTATGCAGCTGTATGCATGATACAGTACTTGACACATTCTATGTATGCATTTAAACTCTTTGACTGATGTCTTATTCTAAACAAATAAGTAAATATATATGTGTATATATATATATGTGCGTGTGTGTACACACACACTGTAATGTATGTATGCATTTTTTTGTGCACATACACACAAGCATACATTAATACATATACGCACTCTTAGAACTATGCATTGCCTGGGGGCAACAAGACAAGATGTTTCCTGGGTTAGCCCAAACAACTAGCTATGGACAACCGTAGGTCCTTTGTTGACAAATAGAGGAGCCACCAGGGGGCCACCATAGAACACCGAACTCATGAGTCATTAGCTGGTACTAGAAGAACCCTGGTAGTCTTCCCAAGAGTGTTGGTTGCAACTGCCCATGACCTGAAGCAAGTGGGAGTGGATTTGGGGGCCCATCCTCATTGTGATGCTATTGCGTTTCAGGAGTGATGAGTAGCTTGAGCAGCTTCTGCCCTCACTTGGATGAGATCCCTGAGATCTTTACGACCTTCTGGCAGCGGTTGCACTCAAGTGTGGTGCAGCTGGAGTAACTTGTTGCAGAAAGGAAGTAAACTTGTTGCAGAGTAGTAACTTGTTGCAAGTTGGATCAAGTTGTCTACTCTTGTCAGAGACCAGCAATGATGATGAGTGAAGCTGCTGCAACTGAGCAAAAAGTGGAGTACTCAGGCAATGGCCCCCCATTTGATCCCATTTGCAGATGATTTCCAAAAAGATTCAGTACCGGTTTCCTTCTTTTCCTACTGTGTTCGATTTCCCATTTGGGCATTTCGGTATTTCCTGTCCAACGTTTGCCCATCCAGCGTGGCTCAAGTGCGAGTCACACGGCGCGGTGCTTCGCAAGCGCCCCGAATGAAGCAGCTCTGATTGTGGCGACCACCGTGACGACCACCTCATGCTGAGCAGTGCCATGACTTCGGGCGGGGAAGAGATGCCATCCCGCACCGATCTCTGGAAGTGGGTGCCAGTTCTCTACATGTGGGGGACCATCTTGTTCCTTTACTTCACCTATGTCTTTCAGCACTGCATCCCGCGACTACAGCTGGATGTGGCGCCAGACCTGGTGAATGGTCACGTCAGGGCCTCTGGGCATATGGAGATGCTGGTGGTGAATGGCATCACTGCCATGCTCTTCATTTGCTATGCCCGAGCCATGTGCACAAGCCCTGGGACGATCCCTGCTGGAGACAGGAACTGGGACTATCAAGCTGAGGACTTGTTGAGCTACTTGCCGAGTCTACCCAGCTTCATCAAAGAGAAGAAGAGGAGTGGAGAGAGGCGATATTGCAAGTGGTGCAGCAAATACAAGCCTGACCGGACTCACCATTGCAGGACTTGCAAGCGATGCATCCTGAAGATGGATCACCACTGTCCATGGATGTACAACTGCGTCGGCTTCTTCAACTACAAGTATTTCTACCTTCTGCTTCTCTACAGTTTGATCACTCTTCTCTTTATCATTATCACCATGGCAGAGACGGTGCAGAGAGTTATCGACATCCCAAGTCCTTTTTTGACGCGGTGCATCATTTTCTTCGCTGAGACCTTGGCAGTTGTGTTGGCCTTCATTGTCTCCCTTGGCTTCGCCTACCACACTTATCTGCTGACCAATGCCATGAGCAACATTGAGTTCTGGGAGCAGAATGATCCCAAGCCAGATGCCGAATCCAAAGCAACTCCGGGGTTGTATGACCTCGGTCTGTACAACAATATCAAGGCCTCTTTGGGCAACCAACCTCTGCTCTGGTTACTTCCCGTGAATCCTCCGCGTGGCGATGGTGTCCACTTCCCAACCTATGATGACAAGCCCGGCGATCAGCCCTATGAAGACTTGGAGGTGACAAAGACCGTTGTGAGGAAGGAGAAGGGCAAGTCGAGACAAGAGCGACAGGAGCGTGGGCTTTGCGGCCCAGTTGGCAAAGAAGATGAGGTCTGTTAGATGAGGCAGTTCTTGCCTCACCTTCCCAGCAAGATTGCACCGCGCGTCATGACTGATGAGAAAAAAGGATCTCGCCAGTTTGCAGGAGCCTGGGTGGGAAAGAAGCAGCTATTTGACTTCGGACATCTTCGGACTTTTTGCAATCAAAAAGAATCGAGCTGCCTAACTAAGAACCATCACAGGATAGCAGAGACACTCAACATGAAGTAGTGTGTGCGATACTTGTCACTTCAACCGGGCTTTCCATGCCCTAGGCATGACATCTCGATGGACGCGGGGGAGCCAGACCACGAGACGCGTGCCTTGTGTGTTCAGCTGGCCCTGCTGCGGAGCATCATCCAGGGGCAGGCAGGGATCCCATTTCCGTGCCCCGGTGGCAAGGCCTTATGGATAGGGGTCATGATGCAACCGTAAATAACGTAACCCCGAATAACCCCGATATGAATTGAGGTGTTTTGGAGCTCGTGTTGTGGGGGTCACCATGGGCGGGGGGGGCTACCCCATGAAAAACATGTACAAAGAAGTGTCGCTTGCCTTGTGCAATGCGGTGCTCAAAAAAATGTGCAGGTGAACATCAGCAACTAGCCTGAATACCTTTCCAAAATGCCATTCATGACCATTCCAATCCATCAACATCCATCAACATCAGCCATCCCAGCCATCCCAGCCATCCCAGCCATCCCCCATCCCCAGCCATCCCCAGGCAAGCGGTGAACAGCTGCCCCACCCTGATGGCCATCTACTTCCAATGGTCCAGCGGTTTGGCCCTGGACGCCACGCAGCCGCTGCGGAGCCGTGCCCTGCTGCAGCTGGGGGCGCCGCTGCAGCTGATGGCGCTGTCACGGGCCTTGATGAGGCCGATGGGCACCGCCTGGGAATGGATGGCCAAGGGGATTTACAGATTAGATACAGATTAGAAATATGGATGTGATGCTGTGACAAGATGAACGTTTTTTTTGAATGTTAAGTTTGGCGCTCTCTACTGTGTTTGTCGCTATGGATGCTTAAAAATCCCATGACGACTTGAACAGTTTTTCAAACTTTTCAGTGGTGAGAACTTGCCGATGTCTCCCCTGGGCATTTTATGGGGTGTCAAACGATGCAGCTGACAAGTTTTCTTCATCTCCAGGCCCGGTGAGTCGAAGGAGTTTAAGGATCGGCAGATGCTTGGATCGGGCATGAGAGGTTTGGAAGCTTTTTCATGCACATAATCCACATTAATCCACGACTATTACATGTATCTGCCTTCATTTTCCTGAGAGATTCTCGGAAATGGAATAGTCATCAATCTTGTCGCACCCAAAACAATGAGTGTTGGAGAGCTCATGTCAAATTGAGCGTACCTTTGTTGTGAATGGCGCCTGGTACTCGTCACCCATGGTATCATTTTCGTTTGGGGACTTGTCAATATGACGCCCTCTCCAACGTCTCAGGAGAGCAGTTTCCACCAAATTCTCCGAAAAGTTGCAGAAGCTTCGAGGTGCCAAGGTGAATGGAGGAATGGAGCATGTTATCATGTGCTGCCATTGCCAACAGATTGAGACACAGGAATATGGATCCCAAATCCGCATGGTTGATGGCGCCTGATTTAGCAATCCTGCAAGCCGCATGAAACAAATTTCTGATGGCACTTCACCTAACGGGCCAGTAGACATTCATAAAAACTACTTTGCTGGGACACAACCCGCCTATAAATGGATAACCCCATTCCACTACTACTCTTGTTAGTTCCGCCCCCGTGCAAGTTTTGGCATAACGGGCCACTCCTCGGACCATTTGGTACTGTCAGTATTTGCAAGCACAGAGCAAGCTTCTGGTACACACGAAGCAGGCGTTCCATGACCTTCTGTCGCTAGGAGAACCCTCATGAATCTTGATTATAAATGGAATAAATATGAATAAATGGACAGGAGATGATAATCACATGATAATCACTGCATATACCTTGATATACCTTGATATATCTTGATACTATAAATGGTCAACGTACTCCACAAGTTGTGACCCCTAGCCACCGGGAGGCAACACCGATGGGCTCCCGTGGAAGCTGGGAACTGATCCCCAGCCACGGGTCGTGGTCCGGTCCCTGTGCGATGCCACGTTTCAGGGGGGCAACCTGGAGAACGCCAGCTTCAACGTGACCGAAAGGCTGGGGCTGGGGGTTGAGGTGATTTTTTTTGGGTGTAACCATGGCAATAACTGGCAATAACTGGCAAGAACCACCACAAGTTGGGGTAGAAGCCCTGAACCCCTGTACTATGGCAAATTGCCCACTTACTAGCTGGAACTGCAAGGCTGGATATGGCCACGTTGAGGGGGTGATGAGTAGATACTAAATATAGATCATATAGATTTATGATGATTTATGTAGTAGGCTGTAGTAACAATTGAGATGATTGTACATGTTTGCTAGTCCCGAAAGTTGGCTCCACGGCATACTTCAATGCGTTTGTTGTGGTTTGTTTGTGGGTTTGAGATGGTTTGAGAAGATCCGAAACACCAACCGCCGACCGAAGCAAGAATAGGTAGGCTGCCTTCACACACGGTCAGTGATCCCCGCTGCACATTGGGCACATTGGGCAGAGAAAGGGAAAGCCACTGAGGAACCATCGCAGCTATGCAGAAAAATGGGGCTATGATTATGAGATGCTTTTTCAGAGGCCTGTGGCAGATGAAGAGCCGCAATTTGGCAAGCTTCAGGTGGACAGGGCGCGGCTTATGCGGCTTCATGTCTCACTTGTCATGATGTGGATTTGTTTATTTGAGCAAGTTGGTGTTGGTAAGGGGGCATGGATGATTCTTGACTCTTGGCGATAGATAGATGGTTCTAGATGTATGGGCCCTTCCACTTGGGATTTGTACTTGTGAGAATGTGGCACGCACAGGACCATCCCCAATTTTACTAGAAATGGGTGGTGTAAACTGTAAACCATAATTTATCCATATGATCTCCACTTGGAGGTTTCCTAGGATTGACCACAGCCCCCATCAGCACTACTGCAGGTGGCTTTGGAGGTCCTTTCCAAGGACATCGCCGACTGGTTTCTGTGGCTGGATTGCGATGCCTTGGTGACCAACCGCTCCATTTCCATCGCGGATTTCCTGCAGACCTACTTGGTCACGGAAGATGCCCATTTCGTGGTGGCCGAGGACAGCAACAGCCGGGTGTTGATGGTGCGGAATGGTGCGGAATGGTGCGGATGGTTTTATGTCATGGGAAATCCTGGCCCCCAACCCCTACATTTATCATCTCATCATTAGGAGACGTCAGGCATCAACTCTGGCGTTTTCTTGCTGCGTGGGGGTGAAGTGGGATTGCGATTCCTGAGAGACGCCATGAGCAGCGACTGGCGTTCCTGAAGCTGGAAGGGGTCATTTCTTGTTATGTTTTGGTGATACTGTAACAGTTATATCATGAGTAGAGAAGATACTCATGATAAGCGATAAGTAAACATGATAGTGAGTAGTAACACTAATAATTATGAAAAAGCCAGCTATGCAGTGAGAACCACGGCGTTTTTTTTTTTTTCAAAGGACTTCCCCAGCGTGGAGTTTGCAGCACTGGGGACCCAGGTTTCGTTTGGGATCAAACCATGCTGTTGCATCAGATGGCCATGGATTCAGATCTCCTGGGCCAAGATATGTGCTCCAAGTGGCGAAAGGGTGAAGATGTGAGCCATGATTTCCACTGGGCTCAGCACTTTCGCGTGGTTCCCCAACATGTGCAGCACTCAGTGGGCTCAGTGGGGGGTTGGGACCGTGGAGCCTCGATATCTTGGAACAGAGGGGCTTGACGTAGAGTTCATCTGAGATTGGCTTCACTGTGTTGATTCAAGGAGCAAATGAAAGATCATTGGTATATTACTGGTATGTTACTGGTATGTTACTGGTATATACCAGTGATATGTCAGTTTGCCGGAAATCACGGTCCTTTCACCATCCAAGTCGATGGGCTTCATGAATTTTCATGTCAAACAACCTGTGCATAGACCGTGCTGTTCCCCAGTGCAGCCGTGAAAGTTGACTCTTACTGAGGCCCTGAACCTCTATGGCGAAGGATCTGCGTTGCTTCCGCATGAGTTAGTATACGGGATGCCGGTCATTTTCCAACACCAAGATTCGGTCATTTTTCAACACAACTCCGTAAAATCAAGCACGGAATTCTCACTGCCGCCAAGAAGGGATGCTGGCTCTTTTGGGACTCTTACACACATCTCGGCGCCCACGCGAATTTTTACGTTTATAGGCTATTTATTTTTTGAATGGATATATGATATGGAATAATGCTTAAAGTTCATGTAACGGTTTTTGAAACTGTTTCGGGTTGGTTTACAGTTTCAATTACGGTTGGTTAAGAGTTTATTCAGGATTGGTTTGAAGTTTATTTAGGATTGGTTCAAGATCTACCTAGAGTTGGTTTAGGACCTATTTAGGGTTGGTTTAAGGTTTGGGTTGGTTTGGGAGCTATTCAGGCCTGGTTTGAGACGTATTTAGGGTTGCTTGGTTTAACATCTATATATTTGGGGTTGGTTTAGGATCTATTTAGGGTTGGTTTTAGGTTTTGTTTCGGTTTGGTTTAGGTTCTGTGTAGAGTTGGTGTAAGACCTACTCGGGGTTGGTTTAAGGTTTATTTTAGCGTTGGTTTAGGATTTCTTTAGGCCTGGTTTACATCTGTTT
>Ga0126342_10013368_pt1 | contig 14550 bp, 13 predicted proteins | sample Cyp1metagenome_FD_92528 | JGI IMG/M metagenome (GOLD analysis project Ga0126342, IMG submission 92528) | Coral microbial communities from Lord Howe Island, Old Settlement Bay, Australia - Cyphastrea 1 metagenome | ecosystem: Host-associated > Invertebrates > Cnidaria > Coral ... | reverse complement strand
TATATATATATATGTATATATATATGTATATATACATATGTATATATATATGTATATATATATATGTATATATATGTATATATATATATATGTATATATATATACATATATATATATATATGTATATATATGTATATATATATATGTATATATATATATGTATATATATATATATGTATATATATGTATATAATACACATTATAATACATTGTTGCAATGTGGTTTATGTTTTCAAGACTCTGTGATTTGCATGTTGCTGTTGCATGTTACAGGTGGCCCGAGCCGATGGCAGCCGGTCAACCTGACCGGGTCGTGAGACCCCAGCGGATACCATGGATAGCACTTGGGGGTGGTGAAATCTGTGATTTTTTGGTCTAGAAAGAATACAGTTTTTTTTTAAACACTATTTGATTGACTTTGCAGTGTCAAGACGCATATGATATATGGTGATATATGGTGATATATGGTGATATATGGTGATATATGGTTATATATGGTGATATATGGTGATATATAGTCTTATGTAGTGTCCATTGCCCCGAGAAGATAATTAACCCCTGGGGGATATACCCTGAATAGTGCATGTTGGTCGAGTATTCGAGAGAATTCAGCTATGAACACATTGCCTGGTGAGATGTGGATTGAATTTGGTCTTGAAGATTGACGGTCCTGTTATATCCTTATGTTGTGGTTTAAGGTTTAGACACCAAAAGCGTCTCTTTTGAAAGGCTTTGCATCCGTTGCACTTGCGTTGCACTTGCAGTCCTTGCAGTTACGTCTGAACACAGTCTGAACACATTCTGAGGCCATGTTTGCCCAACGTATTCAGGGCTTTGGCAATGTCAACCCACCACCTCTGGAGGCTCGATCGGTTTTCAGGACAAGATCTAAGAAGCGATAGCGTTGGTCGCACAGGATTTCCTAAGAGGAATGATGGAATATAGTAAGTTGATGTAAGTTGTGATTTTTAGGGAAACCTTTGTTTTCGAGGGGTTGGCCGGTCTCGTGGCTGAATCAAATCACCACTGGTCACCAACAATCTCAGCGCAAACTTGCTGTCCTGGAACATTCCACTGCTAGACAATCTTGATCACAAAATCAGATAAATCAATGTGGAGTGCCAGGAGGAAACTGGCGCTAATATGGCGAAGAAGGTCATGGGCCGGCTAGGCGACATGGCCGGGAGACCTGTGGACTTGGTCGAGAGCGACAGCAAGCTCTGCATCATTTTCAGAGTACCGTTCGTACCGTTCTCAAACGATTACAACCGGTTTTCGTTTTTTTCGCTAGGAAAGTGCATAGCAATTCTTGGATCTCTGAGGTGGGTGAAGAAGTCATGCTGACTGTTGAGGCCCAGTGTTTGCTGTTTGCTTCATGCACAAGTAAATGAGAACAGATGAGAACAGTTTTTCTGAAAGACAAATCAAAACGCTGATTCTGAAAGTTTGAAGGTCATTCTCTATGTTTCTTTGATTCGTGAGATTCGAAAATAACATCTTGACATATCTTGCCACCATGGAAACTGCTTGGGAGATTCGAAACGGTCCCCGTCGGTGATGTCCGGTGAGGATTTCAAGGAGAAGGGCGCTGTGGGCGCCGTGAAGGATGCTGTCGCAGATGCCGGGGACATCCTCATCGATGGTGTCTCAGGACGCTGCGGGAAACATGGACGAAGAGGGAACCATCTGAGGAAACATAAGGCGACAGACACGGACAAGGAAACAGATAAGGCAACAGATACAGAAACAGATATGGACAGAATAATTGAAAGAATCTGAAAGGACTAGACTTCGGTACAGCCAAAGTACCAAAAACACGAACTCAAAGCAGAGCTGGTTCAGAGTCAGCGTAAAGTGTGATTCATTGTAAGTTTTCTCATTTTCTCAAATCTGGATCCCCCAAAATCATGGTAAGGGGAACAGATCTTCCCGGAAGGAATCATCGGGTGGATACGTGGAGAGCCGCCACCAGAAGAAGACAACGAGAAAGCAGAGGCGAGTTGTGCCAGGTGGATACATTTGCGACTGCATGCGACTGTCAAATTAGAAGATTTAGACTCACATTGGACTGCGGTGGAGACCTTTTGCACGAATCTGCAACTCATGCATCCTCATATCTATACGTATATATATATATATTATCTATACCACAATATAATATTATGTATATATTGTGTATATTATATAATACATATCGTAGTCTCATCTTTTGAAAGCCTCTTGCAGGATGCCACAAAGGCCTTGGCCTATGGTCCGAATGGTGCAGCCTATGGCATCTCTCAGGCTCAATGGGACCATGGTCGACCATGGTCGACCATCGTCGACCATCGGTGCATGGATTTGTCGCGCAGGCCTCACCCACTGGTGGCATCAATGCGGTTTGGGTCATGCCAGAGGACGACTGGGAGATGTCGTGTGTTGCGTGAACGCCCAAGGCAATGAAAACAAATTAAGCTCCATAATATATTATATTTATATATACTATATTATATATAATATATATAATACATATGTATAGGCTGTATAGGTATACCAGGCATATACCAGGTATTCAGGAAAGGCTTGCAACTGTGACACGCAGGAGGCAGACCCTGCTGCTTTGGCGCAGCTGGCTTCACAGCAGGGAGGCGGGGCAGTCAGGAATATTTGCCAAAAGGGAGATACCAAAGGGTATCTTTGGTACGGGTGTGTTATTCTGCTGAGCCACACTTTCCAAGTTAGGTACCTGAAATTTGGCACATATTTGGATAGCAGACCACTGCTGTTTCTGCAAACGATTCGTTTGGTTGATATGTTTGATCTTGGGTATGAGGGATGCCATAGTTCTTACGTTTTTGGACAGCTTTGCCAGTTCGCTCGGTGAATGATCCTCGCGTACCCAAGAATATCCAGTGCCGAACCCAGCGACACTACAGTGCTTTCCTGAAATCGTCCCAGTGACAAAAAGAACGTAGACATAGAAGACTAGGCACACATCAAAACATTCCCGCGTGGTTTTTTGAATCTTTGGCAACTTGGAAAATGTGTTCCAAATTTGTTTGAATCCTCTTGCAGTTTCGCTTATACTTTGAGGCCCTATCAACCACCAGCAGGATCAGCAAGCTCAAAGGCCCCGCCAAGTTACAATCCTATGCAGGTACCAGGCAGGGCAGTTGCTTTTCAGAATACGAAAGTGCCGTCATTGAAATGTGTAATTTTTGCAAGTGAAAATCATTCAAAATCAACCATAGACATTGATTACATATGAATACATATGATGAGAATATTATGATATGATAACATGATGACATTGTGACATGGAGTTTTGCAATGTTTTGGCACGTTTTGACACGTGTTGACACGTTTTCGCTGGCAGATTGTCACCACAGGTGGGCCGGTCATTGCACCATACACTCCAGCACCTGGTGGGCCTGCGCCCAGACCTCCTCCTTTTGTGCCGGGAGGAAATTTGGGAGGACACGGATGAATCAAGAGATGGATCAAGACGGCAAGAATTGCGTACTAAAATTAATCAGTGTAATCGGAGAATTTTGAGTTTGAACATCTTGAAAAGACTCTCTCTCTTACGACCATGGACAGCAGTTGCTGAGAAGAGAGTTGGTTGCTAGAAGATTAGAAAGTCTTTCAAGGCCTGCGAACCTATAGAACTGAGGTGTGGCTTCTTTTCATTCCATCTAAATCTATTTTGCACCGTTCCTACTCACAATTGATTCGCGGTCAACAAGTGATCGTCAACGGTTATCAACCAGAATCAACCAATCAAAAGCAAAGAAAACCACAATTTTAATCACATTTCTCGAATTTCTATATGATTTCTATATGATTTCTATGGTGTTTTTGAAGCTGTTTGGATTGCAGGACCCGGTGCAAGCCGCTGGGGCCCTGCCGGTTATGCACCAGGTGTACCAGGAAGTGCCCCAGGCCAGAGTTCTGCATCGAACACATTGAACATATGTGTTTTTTTTTAAAATCATGTTTTATATATTTGAAAATTGAGTGGGAACAATCCCAATATCTCCCAATATCTCCCAATTGTCCCAATTTTGAGTAATTTTGATGGTTGATCAGCAGTTTTCCTATTGACATGGCTATTTGTGGGTACGGTATACATGTTTGAACATCACATATCGGGATTCTTGGGCATAACATGGTGAATGCTGTGATGTGACTAAGTCCGGAGCGACAACTTGGAAAGTTTGAAGACAGCGGATTGGTCACAGCAATTAAGCACCATAGTATCGCCCGGTTCCTTCGTCCGGTCTTGCCGGCTCCTCTTACAGATTCGCTCAGACGCAGGTTCCAGCACATCGTCTGCAACAACTGGCGCCAAAGGCAGCAGCATGCAGCATTTACTTGCACGATCTCGTAACGGTCTCGCAAAGTTGCACAGTTCATGGATTCAAATGAGTTGCTGCACTTAATGTGTAGAAAGGAGGTTGGCCACAGTAAATGAATGGACAGAGAACTGTGCTGCGGCCACGGCTGAAGAAAGAGACACGGTTTTCATCGTCCGTTTGCAAATTCACTTTTTTGCAAGACTTTTGCAAGATTTGCAGACAGTTTTTTTTCCCTTTTGTGCATTTTGTGCCAGGCTTGGTAGACCGAATCTCCAAGGGGGACGTTCTGGTGGGACCAGATGTTGCAAAAAGACTGGCCATGGTCTCAAGATGTCTCAAGATGTCTCAGCAAAGCCTGCTAAACGGCACTAATCACTGCATTCCTCGGGGTTTCCAACATCCGTCAAATTTAAACTCCCAAACTCGTGTTCGACTAAGAGTTCTGGAGTTAGACACACTGTGAATTCTCCAAATATGGAACTCTTTGATGATTTTGATGTGAACAAGATAAATCACTCTTGACATCCACAGACCAAATGTTGTTTATTTTGGTTAGAAAATGATTTTTGGTACTCCACAAGACTGTGTAGTGACAAGGAGGCATTCCAAATTGTTGTTTGACATTGCGTGGTCAGGTTTCTCAATGCAATCATGCCAAGACCACTGCGAAGCAGTTGGCTGAAATGGTGCGAGTCTAAGACAATACGCGACCCCAAGCCACTTGTCGCTGAGGATGAACTTTGTGATATTTGAATCATATCTAGTGAATCATGTGAATCTGTAGCCTGACGCGTTCATCCGCAACCTCGCAGATATGTGAGAGATCTCGACGTTTGTATCTTGGTGCGAATCTCAGAGGGCTTCTCGTAATTCCAAGCGATCCAGCTTCAGAAAAGGTTCGTGTTGTACAACTTTCAAATTTATGTTTTCTTTTAAAACCTGAAAGAAGATGGGACAAAAAATGAAAAACACATCCTGCACAGAGTTGAGTGATGTATAGTGATGTTGAGAGTGGTGCACTGATGCCGTCTTCACGACCAGATCGGCCTTGGCCATTAATTGATGCGTTGCAAAACACCGTCAAATTCAGACATAAATACACCCCATATATATCCATATATACATATTATGTACCTGTATTAATATTAATGTACATTAATGTTCTATACCTAGTGTGTCGTTTTTTAAAAAATATTTTGGGTTTCAGTTTTGTTGGTACCCAGGCCTAGACGGAGATCCGTCGGAGGCAGATGCCTCGCTGGCACGACTTCTTCACTTCACAGCTCGGCCGCCCGAGAGATGTTCGACGTCAAAAGATTTTTTGGAAATTGGATCAGAACTCTGACACCAAACTCTACATATCTCTACATCATCTTCTACATCATGTTTTTTCATGTTTTTTGATGTTTTGGTGACCAACAAGCGTATCTTTTGGATAATTCGAAGAATATCTTGATACCTAGGACTTCTGTTTGTCGCTATCTCTCTGCATTAGCTGCAGAACTCTTTGCCTTTCCCGATCCTTTTTCCACGCAATGACGGTTCTGGATGGCGGGTACGTATGAGCACGTAAGGATGTCCTGAAGCAGACCGATTCGTCGGAGTTTGCAAAGACAGCAGTAGAGGAGCCCTGCAAAATTGGAACAGAAACAGAACGAATAGAGGGAAAATATGGGAAAATGGAATCCAATGGAATCGTAGCTCCCATTGGCTCCCATACTGCCGTAGCTTGTTTTTGCAGCATGCTGCAACAATTGCAGCATCAGGAGATTAAGAAAGGCGTGGCTGAAGAGTTTATGTCACTCAGAAGCAGCGCGAAACACAAGGCACGGTTCCAGCTATGGTTGCAGCTGTTGCCTTTGCTGTTGCTGTTGCTTCACAAATCTGAAACACCGAAGTCACCGGTTTGTCAAAGCAAAGGGTCCTGCGGTCTTGGATTTTTGCGTAACGTCCCAAGCTCTGACCTGAGCTTCTAATGTTTCTTAAGGAGATTTCAAGGCGTACCGTCTTTCATAAAGTGTCATAAAGTTCAAGATATTTCAAGATGAATTCATTCACTTTCCATTCACTTTCCATTGACGCTTTGATTCGCCGCAGGATACTGTTACCCCAATGCTTCAAAGGTTGGGATTCTTAAGCGGTGCTGCTGCCACAGTCACAGCCTCAGTTCTCCAAGTGACGTCATACAATGAGTACCCTCTGGTACCCTCTGGTAATCAAACATGGCAATGGAATATACATATCATATAACTCATATAACTATATACCTTATAACTCATTCAATTCAATGATTTCCCCATATTTTCCCAGCTACAAACCCCCAACTACAGACGGTTTTCAATTGCCATGTTTGATTACAGGAGCTACTACCATCAATTTGCCAACTCATGGACAGGATGGACTGGTTTTCCTGCGTTCTTCTGAATTTGTCATGTGTTTTGTCCTCGAGAAAACAAGCAGAGTAATAAATGGTTGTTCTTTTTTCGTTTCCGAGGGCGTGAAGATTTCTTGCCCTTCCTGTTTGAAATCCATGTCACATGTTTCGGGCCATGGTTTCCGGTGCTTAGGAGACAGACTTGCTGGGCGGCGCAGCAACGCAAGCACAAGAGGTGGGGGCGTCACGTTTCGCCATCGCCGGGTTGACTTAGTGAATATAGCGGCGACCATCCGATAGTGTCGGCATAGTTTTATACAGACTTTTCAGTTTTTTTTTTAAAAGTGCCTACACAGCTCGAGGTGGACCTTTTGGGTGGTGAGTCAGCTAGCGGTGCTGTTAGTGCACCCGACTTGCTTGGCGCTATGGATAGGCCGCAGGGGCAGGGTGTGGCATATCATAGTCGAAGACTCATAAAGACCCATGGAGACCCATGACCCATAGAGAACCATGTGCATCCTTCATCGGTGAAGAAACTTGTTCGCTTAGCAGAGGACAACGCGATTTGGTCAGGATAAGAAATGAAAACGATTAAAACAAAATCTTGGCAATCTGGAGTGGCTTGAGTGTGGCAGCTTGCATCATCCGGGGCAGGGTAGAGGGAATGTGGGAGCAGGGGCAGATAAGGGCAGAATCAGAAAAGGAACTAACACGCTATAGTGATCATTAGGGGTTTGCTCCAGTTATTTGCAAGAGGTTTCGTGCATTTGGCTGTGCAACACCTCATGGGAAAGTTGAAGGACACCTTGATTGGCCTCAGACACAGAAACCATCATGAACTTGCCCTTGAAACTGGGGAAAATTCATGAAAATTCAGGTTTATAGACATTGCCACATTGCTCCATTCTTTATATATCGTTTGTCAAAAAGTGCTATTCCGACTGATATTCTACTGCTGTGCCACTTCTAGACACGGAAGGAAGCACACAAAAGCCAAATGCAACATGATGCAAACAGGCACATGTTTTCTGCTGTGCATGCGGAATCAAATCGCACGAAACAACACCAGATATCAACAGTTGAACATTTGCTGAGACTGCTGGAACTAACTTTGCTGGAACTCTGAAGGGAAACGGTACTTCTTTGGAAGGTCGCCAGTATGTTGGATAGGTTGGGGTCAATGGGCAGCATAGTTTCCACAGTTTCCAAATACAGGTTGTGCTCACACACAATCAATATGAATCAATACATATCCTGCACATTACAAGCGTTTGCTTGTCCCATTTGTCCCCACTGTTGCAGTGCACCGGCGGCATCGCCAACTCCCGTGGTGCGATCCTCAGCTGTTTTCAGAATGTCCAAGAGTCCAACATGTCATTCACCCAGGACACGCTGGATCCATTGGCCTCCGGAACTAGCTCGGCCTCCCAAGGCACGATGGATTCTTGGCACATCTTGGCACAAAATCCACCGAAATCCACCGAAATCAATGAATTTGATTCAATTTGATTCAATTTGATTCAATTTGGCTATCCACATCTATTCACCGTTAATTTTCGCAGGCCTTTTGGGCATCTCTCTGGATGCACCGCCTGCGCCCTCTGCAGCATCTGCAGCATCTGCAGCATCTGGGCCTGCGCCAGCTCCAACGCCAGCTGTCACAGCGGCCGGAGCGAAGACAGGCGTGGCATCTCGTCGCCTTTTTTTGGTCGTCTTCGGAAGATAGGGGAAGTAATTAACATAATTCACGAAATAATTCACCCCTCAATACCTCTCATTTTGCTGTAAATTACTTTATAGATTTTATAGATTCAGCTTACTCAAGAATCTCAAGATCAAATAAATTTAATGATCTGCCTCTGCAGGTACTTTGGGGGCTGGCGCAGTGCTGCCAAAGGAGCCAGATCCTGCTAAAAACGCCGACACTTTGAGAAGTCGAAGTCCAGACGGGGAATCACTAAGTCCAGACTCCAGACCATTCAACTCTTGGCTTGAGACATTTTGGCAAGTTTATGTGAACTTTGGAAAGTACGGGAAAGGACACCACATGAGCTGGAGCCGAATCTGCAGAAATTGCAGTCATGTGGATCATGCCTTATTTTCAAGCTTGGTTGGCTTGGCTTGCAACATTGGGATAAGCAGAGAGTTGACATATGTTGGCATGTCATCAAAGTCAGCGTTGAAGGACAGCGAGAAGGAAGACATCTTCGGTTTTGTTGGTGCGGAGATGTCAAAGGCGGCTGGGGCCAGATGGGTCTAGGCGGCTAGACAGGCTTGCAGCCCATGTGAAATGGACACCGAACTTGTTCTGGTTGGAACGACACGTGACATGAAGTTTGTGGCATCATTTTGCGATATTTCGCCAAGTTTCCAGTGTTTTTTTTTGAACCAGCCTTTCAAATTGGTCCTCCACAGTCCGAGACTTTTATGCAGCTTTTTTCCTGGAATCAGCGGATCCTGACCTCATGAGGCCAACAAAAAATGAGATGGGGAGGCTGGAAACAGCTGGAAAACATGGTGCGTTTCAACATGGTTCAACTGAGTTCCAGCGAAAAGTCCAGTCAGTCGCTTCACTTTGCTCCTCACTGTAAGTCCCACGACCCACGCGTGCCTTGCACAACAGGTTGAGGCTGAGTTGCGGCGAACACTATTTCTCACTCTGCTGAGTTGCAAGTGAAATGAGAGTCACCGGCATACTTTACTGGGGGCGCAATGATCTTTAATGATGACAAATGTGCAAAGGTGTTTTTGCTGTTTGCTATGAAAAAAAGAAATGGAAACGGCAAGCTGACTTGGCCAAGCCGACCATTTCAAGCGATTGCAGATTGTGAGTTCAACGGTTGAACTTGGCAACCTGGTCCATGGTGAAGTTAGGGCCGTGGAGAGAGGCTTGGAATGGCTCAAAGGGTTTTTAAAGGGTCTGGTAAGGGTTGGGAACATTCCAGACACTCCAGTTCTTGATTCCAGATCTTCAGCAACGCTTTTCTCGTAGCGGCTAAAACACCTTTTGCTTTCAGTTGTTGTTCTTGGTAGATGAGAGCAGTTTCTCGACTATCTCTATTGATCCTATGAATCTAGGACATGCGCCTTCTAGAGGCTACCTAAAGTGATTTCATGTCAGGCTTCAGGCTTCCCGCTCTAAATGAGTATAGACAGAAAGAAGGCTTCGCACTGTTCGCACAACATACTGTCACACAGCTCGTTGTCATCGTGCACCCTACTTGTATCTTGAATGATCTTGACGTTTTCCCGAATTGCATCAGTTGAAAGACATCTCCGAAAAGCCATTTGTGCCTTTCAGCGGGTGCAAAGGTCCCCGCCCGAAAGACTACGATCCATCGACAGCAAATGAAAAAATCCAGCGTTGAATCGCTGCTTTCACTGCACTCCTCATTTGTTTCTTCCTTGGCTCCATGAGTCGCTAGTCTCCAATAGACATTTGCTAACTATTGCTATATAACTATTGTTAACTCATGTACCTCACGGAGATCAAACCCAGAGGAAACACGGAGACACTCTTTACATCCCTTTACCACAGATGTGAACTTGTGGCAGCTTTGGACCAAGTCCACTCGGAGAGGTCCTGTTGAGCCAATCGGGTAACAGCTGCGCAACAGGAGAGCTCATGGGTAGCTCCCTGGCAGGAGAGATGCCTCCAGAGGCTTTCCTGAGGCGCTGTCGACACGAAAGGGGCACGACGTAAATTCCTGTTTGGAAACTTTGACCATTAATTACTACAAAAGAAAAGTAATTAATAAGGTAAGAACTTGAAGAGAGTGCTGTGACTTCTTGAAGTTCTTTTTTTAGCGGATGGCTTTGATACTGACTGGGATTGAAAGCAAGTAGGGTCTTTGCAGAGAGTCCAGTTGAAGAACTGCTGTGCAAGTGCCAGTAACTGCTGCAGGACGTTGCTTTGGTGTTGAAAGGACCCAAGCTTCGCAGTCTTGACATGCGTGAGGCCAAGCCCCGTACATCGCATTGCGTCACATAGTGCTGCACCAAGCCGCATGCCCCGATTTTCCGCAAGGCACAGAGTTGCAACTTGTACAGTAGATATAGAGGAAATCAGACAATTCTGTGACGTGATGATTCTTTTTTTTCCTCCAGATATTTCATAGTACTCGAAAGCGTCTAGCGCCCCAAGCTGAAGAATTTCAGCCCGCATCGGGCCTTGCTCAAAAGGGCACGATGACATCCCCCTGCTTAGCAAAGCCTACCTCTCATTTCTATTCATTGTCATGTATCACTATCTCCAGATTTCGGAACTGTTCATGCTTTGCTCCTCATTGTGTAAAGGCAATCTGCCTCGAGCAAGTTTTCAGCCGATGCGATGGCGGTTGCAGGCTGCCGATCATGTTTTGAGTCTGATCCAAGTGCCGTTAGAAGCTCGAGAGCCGAAAGAACGAACTGTCGAACGAAAGTGTTTGCCTCTTCGGCTGTAGGGAAGTTTTGGGATAGAACGTCTATGAACGTTTTCAGTGTTGAGTATCCAAACCTGTCTCAGTTTGGCAGGAGCAATGGCCCTTGGAGTCACCGGAGGCTTTCAGGCGATTCTAGTGACTCAGTGGTGACTGCTACTGGTGCTACTGTCAGTGTGTGGAGAGCCTAAAATGGTCAACTTCCCGGGCCCTTTGATCCTTTTCTTTTGGCCCTGCCCAGTGTTCATGTTTGCTTGACATTAAAAGACTTGACAGGATGGAATTCAACAAAGCTGACATTCAGACCATTGCAGTTGTGTGATATTGTGTATCCGTGCTCTGAAGCTGGCAGGTGATAGGAAAGATAATGAAAGATCAACAGATAATAACAGATAGACTTAGAGCAGATACACGCTAGGTAACCTAGGTATGAAATATACAAAAACCAACCCCCCAAAAAAAACTAAATCAACCCAAGTAAACCCAAAAAAAAACCCTAAGATCTGAAACTTACCCCAAACAAACCCTAAACCAACCGTAAATAAACCCAAACTAACAGCCCCCAAAAAAGAGCAACCGGAAGTAACCCCTAAACAAACCTTTGAAACTTACGCTAGATAAACCCTAAACCAGCCCTAAATAGATCCTAAACCCACCCCGAATAGATCTTAAACCAAACCTAAATAAACCTTGAACCTACGTACTTGAACTAAAACCTAAACCAACCTTAAATGGATCCTACATAAATCTTAAACCACGCCTAAAGAAACCCTAAACCAACCCTAAATAAGCCCCAAACCGACCCTAAAGAAGCCCCAAACCAACCCTAAAGAACAAAACCGATCATTAAAGAACTAAACCAATCCGGAAATTGAGATGTTCGAACTTCAAAATGTTGCAATACCGTTGAAATGGCAGCTTCCAGCTCCAAAATGCTGCAAATTGCAAGGAAAACGGACATCCGAAAACAATTCCGGACCCGTATGGACCCGTAGATAAATAGACATGTCTATTATAGACCTGCGAAGAGATTTTTTTTTAGATGCTTGATCATACCTGCAGTGCAGTATAGTGTTCGCATTTATGCACCTACTGAATACACATAGTTAATCATAGTTATAGTTTTGTGTAAATCCGAAGTTTTTTCGGTTTCTGACTTCCCTTCGGTGTTGCGGAGGCCTCCAGACGATCATGCCGGACCCGAGAGCTTCGCGCGCGCATCGCTCGTGCTATGTCTCCTATGTCTCCTGGCGACTATGGTGTGGCAGCTCAGTGGAAGTCCCCGAAGTCCCCGCTGTTCGCGGCTGAAGTCACCGAAGTCACCGAAGTCACCTGGTATCGAGGCTTACCACCAAAGCTCGCAGGGATGGCCGGTGCTCTGTCAGCTTTACCAAATGACCGCATGCGAATCTCGGCAACGGCAACATGTCGTTGTAACATGTTTTTACCTAGACTGACTAGACCTAGAATCTAGATCGATAATTGCTGTATTGAACTTTACTGCTTTAGGCTGGCCACAGATTTGCAGTATATATTGCAAATGCGAGTCAAGTCTACAACACCAGTCGAGTCAATTGTAGCTACTTTGATAGTATTTCCCCGTGTTTTTCCCGGTGTTGGAAAGCTTTGGACTGGAGTGCAACTTAAGATACAATTTTGCAAAATCTTCTCCTTGCAGTGTTTGAAAGACACTGAGGTCTTTTGTTCAGCTTCCGGATTTTAATCAAAACCCATCACGAAACTTGCCACGGAGAACTTGCGAAGTGAATTAAAATGATCCCTAGAGAATACTCAAATTGCGAGGATACCAGCAGCTCATGGCATTGGCTGGAAAGCTCAAACCTCAGCAATGGGGGCAAGTCTTGTAGTTTGTTGCACCCATGAACCCGTGCAGCCCGTGCACATACCGACTTTGACAGGCTGAAACCCATGGCCGACGATCTGAAAGTCCCAGAGAACAAGGTACCAGGATGCTTGAGCGTCGTTCATGCCAGCAACCTCAGTATGCAATATTCATGGAGTTGATTCTGTTGACATATCATGAAACAATTGGTTCAAGTTAAATAAGTTATGAGATGTCAACAGTTGGCATTGTAGCATTGTCAACATGGATTACTGGAGGAGGCACCATGGAACGGGTTGGAACGGGTTGGAATGGCATGTTCTGAGGTGCATGCTTCTTTGGAAGAGGACGGCACTGTAACGTTTCAGGGAGATTCCGATGCTTTGATCTCCAAAGGCAGGAGCCTTAGATAGCCTTAGAGCCAGCAAGACATAGCAAGACTCCCAAAAGACTCTGTCAGCGAGAAACCCCGCTTCAAAGAGTTGCGAATCTTGCAAGAACGAGATGTCAAAAACGTTCGGCCAAGGTTTGGTTGCCCTCCTGGTACTGTGTTTGAGCGGCTGCACTCCAGAAGAGATTGCTGGTGTTCAGCCAGAATTCATCAAGGCGAAGGGTGAGCCTTGAGAATAGTATGAAATAGTATCGTATGAATATGTATGAATATGACATAATATGACTATTATTGTGGCAGCAAGTTGTAGCAGCATAGCAAGTACTCGGCATTTTGTTGATTCATTTTCGGCTGGACAATCCACAGAGACGGGCACAATGACCGCGATCACTTTAGGAGAGAATCTCCAACTTGACGTAGGATTCACAGCAAAATGCTGGTCCTCTTGGATCTCTTGGACAGGCCTCTGGAATTTCAGCTTCCCTAACACCCGGGCGCAACAACGGATTCTTCAACATGCTACGGAGCCCAATTCATAGCCGCGCAAAGGTGATGTGATTCCAAACAACCTTTCGAACAGAGCCTCGCAATCACTTTCCATCACTCTCCTCTCAAATTCACAAAGAATCCCCAAAAAACATGTTCTTTCTGAGCAGGCATTGCTTTTGCCCCAAAAAAGTACAACTTTTCCTGCAGCATTCTTAAGCATTGCCAAGGTTCAAGTTGATGAACAAAAAGGTTGCACGGCTGAAAGCTGCCAAAGCTGCCGAATCTGGCGCCATGAAGGTCCGGAATGTCATGACATAGTCATGGCATGCTGGTTTTGGAGGGGTCTGAAAGGTCGGGAGATGTTGGGTGAAAACGGAGTTGCGGCCTCCATCGGGTTGATCAATGATCTCTTGTGATCTGTGTCCGACTGTGTCTCTCGCTCAACATAAGTGTTCCAGTGAGTGTTCCTTTGAACATTTTGATGCTTTTTGTCGCTTTTTGTTGATCATGTTTCAGTTCGCGCTTCAGTTTACTTCGTAGTTCCTCGATGTTCCTGGCCCTTTCCATCATGTTTCATACAATGTGAGGCCCCCAAGATATAAGTTGGTTTATAAGCCCCAGTAACTATAGTTATAAGTACCATAAACCATAGTTATTGAAGTTATAAACCAAGTTAGCTATCTAGGGGGCCCCACCTT
>Ga0126342_10013367_pt1 | contig 14551 bp, 13 predicted proteins | sample Cyp1metagenome_FD_92528 | JGI IMG/M metagenome (GOLD analysis project Ga0126342, IMG submission 92528) | Coral microbial communities from Lord Howe Island, Old Settlement Bay, Australia - Cyphastrea 1 metagenome | ecosystem: Host-associated > Invertebrates > Cnidaria > Coral ... | reverse complement strand
ATGGTTTTATAGTGTTTTTATAGTGTTTATAATGGTTTTATCGTGGTTTTATAGTGTTTATAATGGTTTTATAGTGTTTTTATAGTGTTTATAATGGTTTTATAGTGTTTTTATAGTGTTTTTATAGTGTTTTTATAGTGTTTATAGTGTTTAAGATTACTAACCATTATAATGGTGTTAATAATGGTTTAGTAAGTTTTATACCCTCTGGTAAACGTTTACATAACGAACTGGAAAGATCCACCATGCTATCAATGGGTAAATCCTCTATTTCTATGGTCATTTTCAATAGCTATGTTAAATTACCAGAGGTATAATGGTTTTATAGTGTTTAAGAAATGTTAATAATGGTTTAGTAAGTATAGTTGGAAAATTCATGGTTAGTATTATTCAATGGGAATTCCAGGATCCTAAAATGGAGGTACGTTAGTATAGTACCATATAAAGCCATAGAAATTGGGTGTACATACCCTGAAATTTAGACCTGAAAAATAGGTACGTGAAGTGGCCATTGATGGGAACATGACTGTTATGACTAGTGGATTTGGGCAAATTAGAAAAATGACGTGCAGCACATTGCCTTTATGTTTATGGTTCTTTTTTTCTGGTCCCCAGGGGGTATGTCAATTATGCACATCTTGTTTTAAAAGATAGATTGAGTTTTTCATACGTGCAGGAACATCTACTTGGTGGCTCATCCCACTTAGTAAGTGGGTTATAACCCCAGTTATAAATGGGATAAGTAGGGTTAATCCACTTATAATTGGGGTGAACTAAGCCACTTACTAAGTGGGATGAGCCACCAAGTACCGCCCCATAAGATCTGGCAACGGCAATCATGGACATCCTTTTGCTCCAGCGGTTGAAAAACTGAATTTGTTCGAGGCTTGAGCTACCCAGTGGCTTTCATGGTGGGTCGAAATCCAATGACCACTTCCAATGATTGAAGGGCTAAATCACATTTGATGGCTTTAGGTGTTTGTAAAATTTTGTAAATCTGATGTTTCTTCCTGTTTCCTGACTCTTTGAGTATGATAAAAACTTTGTTCCTTTGTATGTAAAAAAAACATATTCATGAAAATTATCTATGTGTCAAAAAGATATATAAATTGACCTATCTGTTTGTCGATCAATCTGCCTGTTGACTCATGACGCCGGCTTCCGTGACCGCAACGGGGTCCGGAACGGTGATGTTCATCATAGTTAGCCTTTGGATTTCATCAAACTGGAGGGCTGGAGGAGAAGTCTTCCCCATTTGAAAAGACCAATTTACCCTCTGGCTATTTAACATAGCCATGGAAAATCCAACCATTTTTAATAGGTAAACCCCAATTTATGAGGAATGCTACCCATCTATCCTCTGATTTAACAGTTTGCTATGGAGAATCCAGCCATTTTTAAGAGGTAAACCCAGGTAAACCATCTATAAATGGGCCATGTTCCATGGCTATGTCAAATAACCAGAGGGTAACAGTTTGCTATGGATTTTTTTGTTCTGAACATGGCTAGATGATGATGGTTTATCGTTATGTTGTTCAATGGATTTACCGATGTTTCAAATGGTGATTTACCCATCACTTTGCGCCGTCGGCCGCCAGGCCACGCATGCTTGTTCGCTCTGTCATGCGGGGAGCTTAGGGGAGACCTGGGACCGGGACACAATGGTAGCTGTGAAAACACTAGATCCTGAATCTCTTCATTTTGTAAGAAGGAGACCATTTTTTATTGTGGGGATGGGCCATGATGGGGCTCAAAACCTATCCATATGAGTAGCTTTTTTTTCTGGATGAAAAGTAGATGAAGTGGGAACTCCATAAGGCATACTATGCCCCAGGCGTGGGCTCCCATGCAGATGGCGTAGGTTGCGTAGGCATCGGAGAAGGCTCGTTTTAGCCTACACCGCGCAGGCTTTGTGTAGACACTCGCTGGCAACAGTCAGAACTCATTTATTTTGCCTTTGTTAGTTGGATATTTGTGGCTTGTGGTTCCAAAGCCTCATTCGAAAACGAAAATACCATGGCCCCGTAGGCAAAGCCTACACCGTAGGCTCGCGTAGGCACCCCTTAAAAACCATACCCCGCGTAGGCTACCTCATGCAATGGCGTAGGCTCGGCGTAGACAGTGGCGTAGGCGATATCTTACTAGTCATCGAAAGACAAGGACAACAAAAACACTAATTGCTCATCTGGTTGGTGGTTTGGAATATTTTTTATTTTTCCATAATATATTGGGAATTTCATTATCCCAACTGACGAACTTCATCATTTTTAAGAGGGGTAGGTATACCACCATGCAGCTCATATCATTCCACTGGGCGGATGAACATGGTCACCTAAGTCTGGCCTCAGGAAAACATGGAGATGGGTATGGACCTGGGGATCACAAGCCGCAAGGAAAACAGGTACCATATTTTTGGAACCCCAGATGGAACAGGTCTTTATGATTAGGGCTAGGGTAGCAGCCTTCAAGTTACTCGAAAGTAGGCCTAAACATGTGGATTCGGAAACAAGTCCATGGGTTTCCTTTGCAAACAGAAGCGCAGCTTGTTGATTTGGGAGTCCCAAAAGACAGAGGGATGCAAACTCCCCCGGCAGGTCGATTCTGTCCAACACATAGGGGTCCTGTTTGCCGCACATTTCACTGGCGCCACTTTGATACCCACCGCCTTCTCAGGCAGTTAAATACTGCAGCCAAGACTGCCAGAGAGCTCACTGGAAGGTGTGTGATGACTCTTGATCAGCTGCGAGTCTCTTGAAGGGAGGAACACTGATTGCTTAGCATAATTAGTAACCCCTGAAAAAGCATCAAACGATAGAACATCATCAGAATGATGTAGCCTTGATTTCAGTAGGAGTTCCCTTTTCGATCTTTTTAGAGGTTTCTGACGGTTTCTGCACACGTTTTTTTGAACACGCTGAGGCTTCGAGGCCATGTTCGATGATTTTTGTTCGGACGATGTACCGTTTACAAAGAGTGGTGATTGTAACCAGTTCACCCTTCAATAACCAGAGGCCAGAGGGTAATCTTTTGAAGATTGTTTCGTTTCGGGAAGTTTACGTTATCGGGGAGACATGATGAAGGGACATGGCCAAAACTGGCTGCCCATGCTACGAGTTCGTAGCCGTTTTTGTCATCTCAAACGGCGCCGCCTTGAGAGGTGTGATTGGATGTACCCTCTGGTAATTTAACATAGCTATTGAAAATGGCCCAGTCGAAATAGTGGATTTACCCAGCTAGAAAATGGTGATTTTCCATAGCTTTTTGGTTAACGTTTACCAGGCCGGGTAAACTCAAAAATCTGAGAGTCAGCCGCTTATCCACTTAACATGGTTGGAAGCTATTGGACACCCAACACATTGGATCCTGCGGAGGATGGATTCCATGCTACTGCTACTTGGGATCCATGAAAAATGGTGGAAACCTTTGACGGATACCCGGCCTGGTCAACGTTAACCAAAAACTATGGAAAGATCCACCATTTTTAATGGGTAAATCAATTATAAATGGCCATTTTCAATAGCTACGTTAAATTACCAGAGGGTAGTTTTTAGTGCTTCAAGCTTTTGCTATTACTATGAACACTGAGATTTACTCACCGGCTAAACAGACCTTTTTTTTGGCCGGTAGTATCTAAGATTGGCCATGTCTTTAGTACTTCCCCTGCGATCGTCAACCAGTTGAGTAGTGATGTTCATTATCCCTATGTGTTAAGATTGGCTGTGTGAAGGATGTACCACTAGTTGATGGGTTCTAACATCGATTCTTGGCTTTTGAAGCCAACAATAAAATGGGCACTTCTGATATTTATCAACTGATGATACCTACGATATCTCCTATTTTGTGGCTCAACACATCTTCTAAGCATCCATCAGCAATTAAGCCAGCTTTTTTTTGCTGCTGTGATGGCAAAAATGGCGTGGCCGTAGCGTGCGACCGATGGAGGTGAAGGCGCAGTTTCACGAACAATATGTTGGTACAGTAAGTAGAGTCTATACTATGGCACTATGGTTGGACCCACAGTTTTTTTTTTTTTTACAAGTTTCTTAAAATGGGGCCTAAGTCACCATGTGTTTCAATACTAAGTCACATGACTTAGGAAACCTCCATATATGGCCCTATAAGAAGCACCTTCTCCAAAGGTCGGAACAGGACCTCCAAAGGGGGATGTTTGGACGTGCCCCGGCGTACCAGGATGACATGATGATTTTTTGAGGCTTCAAGGATCCATAATTCTCAACATCTTATACTGCTTGGTGGTTTGGAACATGGCTGGATTATGACTTTCCATTCAGTTGGGAATGTCATACTGCCAACTGACGAACTCAAATTTTTCAGAGGGTAGGTATACCACCAATTATATATATATATACTGTATATTTATTTGGTTCGCCCTAGATAGTGATAGAAAGGATATACTATAACCAAGTGCCATGATCAATGGCTATGAATCAATAATGGGGGATGTATACCCAAGGTTTTGGCACAACATCTTCCAAACTGATCTATGACAGTACCAAAAAATCATAGTTGGGCCGCACAAATAAGATACACAATATTTTGCGAATTTACCATAACCAGTCCAAAATTCTCTTTAAACCACTTTGTTACAATGACTCATCGACCATCAACCAAGCATCATTTTATCAATTCACAATCATTTATCAATTACATCCCAATGAAAATATCACCGTTTTTCCATGGTCAAGACTCAAAACTCACCATTTTTCCATGGTTAGGACTCAAAACTCACCATTTTTTCATGCTTAAGACTGAACACCTTATATTTCGTGGTTACAAAGAGCCAGGGTTCCTAAGCTTCAGGGCATCACCACAGCCTCATTGGTGCTGAGTCTGGCTGTCCGGGGCCGAGGATGCCGAGGATGGGGCTCCCCCGTGACTTAAGCCCCATGACTTTCCATATTTTGGTGGTTTCCATAAATGGGAAATGGGGATACCCCAATAGCTGGATGGTTTATAGAACATCCATTTTTTGGATGAATGATATGAATTATTTCCATAAATGGTGGTTAAAAGATGGATATAAATGGGGATACCCCAATATTTCTTAATTTGTATATGGTGCTTTCCATACATGATATATAAATGGTGGTTTCTTTTGATTCGATGCCAATTCTTGGTTTCTTAAGAAAACCTCAATGGTACAAATGGTATATGGTGGTTTCCATAAATGGGGAACGGTATATGGTGGTTTCGTGAATGATATAAATGGGGATACCCCAATAACTGGATGGTGTATTTCATGTAAATCCGAAAATGACATGGATGCTTTGGGGGCACGCCTATTTTAGGACACCTCTAGATGTAGTTGTCTGTATTTACATGTCATCCATTCGTTTTCATATTTGTATTATTTTGTGTTCATACTAGTAGTACGATGTGCTCATTTATATTTCTCTTTGCCGTACGTCTCATAAATGTCGAAGAATCCAGCTGGCTGTGGGTTCTCGAGTCTACAATAAACCATCCCCATTTATCACCTAATAAATCAATGGGAATTTCAGGATCCTAAAAGGAAGGTACTGTACCATATAAGGCCATGTTTTGTTGGGGATATTCCCTAAAATTTAGGCCTGAAAAATAGGCCTTATATATGGTAGGTAGTAGAACCATCCCCAAAGGATATCCCCTGGGAAACGAACGTTTACAGTTTGCGAACTTGAACAAGGCCAGTTCGTTAAATAGTGGATTTACCCAGCGATTCATAGTTTGCTGGTGGATCTTTCCAGTTCGTTTTTTGTGAACGTTTACCAGAGCTGTGGAAAGATCCACCATTTTCTAGCTGGGTAAATCAACTATTTCAATGGCCATTTTCAATAGCTATGTTAAACTACCAGAGGGTATTCCAATTATCCATTATTCATATTATTCATCCATTATTGCTGGTGATTGGTCCATGATCAACTATTATTAGCCAGTATTAACCATTACTATCCAATATTTTCCCATATTTTCCCATATTTTCCCATATTTTCCCATATATATTACCATGTTAAATCCATGTTCAATCAATGTTGCCACGCCAGATCGTTGGAGATTTGGAGACTGATCTTGATCGATCTTGATGGCTTTAAAACAGGTTAGTGTTCCAAAACTCGACATCTAAAAATATTGATCATTAGAATCTCCCTAGATGTCTTATCAGTTTTTTTTTTTTTAAATTGATCATTATTTGAATCTCATTTGTTTCATGATCTAAGGATATTGATCATATCTTGGATCATATCTAAGATCTTGGGTACTTATTGATCAGTATCGGGTTAGGGGGAAGTTTGGATTACAGATTATATTCATTCTTTATCTAATTCTTGATTGGATCAGTATTCACTCATTGATATTTATTAGATATTTATTGGATAATTGGATTATTGACAACAAAAAAGAGCTAATCAAGAATATTGAGAATGGTCTAAGAGTCTAGTTGATCTAATATTTATATTCCTTGATGATCAATTGAAGAATATTAGATATGAGATAGATATTCATAGATCTAATTTATAATGGTCTAGATTTATAATGGTCTAATTTATAATATTCATTATTTATTGATTTATTGATCTCATGAATCTATCTCCAAAGGCCTGCGGCTGCCTTTCTGCTGCCCTACTGGGGCCTTGGAGCTGGGGCCGAGCAGCTTGGCAGACTTGGCCCATGGCTTTTTTGGCCACAAAAAAAAGGGCAAAATTTAATGGGATTAAATGGGATTTAACGGGATTTAATGGGTTTTAATGGGATTTAATGGGATTTAGTGGGATTTAATGGGATTTAATGGGATTAAATGGGATTAAATGGGATTTATTAGGATATATGATGGTATACCCGGCCTGGTAAACGTTTACAGTTTGCGAACTTGAACATGGCCATAGAACTAGTTGATTTACCCAGCTAGAAAATGGGTGGATCTTTCCATAGTTTTTTGTAAACGTTTACCAGAGGGTAATGAAGCAGTGGATAAATAGGGCAGCCCTATTTTCATGGAAAAACCGCGGTTTGTGAATTTGACCTTACAACATGGTGAAGGGTTGAAGGCTTGAAGAATTCAAAGCCGCGCGAAACTATATGTGGCCATTTCTACACATGAAAGATGATGGAACCCTTGGAATTTTTCAATGATGTCAGCATCTGAAATGCTGCATACTATGGGATGAGCCATAAAACATACCCTCTGGTAATTTAACATAGCTATCGAAAATGACCATAGAAATAGTGGATTTTCCCATTAAAAGTGGTGATTTTCCATAGTTATGTAAACGTTTACCAGAGGGTAAGGATTAACTATCAAACATGGTGAAGAATTGGGATGTAACCATATTTCAGCAACCGTTGATGCATCAAGATTTTTTTCGCTGGTTTGGAGACTAAAAAATCAGCCCCTGTTTGGTGAACACCTGGGGAGTTTTCTCAATCCACACATGGGAAATATCAACAACTTCATGGCCATCAATTCACGTGGAAAATGAGATTTTAAAAACACTTGAATCATGGGCTGTAATGAGTAACAGGATTTTCATTTTTTTGATCTCTTGAAGGGTGCTTGGAAGCCCAACATGAAGCAGATCATTGTACAACCGCGGAAGTTGATTAAATGAAGTGAAGTGCTGGCTTAGTTTGAACTCAGCAGTGTTCAAAACCCTGGTTAGTTGACGATTATAGGGGGTTATACTATTTACATAATAATTTACTGGTTGGTGGTTTGGAACATGGTTTTTATTTTTCCATATATTGGGAATTTCATCATCCCAACTGACGAACATATATTTTTCAGAGGGATTGGTCAACCACCAACCAGATTTAATATATCTACCCTCTGGTAAGCCAACATAACAATGGAAAATCACAATTGTTAATGGGTAAATCAACTATAAATAGCAATTTTCAATAGCAAACCGTAAACGTTTACCAGAGGGTAAATATCTTGGGGATTATCAGGATGCATCGGGGGGGAATTCCTCCAGTACGAAGTCAGGCTTCGCAGGGTTTTGTTGAGACACATCGGCACAGCACTTTTCACCAGGGATTTGCTGAACCTTAGGATGGGATGGGGTTCCACATTTTACGACCTACCTCCCATCGAAGCTGGTTAACATTGGCTAACCACGTTTGTTGAGATTTTCAGGACTCCAAAATGGAGGTACTGTATCATATCAGGCCATATTTTGTGGGGATATTCCCTTACATAGCCCCCAACAATAGGCCTAAGAATATGGCCATTGATGGGTTGGTGGTTCTAGATGGAGGTTTCCTAAAATGAGGGTACCCCCAGTCATCATCCATTTCTAGATGGATTTTCCATCATAAACCCACTATATGTTTTTGGGATCCCCCATGATTATGGAAACCATTGGACCCCCCCTTCTGGCAAACCAACATAACTATAGAATATCACCATTTTTTATAGGTAAAACTACGGTGAAACTACTACAAATGGTTGATGCTTGGTGGTTCTTTCCCGGAGGGTCGAGACTGGTTTGGCCTGGCCTCGATCTCGATCAGGCTTCTGCCGCACCAGGGACCAGACATCAGTTGGTGGCGGAGTATGATTTGTGGCAACTTGGGCTGCGAAACATTGGAATGGCAGGACCTGCAGAACCTGACAGAAATTTCTGTGGATTTTAGCCATGAAAAGTTGGGATTTTAGCCGGCAAATCAATGGCTTTGTCCAAATCTGGGGATGTTTTCGTTTCAATTTTGGGGATGTTTATTTTAATAGCCATATTCATATGATGTAAGTAATACTAATACCAAATTAACCATTATTAATAATAACCATCAATAGTTACCATATTTGGTAAACTAACATAGCTATTGAAAATGACAATTTATAATGAGTTTTCCCATTAATAGCATGGTGGTTCTTTCCAGTTCGTTAGGTAAACGTTTACCAGGCCGGGTAATCTTTGGACAATTTTCATGAGAAACTGATGCGACCGAGACGCCTGATCCCTCTGGTAAACGTTGACGGTTTACGAACTGGAAAGATCCACCATGCTATCAAGCTGGGTAAATCAACTATTTCGACTGGGCCATTTTCAAGTTCGCAAACTGTAAACGTTTACCAGGCCGGGTATCCCAATAATTGGGTTTCAGATATTGGGAGTCAATGATTCTGGGTTTCCAATAGTTATGTAAATGTTTACCAGATATATAGTGGTTATAAGATAACTATTGGGATACCACGATAATTATATGGTTTTAGTGACCATATTTCAGGTGAATTCTTCTAGGAATCCCCATGGTGCAGCGCGAGCGCTAATCAAAAGAACAGCATGCCCAACTGCAATGGTTTCATAAAAAAATACCATGGGTAAGAATCATTGATTTAAGGAAACCATTGGTTTAAGGAAACTAACATAACTAAATCCAGCGCATGAAATCCAAGTGCTGTGGAGGTTTGATCCAATACTTGCTCAGACAAAAAAGCGATCATGTGCAGCGGATCAATGCATATCGTCATGCGCAGATACGGTCAGGCAAGATGTTGAAATGACGGCCCAACAGAAGCAGGAAGGCTGAATCAACGGTCTGCAAAAAGAGAGAAAGAGAGAGAGAGAGAGAGAGAGAGAAAGGGAGAAAGGGAAGGAGAGAAAAATGGGCTGCCGACATCCCATGTCAATGTCTTTGCAAGAGAAACATAAAGAGTTTCCTTTCTGGCAGTCAATGCTGACCAAGGCAAGCGAAACTGGACGTGGCCTTCTACCCTGATCCAGCATTGCCATGGAAGCAGGCGCGGGCTCCGGGACCCATGGCCTATCAGTGAGGTCAACGTGCTCCCCCACATAATAATTTAGTGATTAACATCGATCATGAACAAGACTCGGTATATCGCTTACAAAACCCATATGCTCCATGTATGGTATATTTACCTACATAACTGGGTGATTTTAAAGGCAAAGGTTGGGACATATTCTAGCACCATGGAGCATATGGGAAATAATGCAAGACTTTTATCTTTGATCGTTTTATAGACCGGTTCTGCAAACAAGGGTTTCTTGAAAGTGAGGTCCCCCCCGAACCATAGCTTTGCCCCACAAAAGATACGCCAAGATCCTCCAAGTCAAAGGGGTCGTTGGACTTTCCACAGGCTTTTGCTCAATGCCCAGAGGTTCATTGGATCTGTTTTTTCGCATCCCTCTTGCTACAAGACAGGGGCCTGTCTTATCTGTTGCTCTCCTAGAACCAAAGGATAGAAAGAATTTCTTGTTCTGCAGACATGGACTTCAATGTCTACTTAATGTCAACCCCGGATTAATAAACCATGGTACCCTCCCAATTAAACAGCCGTTTTTACGGGGTTTATTAATCCAGGGTTGACATTACATGTCAACCTTAGATTGAGAAAAGACTCGTTGATGAGTTTGCCCCAGCTTGCCTTGTTTTATTTGGCCTCCGGTAATCAAACGTGGCGCGGCAAGCTGGACAACATCCATGGCGAGCGAGTTCGAGGATTCAGAAACGCCCCGTTTTACCAGAGGGTAACATCCCATTCTTATACCATCAACGTTGGAGGGACTTAAAATGGCTTAATGGGACTGAAAAATATCTTAATATGGACTTAATAGATCTATACATTGGTTGGTGGTTTGGAACATGGCTGGATGACATGACTTTCCATTCAGTTGGGAATGGAATAATGATCCCAATTGACTTTCACTCCATCATTTTTCAGAGGGGTAGGTCAACCACCAACCAGCATTATATGCAAAATCTTATCCCGTGATCAGCAAAATTCATCCCGTGAAGAGTCCCATTTATAGATGATTACTATCCCATACTCTCCCAATTATATGCCCATTCTCCCAAAAAGATCCAAAAAAGATATGGTTATGTTGTCAAAACCCTGGTACCCAAGGTACTCTAAAACAGCTGGTACAGCTGGATGGCAGGCGCTGGAACCTCTTCGCATCCCACCAGTGCCTCTCTACCATTTCGTGTAGCTTGCTCAGATTGTCAACCTTCAACAAAAACTTAACACATAGACGCTTTTGGGTAAAATCCAATTCTAAGATCATGGTATTTTTGTTTGTTTTCTTTTGGTTACTTTTAGTATGCTTAGCTGGGTGGGGAAGTAGTCAAGATAGAAACGAACGCCTCGAGATTGGTCATTGTTCCCAAGTTACAAACCAATCAGAAGATCAGTTTGCTACCCAAGGAAAAGTGAAATGCTCCGTTTGCAAAACGAACAAATCCCGGGCAGAGAATTATATATTTCACGAGATGTTGCATGAATGTTTCTCAAAATCGGGGACCCCCAAAGCAATTCACACAATTTGGTTTGATGATGATGATGATGATGATGATCTCATTGTACTGAACCAGGCTGTTAACGACCTTGATTCAGTGCAGAGTCAGAATTTGGGCTTTACATGTGTAATTTGGCTATTATTTTTGACCCCTAGAATACTTGCTACACATAACAACACATAACACCACGGTGGTTTAGGCCGATTGCCGATTGCAACATTCCAACTGTAATATATATTTTTTCCGCATAAAAAATCACTTTGGGGCTGCAATCTCCAGATTTGTCACCTTGAAAGGAACTTGATCAGATCGGATCAGATTTTTCAACTTTTTCTTGGACGCAGATGGGTAAACACCATGATGAACTTCAGGATTTTAGTTTTCAAGCTTGGTACTCAATTTTCTCCATCAGTGTTTGTCCGAAAATCGGGTCCCCCATGGTTCCCCCAATGTTTGATGCTTGGACAAATCGTGGTTTTTCGTTAAAACAACGACATTTTTATGGGCGGAGAAAACAATTTTCAGACACATCTACCAGGAGCTCTTGGCGCCGTATTCCACCGGAACTCGGTTTTTTAGCCTCTGGATATTTAGCGGTTTGCGAAGTGGAAAATCACCATTCAAAAGGTAAAACATCATGTGACTATCATTGCACTAGCCATGGGCCATGGCTTCCATAGCTATGTTAAAGAAAAACAACCACATGTTGATTCTCCCATGTTTTTCAATATTGTGCTATGATTTCCTCCTCAATTTACGGGACACATACCCATCAATCACCATTAATGTCAACCCTGGATTAATAAACCCCTAGGTTGTTTAATTGGGGGGATACTATTTAACTATCAGATGAAATGACTATTTGGGGAGTACCCCCCTAATTGATAAACCATGGTTTAGTCTCATCCGGGGTTGACATTAATCACCATTAATCACCAGGCACGGGCCTCCGGCTGTGCGTTTACTGCAGAAGCATTCGAAGAAAGGCAGATTTCTCAGGGTGACCATCCGCGATTCGGTGACCTGGAAATTTTGGTGGAAATTTGGGATTTAAGCCCGAAGAATCTGGTGGAAAATGATGGAACATGTGGAATTCAAGCATGAAAATGGGTGAACACTGGTGATGCAAAGGAAGAACATGGGATTCATATGGGGTTCATAAAAAGCTCATGAATTTCATGGAAATGGCTTCGGAAATTTGGGAAAAACCTCCCCACAAAATGAAAATCTTCAATTGGACAATGACAATCCCAGATCATGTCACTATGACATCTGTCAGAATTTTCGGAACCCAAATTCTGACAGATCCAACACCTTCCACCCAGGGACACACCGAAAATTGGTAAACCCTTGAGGTTGACCTACCGCGATTTTTAGGTACCTCGGTGAAGCCGAACATTAAAATCCTGGGATTGATGGGTGTGAAAACCCCGGAAAAAGATCCCGGTTTTTTGGTCGACATCTTGGAATTTGATTTTGATACTATCTGATACCCTCTGGTAAATTAACATAGCTAACGTAACTATGGAAAATCATCATTTTTAATGGGAAATTCCACTATAAATGGCCATTTTCAATAGCTATGTCTATGTTAGTTTACCGGAGGGTATCTGATACTATCTGAGTAAATTGGCACAAGATGTCTCTACCGAAATCTCTCTGGTAGGGCCCGGTAGGGTTCAGTGATTTGTGGGATTAAGGAGATATAATCTTTTCAAATTCAATACGGCTCTGTAGGAAAATTGGGTATTACTCCCAAATTTATGGCATTTGAATAGAAATTATTTCGATTAACTCAACATGACCCACTTCAGATCAAAAATTCAATTTCATTTTCCATTTATAGTTGATTATGCTACGATTTTCCCAGCTAGAAAGCGTCATTTCTCGGATTCTCCAGCCTATGTTTTTTCGCGGATGGTACATCCACTGCTGGCGCAGGAACACCCGTATCCTGGGACATCGATACCTTGGACATGCCAGGGCAGGTGGGAATCCGACCGAGTCCGACAAATCGATGGGCGGCGGGAAGATCCATCGGATGTAGCAAGGCCTTCAAATAGACATCTTCAATTAGGTTGATGGTGATGAAAAAAACTATAGATTACTATAGATTTCTATAGACACTATACTGGTTGGTGGTTTGGAACATGACTGGATTATGACTTTCCATATATTGGGATTTTCATAATCCCAACTGACGAACTCATATTTTTCAGAGGGGTAGGGTTCAAACCACCAACCAGTTATCTATGGGCTATGAAGCAACTTATGATTACAATGGTTATCCTCTGGTAAACTAACATAGCTATTGAAAATGGCCATAGAAATAGTGAGTTTTCCCATTAAAAATGGTGATTTTCCATAGTTATGTTAGTTTACCAGAGGGTAATGCCGAGTAATGATTAGCCTCCGGTAATTGGTTGCAGTCGGAAACCATAGTTTCCCGCCCAGTTCGATGAGTTGGCTATGAAAGAGATGGTGATTCCCAATATTCAACCATTATCAATGGATTGGTTTAAGGGAAAATCTACAGGAAACCATAGATTTTCCCATTAAATATGGGGCTTTCCGGTTAATATTTTCCCTTAAACCAATCCATTGACATTAGCAGCCATGTTTGATGGGAACAGAGAGTAAGCCACTTGAAACCCATTCTCAAAGAGTCTATAAGCGACGAGTCTGGATTTAAAGTCGCACTTAGAATCCCACATTTGAAGCGATCAATTGACATCATTGTTTTAGCGGGATGTTTTAAGTAAACCCAATGGCAGCTATCAGAAATGACATCCAAAAAAAACGTGACCCAAAATGTCAAGCGGCTAAGCTGGCGCCAAGCTGGAAAATCCGAGATTTTTCTGGAGGTTTCTAGGTGGAATCCAGGTTTCTGGAGGGCATTTTCTGATTTTTCTGCCACCTTTGATGCAACCCAACCATACCCTCCATGGGACAAGCATGGTATCTATACGCCACTGATGACCCCGGTTGGTCAGGATCTCATTCGCCTTCCAAGGAGATCCATGTGATTCTTGTGAATCCAACACAAATGATGGTCAGATCCTTGTTGATGTTTTTTCTTCCATGGCTTTCCCAGCCAACTGGAGCAAAAAGTCTCAACAAGTCCTCTTTTTTTGAGACGTCTTTTCCGTCCCTATTTTTCTGAGTGACAAAAAACAAGGGAACACCGCCTTGAGGCGGGTGTGGGTTTTCTACAATTGTGTACTTGGTGATTGAATCAAAAATCACCTTTTTACACTGTAATTTACAGTATTTTATGGTTGTGATCTATGAT
>Ga0126342_10013366_pt1 | contig 14551 bp, 9 predicted proteins | sample Cyp1metagenome_FD_92528 | JGI IMG/M metagenome (GOLD analysis project Ga0126342, IMG submission 92528) | Coral microbial communities from Lord Howe Island, Old Settlement Bay, Australia - Cyphastrea 1 metagenome | ecosystem: Host-associated > Invertebrates > Cnidaria > Coral ... | reverse complement strand
TCTGGATATTGTTTTCTGACCGCAAGCAACAAGTCGCTCGCCGGAGCTGGTGCCACATTGAAAGCATTGCTGCTGAAAGAGGCAGAGCTGGCAAGTGATCTCTGATGCTGGTTGGTATTCATAGCTTCTGATGTCGGCCAGGGCGGAAAATGCGATGGAATAAGGAAAGGGGAGGGTGGCATATCTTGACCACTGGACAGCTTCGTGTCCTGCCGTCTCCCTTTGCCTTTTCCTTTGTTCATCTTTGAACGCTGACTTTTGCTCCTGGCTCTCGTGCGCCCTGTGCGGGGCGATTCCCAGCCGTGCCACGGCTGTTCTGTCTCGGCCTGCCACTGGTAGGCAGGTTGTGTCTCGTGCCTCTGTCCTGTTGTCCAGTGCCGTTTGCACTGTGGACAGTGCTCGTGTGTTTTCTTGTTGAGGCGTGAGCACTGGCAGTGCCAGGGGAATGACTCCTCTGATTGGAACTGAGACATGGTTGAAGAGATCAAATTCAGCAACTGATTGTCTCTTGAGTGATGCTTCGCTAAAACGCTTCGAATCCAGCGAAGTTGGCCAGTGGTAAGTCTCTGCTTTTTTTTGGAGAACCGATGCCACAAAGCCCGAGCTACTGCTCTCTGTCTTCTCAGTTTGCGCCTCTTCGTAGCCGTAAACGTAATAATTGATAAACGCAACAGCTAAAAAATAAAGAATGTAAAATCTGCAAATCCAGTGCATGCACTGCAAAATGGCTCGCCGCAAAACCAGTGAATGGAAGTAATAGGGCGTAGATCCCCAATATCCAAACTGAGCAAAGCAGCACAAATGATGAAAGTAGAGCAGAAAATCAACACCCCACTGTAAACACCAATTGAGAACCAAATCGCAGAGTTGATCTCAAAATGCACAATATGGGCCAAGCGAATGGCAGCCAGACTGTGGTCCCAAGGCCAAATTGAAATTCAATGAAACCCAGTGAAAATACAAAAGGCCCGCGGTCGGCGATCAATGGCGTCAAAAGAACCCAACCGCTAAGGTTAATAGCTAGAGGGGCTCCCTCACAGAGCCAAAACCTTCACACATTGAACAACAACAAAAAAAACATAACAGCCAAAACACCCTCAACAAACCTACCCTCATCCAAACCAAAGATTATTACATCAACCTCAACAAACATTTAGCAAGATAATCAAAAAGAAACAGTCAAACATTTAGATTTACAATATTGAACAAAAACATAACAACCTCCCACCTGACCTGTCTTGTCCTAGCTTCCCCCTTCTACCATTTTTTTCACATGTTCTGGTCCTACGTACTGATGCATATTCACGCGGTAAATAATCATGGTAAGTCAAAATGCATCTCTCAGTATCTCTCAGTTATCCATTAGCAATAGTGTGTAAAGGATGAAATTGCCCATTGAATCCCACGTCACACCTATTTGAAAATATCGACTTTGCGGGACAGACAGCAGTTACACAAGGCCATTCTTGGAAGGTAAGTCAAGGGGATCAACACATTCTCATCTCCAGGAGTTGGGCGACAAAGACCGGGAAGCCGTAGAGCCTCGGCACAGAAAATTTGGGATCGGTATGTCCCAGATCTCCTCTGCCCAAAAAAATTGTACCCATATCATCCCAGAAGGGTTTTCCAGCATGTTCTAACTTCAGTATATGATGTTCAGATATTTTGAGGACTTCGGGAGACAGCTTTCCAGTGAAGGTTTACTGAATGATCTGAATGGAAGTGCCGTGGCCTGAGGTTTGGAATATGGTGTGCTTTTCCTTCGAACGTCCATTTTCGTTGCTTGACGGGGCAGTGTGCAGATCCTAGATTTGACTAATGTGGTCACTAGTTACTTTTTGTAGGCCCTTTAAAAAAATAAGTGGTTTAGACCTTCTGCACCTTTTGGACCTTTGAAATTTGTGGGGTTTGTCATAGTTGTTCGGTTGTTCAAAAGTTGCACTGTCCCAGGGGCATTTTTCCAGGACGTCATTTTTTTGTTTGGAGCCAACATGACCTTGATTTTTTTGGAAGGTCTGCGTGGTAATGTACACAAAACGTGATAACGAGCAAGTGACAGTGCAGCCGCAGGAGTAGGTCATTACAGTGTTTGGCAGTTGATATATGGTGATGGGATGTGATGGGTCAAGATCTTCAAGACCTATTGTGGCCGTATTTGAGGGGATGAACATCCATTTACCAGCTATTTCAGGCTTCACCAGGGTTTGGCAAATTTTTGTTGAAAATGAGCACCAGGTTAGCGGCCCTGGAAGCGTGCACCGTGATGCTGTTGGAGGTGATGTATGGATGGGAACCTTGGTCAAACATGGTCAAACCAATTTTTTGCTGAAAGCTTAGCAGCTGAGTGCTCCATTCGTCAAGGATCCATACTACAGTGGCATCGTTTTTCCGATGGCCAGGAAACCCAGGGATGCAGCTGGTTGGTTTGTTGGTCGCTAGAAAGAGGACCTTAGATAGCGGCAGCCAGAAACTTTAGGTTCTCAAAGTTTCGCATCCTTTGAAGCATGAATGCACTACCTGCGTAAGTAGGTTTTTACTTTATTTGTTTAGTCCAGAAACCATTCGTTGATTGCACTGCAGGTGTGTTCCTTTGGCATCATGGCATCCCTTGTCACCACCTTGCTGATCGAAAACGACTTCGTTTCGGAGACAGCTTGGGGGTCAGTTCAGACAGTCGATGGTTAAGCCTCCCACTGCAGGTCTGATTTCCAGATCAAGATCCATTTTTTGATGCCAATGCGCTGGTTACATGGTGTCCAATTTCTCAAGGAGTACCACAAAAACAAGTATTTCATAGTATTTCAAGGTGTTCAAAGTAGTTGTTGGTAACTTCACAAAGGAATCTGATAAATTGATCCCAGGAGACTGGCGTGTTGCTTGGCGCTGCCATTCTCTCAGCCGTTTCTTGCTTGGGACTCTTCGAAGTAGGCCAGAAGCAGATTCTTTGCGATGGCTTGGAGCCTGCCGAAAGGGCATTCGGCGGAAACCATCGGTTTGAAAACCATCGGTTTTGAAAAAATGCTTGACCAAAACGTAAGTTGCTTTGTACATCTTTGTACCCATTCTTGTGTTTTCATGTATATGAATCTATGTGTTTATCTTGTTCGTTAAATTTATCCACTGTGTTTGTCATTTATTTTTATATATTCATCAATATCCTTTGAACGTTCATTTCCTCATCTAGACTATGAATTTTGCTGGACCTGTGATAATTCGACATTTAGCAATCAAACCTTGTAGGTGGAGGACAACCTACCGTATTTGATTTCTGGAGATCCTTGTCCTGTGGATTTGGAGCGTTTACATTTGGATCACCCTTGTGTGCACACTATGTCAGGCAAACCTCACGTTGCCTCGCTGTTGGTGGCAAGTGCTGGCATTTACACAGGCCATCGGCTGAATCGGCTGAAGCATCCAGAGAGCCGTTTGGGATGGCCATGGAGATATAACCTTTGTAAAAATGAGTCAACATGTCGCATTTGTTTGCTCATCGATAGCTGGAATGAAGACTTCTTACAGCCCAAACATGTTCCAACGCAGCTAAAATGCGCCTGTTGACATCAGAATTCACAGAGAAAACAGGCGTAAGGCATCTGCTTTCAAGCTGATTTCAGCTCTAGGTGCTACAGCCGCCAATGGTGTTGCGGAGAGTTGGGGCTCACGAGCAGCAACTTGGCATTCTGGTACTGACAGAGTTCCAGCTTGGTTTGGGGTTCTATCATGCTTGGTTTACAGACAAGTTACAATTGTTGTTACGAGAATGCTTTGCAACAATAATCATCATCATCATCATCATCGTCATCATCATCATCATCATCATCATCATCATGGAAAATGCCTTTTCAAGATGCGAATGGATCAGTGTATATAAAGTCACTGCTTCTGCATGGGTAAGATTACCTTTGCGATACCTTTTTGAGGCCAAAGAGAAGACAAACTTCAGACGGGAGACTCAGTTGGGGCGGTTGGAAGATCGATTCAGCGTTTTTTTTTGCTTCGAAGTGTAGAAGAGTCACAAATACAAAGTTTGAATTTGATGTTGTATGGATCAAACATTATTTAATCATGTAAGTCATTACAAAATGTTGAGATCACAACGGCTTTCTGGTAGTATGAAGGCAATGTTGCGACGGTGCAAAGCTTGTTGATTTGGCTAGTAGAGATGTCTCATGTGTTGGAAGCGTCCGTGTAGCCTTGCCTGTCCGAGATTCTTGAATTACTCAAACAAAACAGGTGTTCATCGGAATCCTCAATTGAAACTAGACAATATTCTGACTTCCTTTACGCACGAGTTTGACCTGACCCAGATATCCGAATGTTCTTGGCCGTTTGGAAATCAAAACATGACTAGTGCGTTGGAAAACCACTGGAGATCAACTGCGATGTGCTCTTGCTTTGATGATTTTGATGCGGCCGCCCCTTGAATTCCAAGAAAATGGATGAATGAATACGGTTCATGCACAGGCATCTTGATCCAGACTCACATTGTATTGATACCGATTTATACTCGGTTTGTTGTCCTGCCACATATTGTGCATTGATATTATGACGCGAACAAGGACTGTTCAGTATGAGGCATTTTTATACCCAAGCTGTTTCCTGATATCCTAGATGTGGCTTTCAAAGGCCAAGACCACAGAATGCTACAGATGCATACAGATGCACCAAATCATGCCGCTGTATTTATTCATGGCTCTGTCCCTCACTGGTCGCAACATGCTGTCCCCTCTTCAGGACTGTGAAAAGATGTAACCTACCTCCGTTTGTTATGCCACTGCTGTGAAATCCTACATTTGAGAAAGAACGGGGAGATTGAAAATCGAGCAAGGTTTCCAAAGTTTCCTGGGCAAAAACTGCCAATACAGGGTTCATGTTGAACCGAATTTTCCACATTTTTCCTCCACAGGTCAAGGCGATTTCCGGTTGCGGAGTTTCACAGCCATGACTACTAGCCGTGTGCGCCTTAGACATCAGACTCTCGCTGACCTGAAAACAGTATGGCTGGAAGCGTCTCTTCCCAAACATCAGGGAACAAATGTAATAGCATAATATAACATTACCAAAAAAACAATATAACACAATATAGCATAATAGAACATAATATAACATTATATAACATTATATAACATTGTACAGAATACCAAATGATTCCATAATACAATATATGATATATATGTTTCATTCAGAGGAATACATCATGGCATGGCGCCGCCGAGCTCCGAGCAGGTCTGCTAGGGCCCATCCTTGGGCGTTTCTTCGTGGACTACGGAGGCCGCAACGCCTACGCCTCGCTGATGCTGGCTGTGAGCATATTGAGTTGTAAGCTCGGGGGCCTGGGATGGCTGGCTGAAAGATGCGAGGGAAAACATGACGGATATCCGAGGATGAGCCATTCTATTTATATAATATACATATATGATGATATATGTATAATATACAATATTGTTATATATATAACCATTGGTTGATGCCTTTTTGATCTTTTTGGTGGTTTGAGGGACGATGAGGCGGGGACAAGTAGATCTCACTACAGCTGAAAGGGGTGAAAATGGACGTATGGGCGGATGGGTACTGGTATTCAGATGTATTCAGAACGATGGTCTTTGTTTGGTCCCTCCAAAAAAGTAAAAAAGGGGGATACTGGGGAGTAGATGTATGCTGTTCGATCCTTTACACTCGCTTCAGTGTTTCTTTCTTGGTTTTGATCTGGTTTTAGTTTATGGATTGGGAATTTTGATGGCAAGTTTCACAGAGTGCTGGTTATGTTTCGTTTTGTTTTCCACATATCAAGCTTCATTCCACAAGAAGGTGATTTATGACATCTCACAACCACTTGGGTTTCTCATGCTAGGGACACCATGGGACATCCAGGTGCCCATTGGTCCCAAGAGAACTCGACCCAGACCCGACTCGGGGAAGCGTCGAGCGCCTCTACCCAGGACGGTTCTGGACACCTGTAATCTACTATGGAAGCGTCATTCAGACGATCATCAGGTCGGAGACTTGGCTCAGCCATCCATTTCACGGTATTTCACGTGTTTTGTTCAGCAATTCAGCATGCACATAAAGACTAACGACTATATACTAGAAAGGGCCAGGTTCACAATGTGCCGCGGTTGGCTGGCTATGCATCCATAGAGGTATACAACACCAATCCCAGCTAGCTTTCATGGATGCAGGCCCAACCTCGGATGACAGTGGACCACTTTACACGTTCGACTCCAACCTCGTGAGCTATTCACAACGCTTGTGACTGGATGATGTCATCTAGAATTTTGAATTGCCCGATACCAAGACCACAATCCTTGAGAGCAAGAGAAAATGATACTATATACAATGGATGCTTTAGTTGGTCTATGCCGCATTCAGTCCAAGTCTGTGAGACGGCCAAGATTCTAAAGTCTCACCACTTCAGACATGGGTATGTGCAGATAAGGTAGTATAAGCCTCGAATCTGTGCTCAGTGAAGCAGCGCATGGCCAAGAAACTGCGGATATTTGTGGATTGCTGTGGTCACATCCAACAGGACACGTGACGGACTTTGGCATTCTTGGCAAATGTGTGCTAATGCGATGGCGACCACCAGGGTCAGTCGTGCGGATGAAATTTATGGAAATGGCTGGAAGAGAGAGTTTTGTTTGCGAGGACCAGCCGTTACAAAATGCAGGGGCTGCATTTTGGGAAGTCGGCGCCTGGAAGTTGTGACTCATATTCCAGCAAATTACCAGAGGGTAACAAGTCCAACGAGAGGTGCCCATGTCAACATGCCTCCTTAGATCATCTTCGATATTTTCAGCCTTCAGCCCGTAGCATGTAGACATGGAAACCAAATAAATAGACCTTGGAGCCTTGGAACATCTTGGAGCAATCAGCCAAAACACTCAAAATCGTTCTTTTGGATCCCGCAGACCCTAGGTGTATACGGATGATTATAACATATTATAACTATAGTTGAGACATCTTGAGACAGATCAAACTCTCAGGAGGAACTGTTAGATTCTAGAACCCAGCCATACCCAGCCCATGAGCGGAGAATCAGCTATCAAAGTACCAAAGAATGGGGCTCCTTCAAGGCTCCTTCAGACCATTTCTGGGTTCATAGTCGTTCACATGGCCTGTGATAGTTTAATATAGTTTATTCAGGTTGCAGCTTCTGGTCAGACCTGGTCAGACGGGGAAGCCACAAGGGGTGCACTTCCTCCAATAAAAGATCCAAGCCGCAGGTTCCTTCCTCCGGAGGCATAGATTTGGAGGGTTTGCGGTTAAAGTTTCTAGGACTCCAGCCCTACGTTGCAGGTGTGTAGATTCTGATCATGGCAGAAGTCAGCATGACATAGGGTCGTCAACGAAACATTCCTTTAAATATAGTAAGTTGATGGAAATCGCAGGTAAAACAAAAGCTATTGATCCCCGTGAAACCATGTTTTTTGACACTTCGTATCAGTGGACACCTGCAACCTGAGTCAGCTACAGCCTCGTCATTGCCACAGCCTCATTGCCCGCTCAATGCTCTAGGACTCGGATGATGACGTGCAAATGCTACGCGAGTGTGGAGCTGAAGGAATAAGGAAAGTCTAGTTTGGTTTGTTCGCACCTGTGCTGTACTCTCTTACTGTGCCTAAGTACTGGACTGACCCCTTCTCCCGGAATCGGTAGAGGGGTGCACTCAGGAAGATCCTGGAAATGAACAAGATGGCAGCTGACATTGCTTGGGAACTCAATTTGCAAGACAGCAAATACCTGTATTGATTGTTGAATGTTTGGTGTTTACCCGCGAGAATCTCTCCAGAAAGGATGGAAAGTGTGGATCGGCAACTACACAAGACAAGATAACATAATATAACATAAGACAACATAAGATACTGTAACTATATATGTAACGATAGTTCATATGTGGTCGCTCAAATGCGCGTGAGCGTCTTTCCAACGCCCTTGCGCTCAAAATGATCTGCATTGATCACCCTCAAAACATCAACTAGAGGGATATACGGTACGGATGTTTCTGTAGCCTCATTATTCATCAGGTAACCGGTGCTTGGAAGCCTTCACTCACCTTGGTTTCTACTGCACACAGTAAAATGACATTGAGCTCCTGGGTCTTTCCGGAAGGGTCGTTTACACTCCTGCAGTTCTAGTCTTTTGATGTCTTTTGTGTATACATGAACATGCTGTCTTTGGCAGGGGTTTTGCATGCATCAGGACACTGCTGAATTGCGAAGATTAGGCATGCACTGGATTTACATGGATTTACTGTGCAAACTATGAATCTTATTTTGAAGTCCCGAGAACTCTGTGCCATTTGAAACAAGGGGCTGTGTGCAAGTTAGTGCGTAAAGAACATGTTTGGTCTAACAAGCACTTTGATGTGGTGCTTGCGAAGTATGTCAAAAATGTGGAACTGCTGCACAGTTCTGTGGATGCCAAGATCCATCAAGATCCTCCGCCAAGGATCCTTCAGAACATGGTGCACAAAGGGCTGGCATCTCATTGGGAGCACCTGAGACACTTGGCCCAATTCAGAAGTTTCCAGGTGCTACAGCAAGACAATGCAAGACCTCTTTGTCATCACATTAGTGCCGTGTTCTGCAAGCTCTGCTGGTAGCGGAAAATTGGACGCATTTCTTCTGAATCTGGATATATCTGGATATATCTGGATATATCTGGATATATCTGGATCATTCTTAATCATCACTTCTCGGAAGTCTGTCAATAAGCCTCAAATTGACCTGTTATGATCCCACGATATCCCACGATGCCAGGCCTCCGCGGCGCATGGCCGAATTGCGAGCTGCCGAACGCAGATTGAGGCCGGGAAGAACGGGGCACATTGTGTAGGTATAGTGCATGGGATAGCCCCCTTGGTGGACCATGACATGCCCCTGGGGATACGTGATGATACTTGTATGTACAGGACCTTGTGCAGCTCTGAATGTCCGTCTTGGCTGTTGAATACCCATTGTTCGTACAACCTGGGATGATTAATCAGCTGCTTTTCGTATCTTTTCATCTACCAAATGACGGAGCGCATGTTCTTTGATGCCAAGTGTCTGAAGTTTGGAGCGATTTTGTGACCTCGTTGATTCGCAGGTCAAACAAAGAGCCTGTCCAGGAGTCATTGCTGCAGTGCTGCAGTGACAGAGAATTAATGACTGATGTGCCTTTCAATTGAGATTTTGTAGGAAGGATTGGGACTGAGCAGGATCATCCCCAAATGCACTACTGGATGACGCAACTAGAATCCTATTTGACGGCCACGAGGAACGACTTGACCGATTTTCCCAAGCTGGGCATTTGACCCCACCATTCCAGCTGGGTACAAGTACCCCAGATGTTTCAACGACGACAAGCAAGCTTCATCAAGCTCAGTCTTGCCACTATACTCAGTAGTTGAACCGCCTTTTCAAGATGGATATTTCACCATTGGTGTTTCCAATGTCCAATCTTCGGTGTCTCTCAATTCACCAGGATCCAATTCCTGCTTCGATATATCTATAAGTACTTATATATATATATGATATATGATATATATATATATATATATCATATGATATATATATATATATATTATATGATATATATATATATAATATTATTATTATTACTATTATTATTATTAGTAGTAGTAGTATTATATAGACTTATATCAATATTCCATTGTATTATTGTGTTAACATATGTTCGCTGCAGCCCTGACGTTGCTCCGTGCCGGAATTGTGGAAGGGTTGCGTACTTTTGAAAGGCCATGTCGGTGGTTCGATATGTAGATGTATACGTGATCCATGGTGATCATGATGATCATCATCATCATAATCATCATCATCATCATCATCGTCATCATCATCATCATCATCCCTTATGAAGACAAGTTGGTGTTATTATCAGATTCAGCATATTTGTCATAGGGGTGGTGGAATTGTTGATCCCTTCTAAAGATACGTTGATGTTATTCCTTTTTCAGCATATTTGTCATAGGGGGTGGCGGATTTAAGTTGGTGGTATTACCCCATTCCACATGAGTTGACACTGGTGATGGTCATGATGATGATGATGGTGATGATGGTGGTGATGGTGATGATGATGATGATGATGACGATGACGATGATGATGATTATGATGATGATGCTGATGATGATGATGGTGATGATGATGATGACGATGATGATGAGTTCATGATGATGAGTTCAAGATGATGAGTTCAAGATGATGAGTTCATGATGGTGAGTTCATGGTGATGAGGTCATGATGATGAGTTCATGATGACGAGTTCATGATGGTGAGTTCATGATGATGAGCGATGAGTTCATGGTGATGAGCTCATTGTGATGATGATGATGATGATGGTGATGATGGTGATGATAATGACGATGACGATGATGAAGACGATGATGATGATGATGGTGATGGTGATGATGATGATGCTGACGATGAGGATGACGATGACGACGATGATGATGATGATGATGATGATGGTGATGGTGATGGTGATGGTGATGGTGACTGTGATGATGATTGTAAGTGTGGAGCAGCGTCCGGGTTGGACGGAATATGTTTGATATGGTAAAACCACCTTTGATTTCAATAGATGGGTGCCATGTCCCAGGAGTCACTGATGGACGTCCCGACGAAGCAGCGGGAGCGCGGCCCCACAGAGTCACCCTGCGTTTCCTGATGTTTTTTGGATTGGAAAATCTATGGGAAACTGACGGAAACTGAGGAAAGCATCAGGAAAATATCGGAAAACCGCCAGGTTTACCATAGAAAAATTCTCTCGATGTTCCCCTAAATCAATCCAATGATATCCAATGAGCAGAGAAAAACTGATGGACAACCCTCGTTTTTTACGTTGAGTCTTGGCACGCCGACATAATTTGTCAGTGGCCTTCACCGCATGGTTTTTGCCTGCGGTGAGGCAAGACTGTAAGTTCCAGTCACATCTTTCAGGTATGCAACTGCTGTAGGTCTGTGGCTACTGACACGTGCAGCCTTTGTTTCGATCTCAGGCAGAGATCAGAGATCCCTCGGCTGCTTGGAGACTCAGCGTGGCCGGCCCGGAATAAACCTTCACCCGGCCCTTGACATACCAGGGCCGGTGCCGTAGCACATCGGTAGCACAAAAGCAAAGGCACCAGAAGGTATGCCTGCTGTCTTTGGAGACTCTGCGATCTTGCAGGATGTGTGGTTGTGAAAATTAGGTTCCAACGCTGTGTGATGTTCCATTAAGTCCTTCAAGATGACAATTACAGTAGATGTTCATAGTCACACAATATCACACATAGGTCGATGGTCAATTGTGGATCCAGCTGACACCACTTGTGCTTAGTCGCGGCAATGGTGCATGGGGAAGAAGCAGAACACCTGGTGCCCCACTTCGAGTCGGCTCTTTGCTGCACTGTCAACTGCCTGTAACAGGTATCACTGAGGAATACTTATGGAGGAAGACTTGGGAACACCATGAGGATTGGTTGAAGCAGACTTAAAGGGAAGGTTCGATTGATGAGCTTGACACAGTGAGTCCTGCTCAGGTGCTTTGTAATACTGTATCCAGTAGCTGCTATAAAGACACCCATCATGGGACCAGGTTCACCTCGCGCCACCACGCCACGAGGAGCCTTGGGCTTGAGAGACTGTACTACCATGATTTCATGTGTTTCCACACGCCTATACCATCTTATACCATCCTATACCGGTTCTGGACCCTTTCTTTCTCAAGATATTTGTTCTGTTGGCTACCAGGATCAGCGACCCGAACACCGACACCAAGGGGAGCTGCCTACAAGCTCTTCATCTGCATTGGCGGATCCATCAGTGTAACTGGAAAGACAGCAATAGGAATTGAACAACAACGAGTTCCATTTCCCTGCGCAAGGCCAAAGAATTTGTACAGCAGTCGGGCTGAATAGGCTGGAATCATTTGGGATCTGACTAACAAGTCGCACCTATGTGGTCGTCGGCAGTGGGGAGAAGCCCCACAGAAAGGCAGCAGGTTCTTGTGTGCACAGGTATATACTGCTGGCCAACTGAAGGCATGACATGCAAAATCTAAGCTCAAGTTGGGCATGGTTGGTAAAACATGTAAATGTCATACAGTCTGAGGTGCTAGAGTTGTACTTTGCCTTGACTAGTGTTGTTTCGGTAGTTTGATTTTGCAGACTGTCGGTCGAAATAGCCAGGTGTGCGTCTGAGGAATATCCTCTTTGCATTGCAAATGAAAAAATAGCAAAAAGTTAAAGCGGTATTCTGAATAGATTTAACTTTGACGTGCTATGAAACGAAATGAATGCCACCAGTCTACCGCCAATAGGTCTGGAATGCCAATGGGTCTGGAATGCGAACTACAACGCAATCAGAAGATTTTAGTGACAGAGTCATTAACGATAGACAGCTTCGAAGTATGCAACACATTCAACCACAAACAACCGGCATATCTGACATATGGACTCCAAATCCCCATCTGTGAATATCTGAGAATACGTTATCGGTCCCAACCCCTTAGCTTGCGTTTTTGGAGGGGACAGAAACAATGTTTCTTACATTTTCAAGGGGGAAGTGCCAGTTTCTGAAATTGTACTGATACGTTATAATTTTTCTGATTTTAAAGAATTGAGACCTACTTGCCCCTAAGTTGGACCCCGCATTATATTTTTCTTCCCCCCTATATTTAACAATAATTTGATTTCTCGTACAATCAAACCAATTGGAATATATTATTAATATATGTTTAGTATAAATTTCCGGACCTAATTATATTATTTTTGTTTAATATGAAGGATAAAATAAGAAAAATAATATTAATTTATGGAATAAAGGTATAATAAAGCTATTACCCCAAAGTTGTGATTCGGCAAACCCAAAATTGTTCCCCAATATATCTCTGCAAAGCGGCTACCCTAAAGCGATTATTTTCAAACCTGTTCCCCAAAGGCGGCTCCCCAAAGCTATTCTCCAAAGCGGTCCCAAAAGCTGCTCCCGTAAGTTGCTGCCGAAAGCCGCTCCCTAAAGTTGCGTTCTAAAGCTAGGCAAGCAAGGGCAATAGTTCGTAGGGGTTCGGGACGGACTTACAGGGAATCGAGCCCCCGACCGTCTGTATTCGACCGTGTATATTTGCCTAGTGGTACATTGACTGGAAAGAAGAAAAAAAAACCGGAAATGCAAAAACGACATATCCTAAAAAAGTAGTGAATTTTCGACCTCCGCACAGGGGGTTCAGGAAGTACAGGCTAAGTTTGTATTCGCACAGGCTTAAGATGTCTTCGTGAAAATTCCAAAATTATAGCACATGTTTGGGAAATTTTGGCGCGGGAAATTGCGCGTGCGCCCTGTGTATAGCCATATCGCAATATTATTAGTAAAATTATTATGTCTTATAATAATAATTTTTAAAATATATTATATTTAAAAGAAATTATTATTTATATTACCCTTATTGATTTATTATAAATTATAATTAATATAAATATATATAAATTATATAATATATATATATAATGTAGGGTATAAATTAATATTGGGATATATAATTGTAATTATAAATTTTAAAATAATTGCGTATTTTTGGAAATAATGGAGGGGTATAATTTTGTGTTTATAAGATTTTGGAATATTTTTTTTATTTTTAAATTGTTTTATGTTATTAAATATATATATATTTATTTATTTGATTTTTAATTTAAGAAATTTTAATATTATATTTAAAAAAAAATATATATATTTATTTATTTGATAATTTTAAATATTATATTTATTTGTATTAGGATATATTATTGTATTTTGATCTTGTTGTAGGGGTATATTATTATGTTTGGATATTATTTTTATTTAGATTTTTTTTAGATTTTTTATTTACATTATTTTTTATTATTGAAATTTTCTAAATATCTCCTATAGAAAATTACATTTACATTTACAATAATATGGGGATATATTATTGTGTCTAATTATTTTTTTTTTTTTCTAAATAATTCCTTTATGTTTTTTATTATTATGTTTTTTTAATTATTTTCTAATTTATATTTTTTAATTTTATTTATGTGAAATTTTAGAAATACAAAATTTCCCAAAATACATAATATCTTAATAAAATTTAATTAGAAAATATTATTTAAATAATTTTTTAATAAGGTAATTCATAAATAATCCTAATTCGCAAAAATACGATCTACTTGGAATATATATTATTATATCCTAATATTTCCTAGATAATAATTTTGTTTTCTAAATATTTTTTTTTTTTCTTTATTATTTTTTTTTTTATGGTATTTCTATGATATTATTATTGGATTTTTATAGGAATTCCTATGGTATGTTTATAATGTTTTTATAATATTTTTAGAGGATTTTTATAAGATTTTTAAAAATATTTTAAGGAAATTTTATAGTATTCCTATGAGATTTTTATTAAATTTTTATAAGATTTTTATGATATTTTTATAAAATTCCTGTAAAATTTCCAAAATATATTTATAATATATTTTTAATATTTTTATAGGATTATTATTAAAATTAATATAAGATGTTTTATAATTCCTATATTATTTAATATTTTTTTTTAATA
>Ga0126342_10013365_pt1 | contig 14552 bp, 17 predicted proteins | sample Cyp1metagenome_FD_92528 | JGI IMG/M metagenome (GOLD analysis project Ga0126342, IMG submission 92528) | Coral microbial communities from Lord Howe Island, Old Settlement Bay, Australia - Cyphastrea 1 metagenome | ecosystem: Host-associated > Invertebrates > Cnidaria > Coral ... | reverse complement strand
GTTTCCGATTATTTTAGTTTCCGATTAACAGGTTTTAGTTTCCGATTAACGGGTTTTAGTTTCCGATTAACGGGTTTTAGTTTCCGATTAACGGGTTTTAGTTTCCGATTAATGGCTTGACCGTGGCACTGGTGGCGCAAAGTTTCTTGTGCCAAGAAATACACTCAATGTCACAGTTGCATCGGATGCATCGTGGTTTCATTTTTCTTGTTTCTTTGCGGTGCATACAATTTGGCAACGATGCCACGCTGCTCAGCTTGGCGATGTTTAGTGTTTTTTGATGCTTGTCGGGCCTCAGATCGAAATGCAAGCGACGGTTTTTGAACCCGTATTGGTGACGTTTTTGCGCACTGAGTCTTGCCGGGTGGGAGTTTGGGTTTAGAGTGGCTGACTGGCTGACGCAGCAACTTTAAGTTGCTGAGTGGCTGGATTGGCTGGATACATAGGGCTGTGCTGACTTCTACCAAGTTCCCAATCCATTTTTTTGGGGGTTGGTAAAAAGAACGGCAAAAAAACATCATCCATCATGGCCTCACAATGGCCTGACATGGCCCCTTGACGCCGCAATGGGGTGCATAGGTGAGAGGGACGCATGCATCAACTCTCACCACAACCCTTTGTGCTTAAGCTAAATTGAATATCTTGCACAGCATGGAAGTGCGGTCAATCTTTCGAAACACATTTCTAGGTGCTCCAAGCCCCAAACTTCACGTTCTGGATTGCGGTAAATCCACAGTTGTTGTGCGATTTCTTCTTTACCATGTGGGGTCTGACTTTGAGAGCCGAAGGCGATTTAAAAATGATAGATGGACATGGTAGAAAATTGTTTGTGGACTTGGCTTGTGGGATCACTTTTTTGAAAGCAAGATGGCAAAACTAGTTGTGAAAGTGGACAGTTTGCATTCTGATCCTTTGATCCCTCTTTGGCTTAGTCCACTAAGAGACTCAAATCCAATAAGAGTTTGCAAAGACCAGTGCCATGTTCGTTCGCTTTCGCTGCAAATCGTGCTTCCTGTGGTCCTGGGTTCGAACCGTTCATGCCAAGTAACTTGTCAATAGGACAATGTCACCATGTCCGATCCATGTTCGACCCGGAGCCCAAAAGATTTTGGCCCCGTCAGATCCGTCAGGAATCGATGAGCACGACGTTGAGGAGCCATTGCAAAGAAAGTGTCCTGGGTCATAACCGTCGTGAAATGTCATGACCCTTGGATTTCATTATATAGATCACACGAGTGGAAACCACAGGAGGCAGTTGTGGTATATTTCACAGAGGCTGTCTCCAGTTCTATTATGTTGTATTTGGTTGTCTCTGGTACCTAGGCTCAATTTGAGACCATCTGCCATTTTCTCTGTTGCCTTGGAGAGCTGGTTGCAACTGGGTGAGGTGAATGAGATTCTGAATGAGATCAGATCAAGACCAGGGTCTCATCGATGTTTTTGTTTTGGGTTGGTGTTGCTTGTGTCGATTTTGTGCATTGTTGCACAGCTGCACCTGTAGCAGTTTTCTTTGCTCAAAGCTTGTATAAGAAATCTGAAGAACATCAAAACACCTTGAAAGCCTAGAAGACCTTGCTGATCTTTGCTGATCCTTCCGGGTTCTCCGGGTCCCTGAAAGACTGCGCCAATATGAGCAATTACTGAAGCGTAGTCAAGAGATGTCAAGAGTGCACCTCAGCACCTGCAAGACTGTTCTTTAGGACAAGAGTGGGACAACTTAAATAGCTCCAGACCATTGAAATTGATCACATAGCAACTGATGTCAGTGAGTCTCACTACACTAGCTGCTAGCTGTCACGGTCGCAGAATGTCACAAAGAGCTGTTGATTTTGACCACCTGTTTTTGTTTATAAAGTTTATTCGTTTCATTTCGTTTCTATTTGTCAAGAGGTGATTCTGGGGATCTCCCGGACGCAATGTTGCCACCCTCGCTGCGGCGGATCCAGCGCCTGGCGCGGCTGCCGATCCAAAGAGTGGCAATCCGTCAGCTCTTGGAACGATCTGCCTCTGTGTCGCTTGGGCACGTTGAATTCGAGGTTGAATTCGGGGTTAATTCAAGGGATGCCAGGGGTACAACAGGTTCTGGCACCCCCTTTGTGCAAGATTGATGTAGAGGCTCTTGAAAGAAAACTCAACAACTGAGGAGACTTCTCTGCAGCAGGGCCAGACTGAATTAGTGAAGAAGCGGCATGTTCATTCTTCACAAAAAGATATAGTGTTCGAGAAAGACTCAGGACTCCAACTTACGCTTTAGAAAACCAGGGGCCCTCATGATCATTTGAAAAGTCAAGATGCTAGAACCTTTCCTATCCTTTCCAAGACCCAGAAGAGTTCAGTGGAGCTAACCCTTCCCCCATGAGACATGGAGCATCCTGGAGACACGAGCACTTGTATCATTCTATATTTTTTATACAATATATATATATATATTGTATAAGACTATGATAATATAATGCTAAAGAAACAGGGCCCTTCAGGAGACACTGCAGATTTTGTACGTTTGCCTTTCAATCCGGCTGCAGCCTCTGCAGCATGCTGTGTCAGCGTGCGGCATGAAATTAACAGCTGTGTGGAAGTTTGCTTCTTTCACAATGGATGGTGTATGCATATTTCTTTCCTGCAACCGGCAGGCTGCGCAAACCTGCTGCGGTTAAGGTCAGAGGAGCAACATGTGCAACATGCGCGTTGGATTCAAGAAGAGATGCCAGTACGATTGGCACATCGCCTGTCTGACTTTCTGGAGCTTCCATTTGTCATTGTTTGCAATGCTCGGTTTCACGAGGTGCACAGGGAAAAGGAGGGAGCAAGATGATTTTGTGCCAGCCCCTGAATAGCCATGATTCTGGCGACCAACCATTTTCCGTTTGATGGACATATGCAAATGTTTTCTCAGAAACTCAATGTCTTTGCACTGGCAGAGACTTATTCTTCCAGGAAAGAAACTTGCGCCCCAGAAGTATAAGTGTAATCATAATCTAAAGGATGTTCTTGACGTGTAAGAACATGGCAGAGGATGCGCATGGCTAATTCTGATGCACATAGCACCTTTTCGTTTGACAGGTCTTTCGCCTTTTCTTGCATGCCTTCGATACCTTGGTGGAATCTCCTCCAGCCACTTGATGCATCTTGAACCCTGTAGCATTGAAGAGCCAAGTTGCACAGTAATGATCAGATAATGACCACTGATCATTCACTTGAAAGCATTTGATTAACTGCACTAAGAAGGTCAGAGTTTTTCTACTTTTTTCACCTTTGCGAAGCCGCTGGTTGGTTGCTTGTACGCAGTACGTCCTTTCAGCGTTTCAAACTATTGGAAGGAATTAGTTGTACATAGTTGTACAGCACCTTTGCTCGTTGTCCAGTATGTCCAGTATAAAGACTAGAAAAAGCTTTCTGCTCTGGTAGTACCTGGTTTAATAGTTTATTCGAGGGTTCGGTGCAGGTACCTCGTGAGGTTCCGGAGGCTTCCGGTGAAGATACCTGCTGAGGCTCCGGAGGGTTCTGTGAGGTTCTGGAAGTTTCCGGTGCAGGTGCTCGGTGAGGTTCCGGAGGGTTACGGTGCAGATACTGGGTTAGGTTCTAGAGGGTTTTGGTGCAGGTACCTGGTGAGGTTCCGGAAGTTTCCGGTGCAGCTACCTGATGAGGTTCCGGAGGGTCCAGGTGAAGATGCGTGGTGAGGTTCCGGAGGGTTCCGGGGCAGATACCTTACGAGGTTCCGGAAGGTTCCGGTGCAGAGACCTTGTTAGGTTCCGGAGGGTTTTGGCGGAGAAGATGCTTGGTGAGGTTCCGGAGGGTTCCCGTGCAGATGCTTTGTGAATTTCCAAAGGGTTCCGATGTTTTTTATGGCATAAGCACTTAATTTTTATGGCGTAAGCACTTTTTATGGCAAAGTCTGATGCGAAGATATTGCAGATTATGAGAGAGAGGTGTTGGAAGCGATTGTGGGTTGCTCTTCATTAAGTGCTTGCACTGAAGTGTTTGACGCTGCTTGGCATACATATATGTGTGAACTTGCGTGTGAAATTTCTTTGCGATGGAACATTTAGGTTGTGTTGGATTGGTTTTGAACTTGTGGTGGTAACCGCAGATTTGCTGAACAAGTCGGTGCTGCGACATGAGTACGGTGTGCCGCAACGACTTGAGAATGAGAATTGATAGGCAAATCTTTCTTGTTCGTCATGTTGCCATGCAAATCAGCCATGGCAGGTTCACTTGAAGAGTCTCTGATTTCCCTCCACCCTGGGGTCTGAAGCCATGGCGGTAGCTTTGATGGTGCGCTCGCTCCATCGTGCGTCCAACACAGGATCGTTAACCTCGACCTGCTTGAAGATCCGTCCTTGGTATTTCTGCTGCGGTTGCGCACTGTGAGTGCCACAGTGGGTTTACTCCGTATACCATAGGGGATCCAACTGACTAGTACTGGATCCAAATCCAACTGAATATGCTGTCGGCAAAGCTACCGTACTCCTCTGCTGCGGCGAAGGGTCACCAGCCCCAAGCTTGCAAACAGGCTGGAGCGAAGGTCTGCATTTTGGCCGAATGCAGACCTTCGCTGCAGCCTGTTTGCAAGCTTTGGACGCTGATCAATTTTTTCACTTTGAGATTCTTGCCGTTCTGCCGCTGTGGTTGTGTTCGTTCGTTCTATCTTAGTTGCAGACCGGCAACACCAACCGCCGCCGCAGTCCACCGTGAAAAAGATGTCTTTTGCTTTGTGTCCGGCTGTCGACTTCAGGAACGACGTTCTGTTTCCAGCCTGAAATGCTTGCATCTTGTACACGCCTCAATATCTTATGTCACCTAAATAGATTATCATCATTTCTTCTTCCCCGCATTGTTTGGGGTCTCTTGCTGGCGTAATGTTTTTTATCGACAAATTAAAATCAGAGCTCAGAACCTTTGGATTTCGTTCTTCTTGAGTTGCGCGTCTTTCGCTGCTTGCCACACGCGAAACACCTTACCTTTACTTCTCTGCATGCAGCATTGCTTCGCATGCATTGGTGTGCTCAGGTCAAAGATACTAGAGACGTGGAAAACTTTGCTCGGATGCTGCGAGGGCTGGTACGGGGCCATGACAACACAATCCACATGCTACAGGCCGGGGCTTTGTGGATAACTTTTCGCAGTTTTGAGACCATATCAGTTTTTGTTGTTTTCGTTCGTTATCTCTATTTCTGTCTAGCTCACTTCATGACCACCCGTGCCACCCAAGGAAGGCTATGCTGAGCTTCATGCGTTGCTGGAGGCACATAAATAGCAGTGATGAGGTGAAGAGAATTGGAATGTTCTGTGGCAAAGATGACACAAGTTGGAAAAGTTGTCCCGTTTTATCCTACTCAAACATCTGCTGTGATAAAGTGTGATAAAGACCATATGCAGTGATACTTGTTATTGAAAGAAGCTGCAAGAAACTACAGCAATGGCAGTTGTTATGTGACGGTCAAACGAGGCTGAACAGAACCAACTTCTAGTTACTAGTTTCATTCCGGCTGGGATTGCCCACTCGCAGTGCTTCAGGATATGGTTGAGTTGGAAGCGTTTCTGAATCAAACGTGCTTCACACGTATTGGTTGCTTGGCTCCAAACTCGATTCAGACTCGCTTACTGCAAGTACCTCGGAGTAATAGCACAATCAGATCATACCAGATCAGAATCCCACCATGGATCAGAGATGATCAGAGATCTCGTTCGAGATGGGAATCGTTTAGCGCAAATCCATGGGAGATTCTTATGCCGCCATTGCCCTGAGGAAACCGTGTTTTAGCCGAGCACTTTCTGGCAGTGCATGAGGCCCGCAGTTCAGGTGCCTGGTTTGTTGCGGTGGAGAGGTCATTTCGTCGTGCTTTCTTTGTACTCTAAAGCCACGGAAAGTTAAGTGTTTTTCCTAGATAGCGGCAACCCCGGGGCCTTGACTCATCTTAATTCCAATAAAATTGGGATGGCGCAATCTCTGTGGGCAGGGTGCTGTCGAGGGTCTCTCAGCTTGCCTCTCATTTCGTTTTGCATCTTGTCCCCCAATATGACACCGTGCTCCCAGCAATATTGGGGTCGGAAGTGAATGCGAAGAGTCCAGCCGTCTTGCACAAGATTGTGATTTGTAAAGTAATTCTTAAATTCCTATTACATCCTTTTGCTATTTGGGGTCTATACAAAGGTCCTACGGCCTACGTTTTCGTCGCAGGATTGATGATAGACAAGCATCAGAAAACACAATGTTTTCAAATTTCCGAGTTTCTTCAGTTTCTTCCTTCAACTTGCAACTTGCGAACCCAGATGAACCTAGGATGTGAACCCGGTATGTCACGGTACGCCATAGTATGGTTGGGGATTCTGATGCATTGGGCGCAGGAGCTGCGCAGCATTTCGTTGGGGTGGTGGACCCCAGATGCTGCCCCCGAGCATCCCAGCAGACAGAGTTATTGAAGATTTCCCGAGAAAATGTAGGAGATCAAATCAATATCACACTAATTTTGAATCAATCAAGGAATCTCTTGGAATCTTGAAAATCAATGCAGATCTTCCATGCAAGTCGTATCAAGTCATGCACGCAGAATCTGTTTCGTTCTGGCATGTAGGAAAGCCAATCACGAAAATGGAAGAAGTATCAAAAAGTGGAACATATGGTCATACGATATGTATTGATATGTAACCAACTTTCATCATCTTTCATCCGCATCTTGGCTTCTCCAACTGTCCCGGGCTCCATGGCTCAGGAAGTTGTTGAAGAGCTGTCAGAGAGTTTGGGAGATATTTGCGAAGAACTCTATGGGACCCGGCCCAAGGCTGTGGAACTGCTAGCCTTCAGCCCTTCAGGGCTTGCGAGACCTTTTGAACGTGCTTTGCACGGGATGTCAATCAACTGTTTGAACCGCGAAATGCACGGCAAGTTGTGTGCGTATGGGAATTTGTCATCAGGTGCAGTTGCAAGGCGAACTCGAGACGCAGCTGTCCTTCGTTCCAGAGCATTTGCGATTCATGTTACAGGAGGCAAGATGGGAACCAGCTAGTTCAAGACCCACCCAGGGAGGTCAGACTTCAACCCAAATAAATTCATACTGTTCATACCTATCAATCAATCTTCAAGAAGGTGTTGGAAAAGGAACTACCCAGAAGCTATACAAGCATTTCAGAAACAGTACACAGCGCTTGCATATGCAATTTAGCCACTCGACAAGCTACAAGCAAGAAGTGATTGCTGTCTGAAAAAATCCTGAAGACTTGTTGATTAACAGTTCCAGAAAAAAAGGAAGTACTGGGCCCATTACGTGGGAAAGAAATCTCCCTCAAGGGATGAGCGGCGAAAGCGTCTGCATTGGCCCCTGAACTATGCATGCTTCAGGTACCCCTTTCTGCCGCAAACAATACAATGTAAGGAAGAGTAATAGGCAGTTTTTGCGTGTTTCACGTGATTGACTTTAAGGTACGGCACGCAACATGGATCAAAATGGGGCGTTCTATGAATTTCTACCGTAGCTTAGTCAGGGACCGAAGACTGGGGGAGGCAGCCAAGGACAGGAACCAAGAACCATAGCTTGAAGGCTTGAAGGATCAGATCGTCTTCCAAACTTTTCTTGGCGTGTGTTTTCATTTGTTGCTACCGAATTATTTGAGTCACTGAATCAAATCTCAGAGGCTGTGAAAGTATTTCGATGTCATACTTTGAGGTGTACTTTGCACATTTTCGTGCTGTACTTTTGTAGAGTTTGACCGCGCTGTGAGTGCGTTAGCACCGTGTTTGCACTGTGTTCGCGGTGTCTGCACTGCCCCTTGTGCAGCTGCTGAAGAACGCTTTCCGTGCCACACTGGAAACGCATCCTGGAGCTCCACCCCCAGAAGCTCAGATGAACTAAATGAAGCAGACTGATCAAGCTGTTCATGTCTGTTAATGAAACCTTTTTGCCAATCCTTTGGATCACAAGAGGGCCGCAGAGGAAGTGAAGCAATCGGCCAAACATCAAAAGTTGACCAGATATCATTTGGTTGAAATGCTTTCAAAAGCTAGTAGCATGAAAATCATGTAAGCGCGTTTGGGAAAAATGGACAGCACACCAAGCCTTCTTCGACATCAGTAAGCTCAATTTCGTCAGGCTTTTTTCAACTTTGCCATTTTGATTTCACCTTGACTTCGCTTTGATCCATGCTTTGCGCAAGTTGTTTTTGGCGGAACCTTTTCGCGGAAGCTTTTGAACCCAGGTCACCGTGGAGGTGCTCAAGGGCATCTTCGATGTGACCATCAAAGTCTCCGATAGAGGCGCTCATCGCTCAGCATCGCTCATCCTTTTGAAGCTCTTGTTGGATATTGTGATTGATCTTGTTGGATCTTGTTGGGTCTGGTTGGGTCTCGTTGTATCTCGTTGGATCTCGTTGGATTTCTTTGGGTCTGGTTGGGTCTGGTTGAGTCTCGTTGTATCTGGTTGGATCTTGTTGGATCTTGGCGGACAACGGCGGACCCTAATCTTGATTTTGCTGGTATGTGCTTGCTTGAGTTGAGAATGATTGACAAGACAGCAATGGTAAGCCAAAAGCCAAAGAACTCCACAGTGACTAACAAGTTCAGAAATCCAAGTGCTTTGTTGCCACGTTCGGAGATTTTTACTATTGCAATACTTTTCTTAAAATACTATTCTTAAGATTGTTATGATCTTTTCTTACGAAAAACTTTTGCTTTATATGATTAGGTGGTGGTATGCGACGAGACGAACTGCGCGAAGCCTGGCGTTGCGCGGCATCACCAGGAAGAGCAGAAAAGTATATAAGATGTTTGAAGACGTGAATCTTACGTAAACAATTCTAATCAAATGTGCACAGAGCCAACCACAAGTTGGACTGTTAAACAGCATGTGGGCTGTATATAAGATATTATAAGATTATATACTAGTAAGTCAAGTTGTAAGTTGAGTGTTTGTGATCTCTTGTGGCTGTTCGTGTGTGGAAATCCCTTCTCATACAAGGTGTCCCTCCTAAAAGCAGACGGAGATTTCATTTGTTGATCCACGGTATGGAGACGGTCTCGTCAATGCACTGTGTGCACGTGCGTTGTCCATATGTCACACCACATCACACTATGTTACACCATGCATTTGTTGACACATTGAACGACATCCGTTTTCTGGCATGTTTTTGTAGACCTGATCAACACCTTCTGACACTCGAAGTTGTTTCCGTGTGTAGCTTCCATGATCAACTGGCAATGAACAGGTTCTTTTGAAACACCTGTTTCTGGCAGATCTTGACATGTCTTGACCTTTGCCCTCGTTTGCACATACCCTCCATGTACCGTAGTCAGCACTGTCGGCACCGTGACAGCCTGTGACAGTCGACTGGTGCAGTTTCACAAAGGCTATGGCCACTCATGTGCCAAGAAGCCGGCTGTTGAAGTGAAGCCCAAGGACTTTGAAGCTCTCCAGTCAATCGATTCAATATGATTCATATTGATTCATCATCAGTCAATATGGAAGCTCACACTTGGTAATTACTCGTACATTTTGACGCTTTTCCCAGTTTCCAGCGCTTTCCAATTTTCCAGCTCTGGCGCAATCCAATGTCACAGGATACTTTGTGAATCTTTGTGTCTTATTTTTTCAAACCAATAAGACGCGTTTTGATCAATATGACCAGTAAAAAAAAGAACATCATGGCAGGACGACTTCCAGCTGCTTTGTGGCCGCGATCAAGCATCAATGCGTCAACTCGCTGGCTATGGCTTTGGGTTACCTTTGTCGAGAGTCTATGCGCAGTAGCTTGACAGTCTCTGGCTCTGTTTCACGAAAGGTAAATGTCTTGCCAGATTCTGAAGGCTGAAATTTATGGATGGATTGGAAATGATGGCGCGGTCCTGTGACACGAGGTTTGCGCCTTTCAAAGTATACTTATAGTTTGCATGAAGTGTAGTTTTTGGCAGTTGGGGTAGTCGGACAGAGAGACATGGACATGAAATGACACGAATGTTCTTTGCAAAACAGGTTGGTAAATCATGGCCCTGCCACTTTCTTCCATGAGGTACTTTGGTGGTGACATCCACGTGCAGTCTATGCATGGCTTTGGTACTGATGTCTATTTGAATGTGAACCACCTGGGAGATGTGCTTGAAAGTGATGGATCTGAGAGACATGCGCGCCTGGTTGCAAGCTGAAAAATGGCTCGACTGGACAAAATCCGAGCAGGTCTGTATTGCCATGGCACGGAACATGGATTAACAAAAATTAAGATTGGTGATACTGGCTGAGATTCTCGCTTTTCCTATTGCATCTATGGTTTCCAGTTCTTGTTTCAGAACACTGCTGGGCTGACCTTATGTTTGCCCGCTTCGAGTCTATGATTGTGCCACATCCGAACCCAGTTCGATATTTCTGGATATTGGAAGATATGCCATGATATGCCTCACTCCCTTTTTTCTTGAACATTTGTAATGTCCGAATTTATTATTTATACAACCAAACAGTGACATAGTGATGTTGTGGCGGTGATTTTCGTTGGGGTGTACCCTGTAGCTTTGTCATTGCTGTGTGTGACTCCCTTGTGTGAGATTTCATCCGATGGTATCGTTGTCTAGATGTGATGATACAGTGATTGTTGGCTTGCCAATTCAGGAAGGGTTTGAAGATTCACCAACTTGCAACATTTGCACATCAACTTTGATACATTGACATACTTCGGCTTAGCACATCTCAGCATACTTAGCAGACTTTGCCAGTTTGTTTGGCCCTTTTTCTTATCCCCATTGCCCTCCCTCAGAGTTACAGCTGTGTGTGTGTGTGCGAGGAGGTGCAAAAAGAGTCATCAAAGGAGGTGCCGCAGAGTCTTGATTTGTTGGAACTTGTCGGAACTCCATGCGAGTTCGATGCATTTCTGAGATGGTCACTATCGCCGCTTTGTTGCCCTTCGCCGCCTCCCATGTACAGTTACAAGCTTGTGACCAATCAATCCGTTGTAACTCGCTTTGTGCCACCCCACAAAAACTGGGACTGCTTAACTGTCCTTTCCGTTCGCTCCGCATTGATTGGCTCGAAAGTCTGCATGCGTCCGCGGAAGTGCCTAAGGCAAGGAGTGGGTCTTTCGGGCGATCGGTCGATGCGTGCAGATATGGGTCTTGAATAGGAGTATTTTTTTCTGCAGCAACAACATAGGAACCTTAGCAAGTTTTTACCAAAAATGACCGCAAAGCAGCATGTACTTGCAAATATGCTTGCAACCAAACAACTACAATATGATATTATATATTTATACATGAATCATATATATATATATGTTGTTGTTACATTATATATCTATACGCATGGTGATGTGAATATGTTTCTGAGCAAGTGTGTGCACGCACGTGTGTGTGTGTGAATCACTTTGAATGAATTTGTGGAGTCGGGTGTATATAATTTTAAAACTTAGCCTGCCAGCTAGCATCAAGAATTGTCGCTTACTATATTGCAGCATAGTGAAGCATGATATCAACAGAAAAAACCACTGGGCCCTTGGCAAAGTTTACCTCAACATGTGCATTGACTTGCTGACCCAAAGTCTTTGCCTTTGAACATGTGCCAGGTAGCTCGCGGCCTGCATTTAAAGCGCCAGAGTGCGCTTGCTTATTGTTGGATCGAAAGTCAAAAAAAGAAATGGGAATTGAAAGTGAAAGGGTATTCAAGATATCAACCTGAACAGGTAAGAAGACCAACTTTTCAAAGGATCGTTTTCTTTTTTCTTTTGACAGAAGCGAAGCGAAGACGGAATTGTCGTTGACACTGGCGACAGCGGCAACAACGGCGACATGTACCGAGCCGTGTCGACTCCGAGTCTGTCCACGGGGAGCTTCGGCTCAGATCCGTCACTTGTCTTAGCTCGTAACGAAGCCTTGGGGACTTGGGGGCTTGGGGACCTGGGGGCTTGAGGAGGCTGAAAAGTTTTGCACGCATTGGTGCAGTGCTCGTAAATTCATAGATATTCATAGTGTGAACTTCCCGATGAGACATGGATACGTATTAGATAGAACTGTATAATTTACGATAGTATTATGATCCGAGGAAGTTTAGAAAGTCAAAATTCCGACAATATGGACAGATGGAAAAGCGGAGGTGGGAAGAGTCAGAGAAGAGAAGAGAAGAAGAAAAGATCAAAAAGAGAAAGAGTGAGAAGAAAGAAGATCCAGGTGCACGAAAAGGTAGGAGAAAGTCGCGAAACACGGTTTTTCCAATGATTGTGGCTCCGGAGGGTCGAAAAGTAGGCTCGCTAAAGCGGCGGGTGCGGAGCCATCTGGCCCGATGAGAGATGAAAAATTGCACGCTGTTGTTGCGCGAAGCACATTTCGAAGTCAAAAGTGTTAAAAACAGACGATCTCGGAGCACTTTTGGAAGTTGAGATGTCGAAAAAGTGCACGCCGTTGTGGCGCGAAGCACATTTCGAAGTCAAAATGCACAAAACACCTCAGCACGGGAGCGCTTTTAGGAATTGAGCTGTCGAAAAAGTGTACGCCGTTGTGGCGCGAAGCAAATTTCCAAGTCATAATGTTAAAAGCAGGTCCGAACTTTTGGAGGTGCAGATGTGGTTTTGTGTGGCAGGCGCAAGGGATTCTGCACCTTGCCAACTTGAGGGTTTTGTCGCATGTCCAAAAATGATGGCAGGCATGGGGCATCTAAAGAGGATCTGGAAAGATTCATTTCGCGTGGCAGGCGCGCTAGCAGAGACATGTTCATCAGAGATGTTAGGAGGTCAGGGCGCTGGTTTCCTGAGATGGGTTGCATTTTGGAGCATCAGATCTTCAGGTTTGCTAAGATGATTTTGCGTGACAGGTGCAGCACTTCGTATGACCTGGCATCACTTTTGCGTGGCAGGCGCAGTACTTTACGCACATGGAATGGAAACATCGCAAAACGCATTGGCACGAGGCCGTCAGCTCTGCACTAAACTTTCTATTCTTGAAGGAAGTCTCACAGAATTGCTTCGCTTTTGATGTTGTTAACTTTGAAAAATTGAAGAAGTCTCGCAGAACTGTTTCGTTTTTGACGTTGTCAAGTTCAAAAATTGAGGAAGTCTCGCAGAGTTGCTGCGTTTTTGATGTTGTCAAGTTCAAAAACTGAGGAAGTCTCGCAGAATAGCTTCGTTTCCAAGCTTGCAGATAGATAGATAGATAGGTAGGTAGATAGATAGATAGGTAGATAGATAGGTAGATAGATAGATTAGATAGATTAGATAGATTAGAGAGCTTAGATAGATTAGATACGATAGATACGATAGATACGATAGGTACGATAGATACGATAGATACGATAGATACGATATAGATAGGATAGATAGGATAAATAGGATATGTAGGATGGACAGGATAGATGGGATAGATAGGATAGATAGGATAGATAGGACGGATTGGATAGATAGGATAGATAGGATAGATGGGATAGATAGGATAGATAGGATAGATAGGATAGATCGGAAAGATAGGAAAGATAGGAAAGATAGGATAGATAGGAAAGATAGGGTAGATAGGACAGATAGGACAGATAGATAGATAGATAGGTAGATAGACAACTGCAACTACAAATACCATTACACTACACTACACTGCTACGACAAATACAAATATACTACGCTACATTGCGCTACACTAATTACACTACACTACACTAATTGCACCTGATTGCACCTAACTACATCTAATTACATCTAACTACATCTAATAACATCTAGTTACAACTAATTACACTACACTACACTACGCAAATTACACTACAACTGCAACGACAGCAGCTGCTACTACTACTACTACTGCTACTACTACTACTGCTGCTACTACTGCTGCTGCTACTACTACTACCACCACTATTACTACTGCTACTACTACTACTGCTGCTACTACTGCTGCTACTACTACTACTACCACTACAGCTACAACTACACTTACAACTACGTTACATTACACTACACTACGCTAGTCACACATACGCTACAGCTACAAATACAAATACAACTACATTGCATTACAAAACACTACGCTACACTAATTACATCACACTACCACTACAACTACAACTGCAACTGCAACTACAACTACAACTACCATTACACAACACTAATTGCACTACACTACACTGCAACTACAACTACAACTACACTACTTTACACAACACTACACTAGACTACACTATCTAAATGAATAGTTTAAGATAATTTGATCATATTTGATCATACTTCAGGCGTAAATCTTGTGCAAATATGTGCAATTTGTATTATATAAAAATGTCACAGGCATGTCACAGACATTCAAATGTAGTCCTAAGGTCATCGCCCCTGCGGTCCTCACCTCCGCCGCTTGAGCAGCGCAAAGTCCAAGCCCTAACGGTGAGACGTTGCAAAGTTTCAAAAAGAATCTACCACAGTTCAAACACGGTTCTATGGCACAGTTCTATCACGGTTCTATCACAGTTCAAACACGGTTCTCACAATGTTCTATAGCACAGTTCTATCACGGTTCTATCACAATTCAAACACGGTTCTATAGCACAATATTGCGCAGTTCTATCACGGTTCTATCGCAGTTCAAACACGGTTCAATAGCACAGTTCTATCACGGT
>Ga0126342_10013364_pt1 | contig 14553 bp, 14 predicted proteins | sample Cyp1metagenome_FD_92528 | JGI IMG/M metagenome (GOLD analysis project Ga0126342, IMG submission 92528) | Coral microbial communities from Lord Howe Island, Old Settlement Bay, Australia - Cyphastrea 1 metagenome | ecosystem: Host-associated > Invertebrates > Cnidaria > Coral ... | reverse complement strand
TATCTCTATCTATCTCTATCTATCTCTATCTATCTCTATCTATCTCTATCTATCTCTATCTATCTCTATCTATCTCTATCTATCTCTATCTATCTCTATCTATATCTATCTATCTCTATCTATATCTATCTATATCTATCTCTATCTATCTATCTATCTCTATCTATCTCTATCTATCTCTATCTATCTATCTATCTCTATCTATCTATCTCTATCTATCTATTTATCTTTCTATCTACCTTATCCTTTCCTATCCTATCTGATCTTATTTTATCCTATCCTATCTTATCTATCTTATCTTACCTTCCTATCTTTTATTTTTTCTAATCTAATCTAATCTATCTAATCTATCTAATCTATCTAACCAGTCTAACCAATCTAATCAATCTAATCAATCTAATCAATCTAATCAATCTAATCAATCTAATCAATCTAATCCATCTAATCTATCTAATCCATCTAATCTATCTAATCTAATCTAATCAATCAATCAATCAATCTATCTATCTATCGATCTATCGATCGATCTATCTATCTATCTACCTATCTATCTATATACCTATCTGTCTAATCTATCTATCTATCTATCTATCCATCTAATCTAGTCTAGTCTAGCCTAGTCTAATCTAATCTAACCTAATCTATATAATCTAATCTATCTCTGTCTGTCTGTCTGTCTGCCTGCCTGGCTGCCTGTCTGTCTGTCTATCTGTCTGTCTGTCTGTGTCTTCTGTCTGTCTGTCTGTCTGCCTGTCTGCCTGCCTGGCTGCCTGTCTGTCTGTCTGTCTATCTGTCTGTCTGTCTGTCTGTGTCTTCTGTCTGTCTGTCTGCCTGTCTGCCTGCCTGTCTGTCTGCCTGTCTGTCTGTCCTGTCTGTCCTGTCTGTCCTGTCTGTCTGTCTGTCCTGTCTGTCCTGTCTGTCTGTCTGTCTTATCTACCTATCTGTCTATCTATCTATCTATCTATCTATCTGCCTCTCTACCTCTCTACCTCTCTATCTATCTATGTATCTATCTATCTATCTATCTACCTGTCTTTCTATGTATCTATCTGTCTATTGATCTATCTATCTACCTGTCTTTCTATGCATCTGTCTATCCATAGGTCTAATTACTTGTCTTTGTTTTTTCTGTCTATCTGATTTTCTATCTGTCTATTCATTTATCATTCTGTCTTTCGTCTTTCTATCTGTCTATCTGTCTATCTATCTATCTATCTTTCTTTCTTTCTTTCTTTCTTTGTATGTATCAACAAGGAAGCAATTCTGCAAGACTTCCCCAAGATTAAAAATTGACAACATCAAAAACCAAGCACTTCTGTGAGATCTCTTCAATAGTTTTGAGCTTGTCAACATCAAAAACGCAGCAATTCTGCGAGAATTCCTTGATTTTCGAACTTGAAAAAGACAAAAACGAAGCAAGCCTGCGAGACATCTCCAGTTTTCAAGGTTGACAACATCAAAAACGAAGCAATTCGCTGAGACTTCCTTCAAAAATAGAAAGTTGAGTGCAGAGCCGACGGCCTCGTATTAATGCGTTTTGCAATTTTCCCATTCCATTTGTCTGAAGTATTGCGCCTGCCACGAAAAGTGAGGCCACGTCATACTCTTAGCAAACCTGAAGATCTGACGCTCTAAAATGCAACCCTCTCAGGAAATCAGGGCCCAGACCTCCTAACAGTCCTAACATGTCTGACTCATGTGTCTCTTGTACGCCGCCTGCCACGCAAAAAAAAGCTTTGCAGATCCTCTTCAAATGCCCCACGCTTGCCAACGCCTTTGAAACTGCCACAGAACCTTCACGTTTTGCTCACTTGTGGGGAGGTGCAGAATTTCTGGCGCCTGCCACGCAAAACCACATCTCAACATTTTCTCAACTTCCAAAAGTGCTCCAAACCTGACAATTTTTAACACTTTTGACTTCAAAATGTGCTTCGCGCCACAATGGCGTGTGCTTTTTCAACAGCTCAACTTCCAAAAGTGTTCCGGGAATGGTGTGCCTTTACCATTTGGACTTCCAAACGTGCTTCCCGCTAGAGCGGTGTGCACTTTTTCAACATCTCAACTTCCAAAAGTGATCCGAACCTGACAGTTTTTCACAGTGTTGACTTCGAAACGTGCTTCCTGCCACAATGGCGTGCACTTTTTCAACAGCTCAACTTCCAAAAGTGCTCCGAGAACGGTGTGTTTTTTGCTTCTCGACCTTCCTGAGCCCCAAAACCTTGGGAAAACACAGTGTTTTGCCACTTTTTTCCTTTACGTGCACATGCATCTTCTTTCTTCTGACTCTTTCTCTTCTCTGATCTTCTTCCTTCTGCTTTTCTCTTCTCTGTCTCTTCCCACCTCTTCTTTTCATCTGTCCATTTTTCCGGAAGTTTGACTTCTAAACCTTCGATAAGCAGCGTATTTGATTTCCCTTGGAGATTGATGGTGATGCTTTCGGGTGCCAATGAGGGAGTATGTTCAATATCATGGGGAAGAATGGGTCGCTTTCAAACAACCAGATTTTTCTGAGAAGAGCTCGTTTTTCCCGATTTTTCCCGAAAGGAAATCCACCGTCAATAAAGGGGGATCCACGGAAAAACGTTCACCAGAAACGGGGAATCCACACTCCGATGTGCATCTCATTTACTTAGTTGGAAACAACCATATGAAAGAACCAATTTACAGTATATTATACAGCCCCATTCTATGGTCCCAAATAGAAAGTTTCATCCCCTACTAAACCATTATTTCTTGGAAGTGTTTAGCGTTTCTTGGGTGGATGGGGTTATGAACAGTACCAGAGCCATGAATAGCCATGGATCTGACCATGTAGATCCATGTAGTATCCGAATTAGCGGCCCAGATTCCTCACGAACACCGTGACCATAGCCTACCTTTCGACCTGTGGGACGCTACAAGGAGAGAATTATTGGCTGAGATTGGAACCGTTTCTTAATCATATAGATATTATCATGGTTTTGGTTAAAATCATGATCGCAGAACCTTATCATTAATGTCATTGCTCTGGTGATTGGTAGGATGCAGCTTTCGAAGTGAATACGAGATGCATACCCTTTGGTGTCATCAAACATAGCTGGTAAACCCCGAAACTAAATGGATGTTTATAACTTGGAAAATTGATCGAACTGAATGATGGTCCTATTGTCTGGTTCTACAAAACAGTTTGCGAACGGGAAGCCATGGCCCATTTTGTCCAATGATGTCTCTCGTTCTACACTTTACACATGGTGATTTGTTACAACAATATGTTAGATTACGGAAGGATATACGGCACCAACTTGCTGAGTCTGGTTGTTTGCTTTTTTCTATTTTGATGATTCGTTTTGGATGCGCCCTCCATGTTTAGCATGGAACCGAAAAAAAGGCTCTATTCACTAGCAAAATCATGTTCCAGAGCCAGTGCATAGGATTCCTGGCATACTTTCGGCTGCTTAGTTTTGACAATGAACAACATCAGAGCCATCGATACCGGGTTTCGGTCTTAAGATGGTCAAAGGAAACATCTATCTGAGAGCTATCCACTGGTACATACATGCATGCTGCATACAAAAGTAGATAAATTGATGGAAATAGATGCATAGATTATCCCGGCAAGAGACCCCCAACAGTGTGGGAGAAGTAAAAGGAGAATGTCTTCTCATGTTGATGATGTTGTTACTGTTGATGATGATGACGATGATGATGATGATGATGTTGATGATGATGATGTTGTTGTTGATGATGATGATGATGATGATGAGGGTGATGAAGATGATGATGGTGGTGGTGATGATGATGATGATGATGATGATGATGGCAGTGATGGTGATGATGATGATGAGGAGGATGGTGATGATGATGATGATGATGGTGATGATAATGACGATGACGATGATGACGAAATGACGATGACGGCGATGATGATAATGATGATGACGATGATGATGATGATGATGATGATGATGAGAAGAAGGTGATGATGTGAATGTTGAGGAGGAGGAGGAAGATGATGATGTTGAGGAGGAAGACCGATCCCAAGACCAGGAAGCAGATGGACATGTAGCAAGGGGCATGTTGTGCGGAAATTTACACAGAAAATGTCGTACGCGTATCCCGCGGCAAGCATTTTGTGCGAGCCTGCGCAGTCGAAATGCCCATGGACATGTCACAAGTGTGGCATTTTGTGCGGAAATTAAGAGGGAAAATGCCGTACCCGTATCCCGCGGCAAGCATTTTGTGCGGACCTGCGCAGTCGAAATGCCCATGGACATGTAACAAGTGGCATTTTGTGCGGAAATTAACAGGGGGTTGCCGTACGCGTATCCCGCAGCAAGCATTTTGTGCGAGCCTGCGCAGTCGAAATGCACATGGACAGGTCACAAGAAGCATTTTGTGCAGAAATGAACAGGGAAAATGCCGGACTTGTGCGAGCCTGCGCAGCCTAAATGCGATGATTTTGTGCGGAAATTAACAGGGAAAATGTCGGGCGCTACCGATACCACCTCGATTGAACACCGGGCCTTAACTCTTTCCGTAAGAACCCCTCAGTGTGGCCACACTGCTTGGGGAAAAACAGTGATGAGGAGACCAACAGGCATGAGAATCATCACGATGATAAAGATACACAAAAAGAAATTTAGATGATAGACTTCCAAGAAAATACCGGGAGTCAACCACCATTGCGTTGTGCGGATCGCCCCCGGTGGTTTGCAGCCATTTTCTTCATGGCCATGTAAATAAATACACACACGCACACACACACATATATATATATACACGTATGTATTAATACGTGCAATATATGTATATTGTATAGATGCATGTGCATGTCCAGGAAGGCTTTCCATGTTGGGGAAGGGACACGGTGGCAAAGTTAATGAAGGAAAGAGTGAAGGGCGAGGTTAAATTCAGTTAAATTTCAGCCCTGGCATTGAAAATACAAAGTGAAGTCAATAAATTTTATACACACTCACACCTTCCAGCGGCCTGCGCATATTTACATATACGGATTAAGAACCCCACCCTCTAGGTCAGGAAGGTAAACAAGATTTTTGGATGCATTTTCTGAACTATTCCGAAGTAATAAACTTTACATCATTGAATGAAAAGAAGGAAAAGTGGAAAACGAAACAGCAAAGCACACAAGGCTGAGGAAGGCTTTGCTGCTTCAGGGCGCTTAATTTTAATGATGGGGGAACATCGCTCATGGGGGTGAGTACCCTGTCTAAGCTTCCAAAATTATCATTTTTGTGCCAAAAGGTAAAGAAAAAGAGATTAATCATTTTGCGGAGAATCTTTAAACATATTTTTAGTCAAGCAAACTATGAAGAATTACGTAAATATTTTCCACCAATTGTGGAAATTATGACAAGTATCGAAGGAAGCTTAGAAGTCAAACTTCTGACAGTGTGGACAGATGAAAAGCAGAGGTGGGAAGAGCCAGGTAAGAGAAAGGCAGAAGAAAGAAGCTCAGAGAAGAGAAAGAGCCAGAAGAAAGCAGATACAGGTGTGCGAAAAAGTAGAAAAGCCGCAGAACGCTTTGTTTTCCCAATGCTTTGGGGCTCAGAAAGTAGGCTCGCCAGGTGAGAGATGAAAAATTGCACGCCACGTTTAGAAGTCAAAACTGTGAAAAACTGTCAGGTTCGGGGCACTTTTGGAAGTTGAGATGTCGAAAAAAAGCACGCCTTTGTGGCGGGAAGCACATTTGGAAGTCAAAATGGTAAAAGCACACCGTTCTCGGAGCACTTTTGGAAGTTGAGCTGTTGAAAAAGTGCACGCCATTGTGGCCGGAAGCACGTTTCGAAGTCAAAACTGTGAAAAGCTGTCAGGTTCGGATCGCTTTTGGAAGTTGAGATGTCGAAAAAATGCACGCCATTGTGGCCGGAAGCACATTTGGAAGTCAAAATGGTAAAAGCACCGTTCTCGGAGCACTTTTGGAAGTTGAGCTGTTGAAAAAGTGCACGCCATTGTGGCTGGAAGCACATTTCGAAGTCAAAGCTGTGAAAAACTGTCAGGTTCGGAAACCTTTTGGAAGTTGAGATGTCGAAAAGCACGCCGTTGTGGAAGCCAAAATGGTAACAACACGCCATTCTTGGAGCACTTTTCGGAAGTTGAGCTGTTGAAAAAGTGCACGCCACTGTGGCGGGAAGCACGGTTCGAAGTCAAAGCTGTGAAAAACTGTCAGGTTCGGAATCCTTTTGGAAGTTGAGATGTCGAAAAAGTGCACGACGTTGTGGCCTGAAGCATTTTCAAGTCGAAAGTGTTAAAAACTGTCAGGTTTGGAGCGCTTTTGGAAGTTGAGAAAATGTTGAGATGTGGTTTTGCCTGGCAGGCGCAAGGGATTCGGTTTTGTAGCAGTTTCAAAAGTGTTGGCAAGCGTGGGGCATTTGAAGAGGATCTGCAAAGATTTTTTTGCGTGGCAGGCGGTGTACAAGAGACAGATGAGTCAGACATGTTGGGACTGTTAGGAGGTCTGGGCCCTGATTTACTGAGAGGGTTGCATTTTAGAGCGTCAGATCTTCAGGTTTGCTAAGATGATTTTGCGTGACGGGTGGGACACTTCATATGACCTGGCCTCACTTTCGTGGCAGGCGCACAAACGCATCGGCACAGATGGAATGAAAAATCGCAGACAGATGGAATGAAAAATCGCAAAGCGCATCGGCACGAGCAGAATTGCTTCGTTTTTGATGTTGTCACCTTCGAAAAATGAGGACGTCTCGCAGAATTTCTTCGTTTTTGACGTTGTGAAGCGCAAAAATTGAGGAAGTCTCGATGAATTGCTGCGTTTTTGACGTTGTCAAGCTCAAAACTTGAGGAAGCTTCGCATAATTGCTGGGTTTTTGATGTTGCCAGTTTAAAAAAGTAGGGAAGTCTTGCAGATTTGCTTCGTTTTTGATAGGTAGAAAGGTAGACGGATAGATAGACATACAGATAGATAGACAGATAGAAAGAAAGATAGGTAGATAGATAGATAGATCGATAGATAGATAAAGAGCTTGACACTCCAACCACCCTTCGAATAAATCCACTTGATTGATTTCAGTATTGCCTCAAAATCAGGAGGGATACAGGCCTTCTAATCGAAGGGGATTATTAATCTTAACTCGGCATTACACAAATTAGGCGATTGATTACATATATATATATATATAAATAGATGTATGTGCATATATATATATATATACACGTGCGTATATGCCCATAAATACACACAAACCAATATTGTCCATGTGTATATCACCGCCCGTAATTTTCAAAAAGAGGAGTTTTCTGACGGTGGTCCACAGCATGAAGGGGGAAGAGATTGCCGCCTGTTGAGCACATAGTCCAAGCGTTGCAAGAGAAAACCTGCCGCCTGGTGGAGTTGGCAACGAAATCTCGGCAAGGTGGCGCCTTCAGATTGTTTGCCATTTTTTTGTCGGCTCGTGGGATTATAGCTATACAATTATATATATATAGTGTTATATAGTTCCGGGCAGGTAGAGGCAATGTCGATTTATAACCAAAGTTCTAATCCATTTGCGATTCCTTGGGTGAACCGCCAAATAGTCGCAATGTTAATGATAAAAAACATCATAGTCATCGCCAGGTCAAGGCGTTGGATTATGCAACTTTCAATTCTCTGGAAAAAATGTTTGGGTGACAAGGGATAGGGATGCTTATCACATTTAATCCCCGGGTTGGGCAGACAACAATCTCACAAAAAGAGTCAATACCTGTGAGACACTATCGGTTGACCTTTTTCCTAGACGTCCAACATCCCTCCGGCATCATCGAAGCCGACTGGCTGAGAAATTGTCAAGCGGAATGAGCATTCAAATGGAAAAAATGTAACAGTAAATGACAGGTTTGCGCGTTTTTTTGGAGAGAAAAGACAACGAAGGTGGAAAAAACTTGTGGACATGATCTTGGAATACCAGAAAAACATTCACTGTGGTTGTGAAGTCCAAGAGCTGCAATCGATTCTGGGCGCTCTGCTTGCAGGGTATCCTGAAACCTTGAAACAGGGAAGCAAGGAACCCGAGCTGGTGAGGAATGGCGAGGCGTGTTTTTTCTGCCAAATCAGCCGGTCATTTCGAAATTTCAATTGAAAGCGTTTGATATGTGTGAATCTGTGTGTTTCTTCTACTGGGGATTTAATTGGATGTAATGGGCATATCGGGTTGAAAGGGTGCATGACTGGATAACCAACTAAAGTGGATGGATCGTATAAAGCTAACGCCAATGGGAATGTCATGCGATAATGATGTTTCTTGGCATCCCATCTTTTGATTCTACGTTGGCCTTTGGAATCTTTCAATTCTTGAGTCCCAGCATTGTTCCTCCCATTTGATTCGTCACCGTCACTTCGGTTCGTGGCAACCTTTTCTGCTGTGTTTGTCAGGTGTCAGACGAGGAACTGAAGACATGTTTGAAGAGCCTCCTTAGACGCGAAGACTTTTCTGTCCCCTGGGATCTACCTGGCTCACCGGCCAAGGCGGCAGCTCTTGCCACATCTGGAGCAGTTGCCAGGAGGTCTAGAGCTGAAAGACGTGAAGACAGTCAGGATCTGGACTTGGTCAACGCAACAGTTGCTGAATTGTTGGAAAAACTTCAGGTCAAGTTGCGTGGGGAACAACAAGGAAATAAAGAGCCCTCTGCGAGATTCCTTCTGGAAGATGAAATTCCACACCTGCAAGATCTATTGACTTTGTGCGAAGATTTTATTCAATGGCAACGTTTCGTGTCGCATAGGAATGGTGAAAATCCGGAACTGCCGGAACCCTTTTGCAGCTTCCAACACTTTCCTGCTCACGTGAGACAGGTCTTGCAGAAAGTGGATTCCACAGGTTTCGAAGAGATGCCAGAGATTCCACAGCAACGTGGACTTGCCAAGTCATGCGATTTTACTTTTAAAAATGCGTACTTGTTTTGGAGATGGCTAGGGTCTCATGCATTTCAAAGTTTCCATCACCACGTCTCAGAAATATGTTCGGATAGAAAGACATCCCTGGAAATTCCAATCCGTTGACTGCGATTGACCAAGCAATAATTTTTAGGAGCCTAAAATTGTGCAAATCTCAGGAAATAAGCCCAATATTCTTATCAAAGTTTTACTGGGCAAAGCGGTTGGCAGATTTTTTGCTCAGATCCACCAAGAAATCGCTCTAAGGAGATGGGCCGATGTGCTTTTTGAATGCTTGAAACCTCTTCAGGTGTCATTTGATGCTGAGCCCTTCTCAGATTTGCTGGAGGACCTACAGAAGGAGCAACCTTCAAACACTGGCAACTGGAGAGGTGAAGTATTTGCACGTCAGGCGCCTGATCTGATTAACAACGACGCTTCAGATGAGGACTGGGTTGAATGTTGGTGCAATTTTAAGGGGTTCATTTTTTTTTGCAAAAACATGGTGAGTATACATTCTATATATGTATATACACAGAACTACTTATGTATGTGATTCCATGCCTGTTCAAGATATTGTAAGATGCTATTTAAGATTTGATATGTGATGTGTGTGTGTATAATTGTGTATATATATATGTATTGCGGGATGTCTATTTTCATTTGATATGACAAATGTATCATGTACTTGTAGGCTCATTTGCATACATCCAGCCAACAGGCTAACAGGCATGTTATGTTCCTCAGAGTTTCAAAATTTGAGGACGACTGGCAACGTGCTCTTAGATCTGCAAACCTTTTCAAGTTCACCAGCCGACGTGCAGAGCATGTCCATGAGTGGAACGAAACGTCCACGGGGAAACTGGACCCCAGCGCTTTTGGCTACCCACAGGATGCCCACATGACCTGCAACAACAGAATTGCGCTGATGAGGCGTCTTTTGAAGTCTGACTCAGAAGAAGAAAATGAAGAAGGTGATGATCGCATCGATGATGAAGAATAATCTCCAAAGATGAGTTTCAAAGTTGAAGCTGCTGAAACCATGGATGCTGCCGAAAGCCCAGAGGATATGATCCCGCTTCCACAAGCGAAGATGGAGTTGGACCAGTCCGACCCAAGAGATGTGAATTGAAAAGATGACCGGCAGATGGGGAAATTTCAAAAACATGTCAGACCTTTGAGTGTAATTTAAAGCTCAAGCTGTATTTTGTTGACTTTTGTTGCGTAATTTATGCCAACAGCTCAATTGAGTTCTAACTTGGATGCATCTAAAAGCGGGGCTGGGTTTTCTCCATGTGCAAGATGGTAGTCACGTGGCAAACCTGGTGCCATAAACGATTCTAGCAACAAGAAATGACTGGGGCCCAAGGCCAGAAAAATCAATGATCCAATTTTTATTAGGAATGCACCCAATGATACACCCCAACTGGGGATTGTTTTTGATTGGGTTTACAACACTAAGCCACTTCTCTGTTTGCACGTGAGATATTTCTTAGATTGTGTGAGAGCTTCCGGTTTTTGTTGGAGTGAACATGCAATGTGAACAGTAACACAATGCACTTGGGTGGTGGGTGGGTAAGAATGGTACCCTCTCTCCGGCCATTTTGGCTCAAGAGAGAGAGGGCACCCGCCGACCTTTTACCCCAACTGCGTTAAGGCGGCGGGTGGGGGATGAGTTTGGTGGTACCCTCAGCCAATCTGATCTCCTACAGACTGTCTGTGGTTGAGGCTGAGGGTACGGGTGAACTCTTCACAGCGTTGGTAGCTGTGGTCCTAGGCAGTGTAGTGCTGACCCTGTGTCGTAAACAGGCGGCGAAGCATTCAGTGGTGTTGCTCCCGTCAGGTCTGAGGGTCAGCCATGGCTGATCCGACGGACGCAGAGAGGGGCACTATGACTGACTTGAAGTCAGTGATGGAATGGGCTGGACTAGATGTGACGGCCCCTGATGATGAGAACTCAGTGGCGGGATCACTGATGAAGCACCTGGGCGTGAAGTCCAATATGCAGCCGCGAGTCATTGGCATCTTTGGGGAGGCCGATCTAGAGACCATGCAGAACTCATGGAGGGTGCGAGATGCTGCGGGACCTACTCTTCCCACCTTAAGCGAAGCGGGCATGGCTAGGCTCTTCTTCACAGAGCGTGCCAATTGGTGGCAGGGACTGGAGAGACCTTGCAAGACTTGAGAGATAAGGCACAAGCGGCACGGGTGAACACGGCACCGGCTACAGCGCCATCTGCCCCAGCCACATCACCTGTGCGAAAGGTGAAACTTAGCTCAGTGATCTCACAGATTGACGCGGAGCTGATAGTCGCGGACGAGAAGGAGGTGCTGAAGTGCTACGCCCGGTACGAGGCAGTGTTCGGTCAAGGTGAGAGACCGGCCAAGGATTGCGAACCTACGGCCGAGCAGTTGACCGGGCTTCAACACCTGTGCAGCCAAGGAAGCTCACCCTATGCTGACTTCAGCATCTTTGTGCCATTCGGCCATCTGGTGAAGAGGATCAAACTCAGCGGCTTCTCAATTGAAAGAGACGGGTCGCTGAGGACAGTGGACTATATGGCCCGAGCAATTTGGGAGCTTGGCTTCAGAGCTACAACGTCCTGATGACCATCCTTGTCATGATTGATGGGGTGGACCTCGGAAACTTGCAGAGTTACAGGGCGCACATCGAAAGGCTGGCAGAAAGATATGGCCCCAAAGTCTGGTCAGTCATCTACCAAGGTGACGTGAGATGCAGGCTTGAACACATGGAGAGGCTGAAGCGGACCCTGAAGTCAGACCATGACAAAGCTGTGGCTGCTGGGGGTGGAATCTGTTGTGGGCACGTGCTACATCAGATGAGACCTTCTGGCGTGAGGAGGTGGTGGAGCCATGCATGCCCATCATCACCCGGATTTCAAGTCCTGCAGAGATGGTCGAAGGTGATGCAAAAGTAGCCAACCAGCCCTCTGGCAGCCATCAGCGGGAGACCGCGCCAACGCCAGCGAGGATGACGTCTGCGTCAGACAAGCCTGCAGTTCGTCCGAGAAACAGCAACAGGACGGGCAGGGTGCACAACATAGAAAATGGCAAGTATACCCACAACAGAACCGGGTACTCCATTTGTGGAGGATACAACAGTGGACAGTGTGCAGAAAGCACCCAAGGAGTCTGGTGTCGTCACAACTGCGACACCGTGCACCAGTGTGATCGGTGCTTGGGCCACCATCCAAGCGCCAGATGCCCTCATGCAGAACTTCAGGCACCGACGTTCGTGAAGAACGCCAAGGGTGGAAAAGGCAGAGGAAGATCCGGACGAGGTGGTGGAAAGGGCAAACGCCCTGCATACTGACCACAGGCGGATACATGCATGCCTGCGGCTGTGACCTCAGTGGCAGAGAATTCAGTGGAGGCTCCCAGGACTACAGAATCTGGAAGCATCCGCGTCTTGTATCTTTACAGCGGTCCGCACAGACCTATTGATGGCCTGGCAAAGTTTCTGCGTGAGTTGGGGGCGGAATGTGTCTGTGTGGACAAGGAATTCGACAATGGTCATGATCTCCTGGATCAACACTTCTGGGAGGAGTGCAGTGGCGATTGTGATGAATTCGACAGCTTCTTGGTCTCACCACCGTGCAGCACGTTTACACCTGCAAGAAGAGGTGATGGAGGGCCACAACCACTTAGAGGAGTGGAAGGAGCCGAAGTCTACGGCTTGAAGGGCTTTAGACCAAATGAGAAGAAACAAGTCTCCGAGGGCAATGTTCTAGCGATACGGGCAGAGAACACTGCAACCTATGCCCACGTCAATGGAAGGTGGTGGATCATTGAACAGCCCCATGGAAGGCCTGGCAAAACCTCAATGTGGAACCTGGATGAATTCAAGCAGCTCAGGGAGAAGGAGGACGTCTATCTCTACACCTTTGACCAGTGCAGATTTGGCTGCCTGGCGGAGAAAAGGACCGACCTCTCATCAAACATCCCTGGTTTAGAGGAGTTCACAGTCTTATGCAACCATGAAATCCAGAGGTGGGTCATCCCATGGAGTGGAGAAGTCATTGTTGCACCACATCCTCCACTTAGGGGCAAGCAGTGGGCGGTGCTCGAATCAGATTGGAGCCCGTCGATGTTACGAGAGGCAGAACCACCTGGGGATTACATCACCAGGTCTTGCGCTGCCTATCCAAAGGAGCTCAATGCAGCGCTAGCAAAGGCGTTGCTGAGGAGGAGAAGGCCCACAGAGCCACCAGAGCAACGGACAATGCGACCGTCGACGGAAACCACTGACACCGTGAAAGTTCAGAAGCTGATCCCACTCAGAGGGGCAGAGAAGGTGGCAACGTCAGATGATAGCAGCGACAGCCTCAGAGACGTCCACAGGTGGGTAACTGACAAAGCCCGGTTCATTGGCATCCAGGTGCGCAACATTGTGTTTCAGTTGTTTGATCAGCAGCCCGAGGTGGAAGCTGACATTCTGGAATCCTTAGGCAAGAGATCAAACGAGGACATCATCAACACCACCTGGATGCACGGGCTGCGCAACAGAGTTCTTGACCTCTTGTCAAGAAATCGTGCACCTGGCATGGAACCCGCATGCGATGTGGGTGAAGTAGATGAAGAAGGCTACAGGATGTGCATACGAGGGAGGCTGTTGGAGTACTGGGCACGAGTTGTGTCAGATCCTGGAAAGGAATGCGCAAAGAGGACATACAAAGGGGCACCAGCAGGATTGGAGGTAGACACCAAGGACCTTGATGGCGTGTTTCCGCAAGTCACGGCGGATGGTGATGAGGCACCGTGGGAATCCATGACCACGGAATTTGACAGCTTCCAAAACTACATGGGCATCGAAGAGGATGATGAGGCCTATGAGACCTTGGCTTTTGATTGGGTTTAGTTTCATTTCTCAGTTGCTGGTTTATCATCTCTGCGCCGCTTGCTTCTCCCTGCAGGTTCGCCTTGATAACAGGTGCTTTTCTACTGATTCATTGCAAACAGATGTGAGCAGTCGGTTGCGGTCGTAACTCTGTCTGCAGAAGGCTTGTGCTTCTTTTGCCTTGCCAATTTGGTTGTACTTGTTGTCGATTCGCTGCCAGGTGAAGACAGGTCGCAACGTCAAGTGGTTCGACGCGCCGTGTGAAGAACCGGTCCCTACAGGGAGCCGAGCTTTATTGGCGATTTGAGTGGGAATTTCCATCACAAAATGAGAGAACCAGTGTGATCTACGACATCATGGTACTGAGCTTTTTTTGGCAATTGCGTATGGGTTTGCCATGGATTTTTCCATGGGTGTTGCATTTCCGGCCTAAATGTCGGCGCTTTTTGCTTTTTGTCATTGCCCTGTCCCTTGTTCCCTGTCTTTCCGTGTAAGATGGCGCTGGCAGGGAGCAAGGCCGCTGAGACCGAGGAAATGCCCCCCAAAGCAGGTGGCTGCCAGCCTCGTCATGGGCATGGCAGAATTGGTCGGAGAGATTACGGGCCAGCAGGTCTAGCCATGACCACCAGCGCTCGCGAGTGGAGAGCGGCGCGCGAGGAGGATATCAGGAGGGCTTACGCCGACAAAGAATGTTGGAATGACTTGGACCGCATTACCTGTCAGCACCCTTACAATTTCAATGCCATAGAACAGTGGCCGTTGGACGCTGCCGTGATCTGCAAACCTACGGATCGAGCGTCGGTGTTGCTTGGAAGCATCAAAGCGG
>Ga0126342_10013363_pt1 | contig 14553 bp, 17 predicted proteins | sample Cyp1metagenome_FD_92528 | JGI IMG/M metagenome (GOLD analysis project Ga0126342, IMG submission 92528) | Coral microbial communities from Lord Howe Island, Old Settlement Bay, Australia - Cyphastrea 1 metagenome | ecosystem: Host-associated > Invertebrates > Cnidaria > Coral ... | reverse complement strand
TTTTTCCGACAATCAGTACTTTCGGATGTTTTTGGTCTCAATGGCCGACATCATTGGCAGTTACGAGCGGCTGCCCAACGATGCGGTGCGGGCGGTTGCCGTCGCGAAGCGACGTGAATATGTCTATTGCAAAGACAGATGAGGAAATATTATACATATGGGTGTGAATGTCGCAGCCACACCGTCATCATATAGCTGTCAATCTCCCTTCTCACCCACAAGCACTTCCCCACAACCCCGGTCCGAATAACACCAGGCGGCCAGTTCGCCGCATCCATCATCATCCTTATCTTTGGCGTCCTTCACTTTGATCTGCGAATAAAAAATGACCACTATGTCCTGCTCCTGGCGTCGACCAAAGCCAAGAGCCAGCGCAGGACCTGCAACCACAGCCGCACCACCACCACAACAACAACAGCAACAACAACAACAACAACCACCACCACAACAACAACAACCACCACCACCACCACAACAACCACAACAGGACATCCACATCAATCCTCTCTGTCACCAACTACCACTAAAAGAAAACAGCCATGCGGGCCATGCATCCAAGCCCTTTTGACACCACCTTCTGCCCCCTCAGCTCATTACTATCCCACACCGGACCGATCATGCCCCAAGCACTCCAGCATAACATACCCCCAGCTAACGCCTACTTGCCCGCAGCCCCTTGTGCAGGAACCCTCCAAAGAAACGTTACCCCAGCAAACCTGGCCTGCACCTCCACACTCTCGGCATGGTCACCGAAGACAATCACCTTGATCGCACGCCCACTCACATCGACCAATCCAAAGGAAAGGATTGGAACGTCTTGCATCTGACTATAACGCAAGGTGCCCACACCACACACTTGACCAAGAAGGTGCGCCGTCAGCCGACCATTAGCACGCTCGTCCACCAGCACATGGAAGGAATCCACGTACAACTCTTTCGCAGGCTTGATGGTGAGGCTTTCAGACCTGCCAGCACCCGACACCCCACAGCAAATTCTTCCGAAAAAGAACATCTACGCCACAATACAACGCCCAGCATTCAAACCTGCATCACCTCCCCAACGCAAGTCCAACCTGAGGGCCGTCATCGAGGCAGCCGGAGTTGCACTCAGCTTCGTCGTCTTGCTCTGAACAACAACCTCCATGCCCTTCATCAGCACATACGGCCATTTGCCTTCAGCTTCCAAGGTCGAGAATGCACGATCACATTGTTTGCTGAGAAGAGTTGCTGCATCTCCCCACGCTGTGCAAGAAAGGACCGCATCTGCATCCCCGATGATGAGGTTCAGCACAGCACGCTTCCCCTGCCACGGTCACAAACTGATACTGATGCACAAACACACACACACAAACACACACGTTCTAACTCTAACTCCCAATAAAGTTTTCAACCGCAACCCTCTACCTTTCAGGAATCAGCGTCTGCTCAACATCACCAAGCCCACCCCCACAAGCATGAGCATGGACTCGCTTTCGTTGTCTGGCCCAACATGGGCCCGACCTGGCCCAACATGGGAACAACCTGCGTTTCACATAGGCCCAGACTGCTTCCACACAGGCAAGCACTGCGCATTATGCCTGCCTCAGTTCTTAACATAGCCCTCCCTGGGTTTGCGCTGAGAATCTCGGCCCAATCTTCCCACACCATGCGCCAAACGTCGTTGCTTGGCCGGCGCCCGGCTGTCAGGCGTAAGCCTTTAAATCATCATCACATCATGATCATCATCACATTAAAATTTGCCGCCCCCTCTGAACAATATGTTGACTGGGGTAATAATATCAACTTTATCTTCATGAGGGGTCAACATTTGCCACCCCCTCTGAACAATATGATTGGGGTAATAACATCAACTATATCTTCGTATCCACCTGAAGTCAGACGCGGCACAACGTCGGGGTTGCAGCGAACATGTTGAAACCACAAACTAATGTATAGGGTTCCCCAAGAAAGAACTGAATTGTGTTCCAGGATATTTTAGATACATTACATACTGTTTATTATGAATAGATGATATATATATATATATATCGAGTCTAGTAATGAATACAAATGATATGTCCCCTATAATTTCCAGGTGTTCGACTCTTCTATCTACTTGTGCTGTGCCTTTTAGGGATGTGACGTGATGCCTACAACTTCCACTCCCCAGCCTGAAAACCAGGCGCTCCAAGGCCAAGTCAATTGAACTCGGCATCGGCCTCTGCAGTAACCATGGAAAAATCCTCCGTTTTTTTCCATGGGTTTTCATCAAAAAATGATTTACCCTCTGGTAAACATACAAAAAGCTATTGAAAATGGCCATTTATAGTGAGTTTTCCCATTAAAAATGGTGATTTTCCATAGCTACGTTAAATTACCAGAGGGTAACCATGGTTAACCATCAAATGGCATAATGGGGATTAAATCCGCTATGGAAGCCATGGATTAACAATGGCCCGATGAGTTTGTTGGATGATCTTCCATAGCTGTGTTCTAGTACGAAAGCAATGGGGATTTCCAGCTCATGGATTAACCCGCCTATGTGTGTAAATAGATAATCATATATATGTATATATAGTTATATATGTATACGTAAGTATATATGTGTCAATGTATCTGGTAGTGCAATTCCCTAAATCATCAACCAATTGGGGTGTGTGAAACTGCTCAAATGACACAAGCTACGTCAACCATCTTCAACCCACATTCAAGAAAAGCGGCCATGGGTCAGACATATGACTGTTGGACTTATTGATCAATTCGGGCAAACATTTGAAGCACTGATGCCCAGTTTGCACCACCCAAGGTTTTGCTTAGGTAGGGATTCATCGAAAAACGCAATCGTTCAACTGATCTTTGTTTAGCTCATCCAGCTTCAGGCAGAACATTGTACACCAGAAGCAACATGGACAACTGGTTTGGACTGAGACTGATCACTCTGGTGGCCATTGCTGCAGTGGTGAGCAATATCAACTCCGAGGTCGTGGCTCTCTGGAATCTTCCAACTGAAAGCTTAGGCTTGGCCTTATTGAGCACAACATGTCTCAAGACAATTCACAGAAGACCGAAGGGCGTTTTCACCTGTTTTCACCTCTAAGGATAGAAACACTCTCAAGTTCACCAGTCCCTTGTTCAGGTGTCCAAGCTAGATCAGGGAAAACATGTGCAACTCAGCTGTGATGATTTCAATCACCCGGTGCCCCGACAACTTGACTCGCTGGCCATCAACCTGCCCAAGAGATCTAACTTCAAATCGACAGGAGTCCAGCTTCCAGATTGCACATGGAAAATCATCAGATTCATATCATCTCCATGTGATTCATTTTGATCAGATCTATAGAAAAATGATCTTTGGTTGATTCATGATTTTAGGGAAAAAAAAAACATATGGCAGTGTGTCAAAACCTTGTACCCCTGGTGAACATCAAAATAGCTGGGATTTATGGATGTTCATCCCCCTAAAAATGGTATTAATAGGTATTGATCCATAGCCATATCTTCAAAAAAACAACTCCCTGGTCATCTCAACACGCTGGCAACCAACACACCTGGCCTGTGCTGGTGAGCAAAGGCGACCCTGTGACATGTCGCCCTGCTTGAAGGGACAATCCACAGGGATATGTGTCCTGCGGACAGCGGGACATGTCAGTAATTAATGGAGATTACTATATAAATAAACTGCTAAAAATGGGATGGGATTACACCAACCTACAGTTGGTTTACTATATATGTTACTACATGTTACTACATGTTACTATACTACTGTATATGTTACTATATATATATATATGTTACTGTATGTATCTGTATGTTACTTAATATGTATATTATATGAACCCTTATGAGCCAACCAGTCGCTTTGAGGATGACAGCGGGTGAACATGATCCAGTTGGGGCGGCCTCAAGCGATCGAAGAGGAAGGGTGGAAAGGACAGACACGGCCTGGGCAGCTGGATCGGATCAGCCATGTAAAAGTTGGACAAAGCGCACAAACCAATACCATTCGAATGGTGGCTACACCTATTGGAATATCAGGTTTTTGGTGGGCGTCAACAATACCAATACCATATTTTTAGTGGGTGTTCAGCCATTTTTTTGCTGTACACCTATTCTTCAACATGCGCGTTGCTGCCCTCCATGTTTCTTCTTTGATTTGAATCCTGTGGTCATGGTCCTTGCTGGTTTTTCCCTCTTGGTTCTGCTCAACTCTTCATACCACCAGATTCACCAGATGCCATCTGTGTTCCCAACCCAGATGTATCAAGGATGGTTAGCCAGTTGGATGAAGCGTTGTACAGCAAGTCAACTCCACAAACCTGTCGAGAATGCGCCACAACGATGAGCTTGGCCATCTGGGGCATGATCTTCAATTTATGGCCATGTTTTGTAGAAATATTATGGCTGACCAGTGGATGTATGTTTCAGAACTAAGCCAGACTGATGTTGTTTCGGAGGAAAAGGTTCCTTTCTGCCATGTGCCCGGGCCACACAAGTCTCTGCAAAGATTCTAGCTGGCGACATCATCATCATCATCATCATCATCATCATCATCATCATCATCATCATTTTAATCTTCATCATCGTCATCAACATCGTCATCATCATGATCATGATCATGGCCTTGGGCTTGTAGATCAGCATCTCATGCATGGCATCGTTGATCAAGTCCCCCGTCTGCTTCGGTTGACTCCAAAGCATCTTTGCAGCTTTAGGATCCACCTGCAAAACATCTCGGACGAAAAAGGAGACATCGAGCCTGACTAATTATTTGAGAAAGGAAGAGAGGGCATTGGGCATATTGTTTGTTCTTGTTGCATTGGAACAAGATGGAACAAGTCTCAAAAAACAGGGCTCCTACAGTCGAAACTGTGCGAGTTCTGAAGTACCTTGCCTCATTGAACACGATGCGGCTCGGCAGTGAATCCTCATGATCCGAGTGGCCAAATGATCAGCACGACTTGAGGAACCATGGCCGTCTCCAACAAACAATATGCTCCATGTATATTATATGACATTATATATATGTTCCTACATTAGGGTAAGTGTTGATCAGTAATGGCAAGTATCCATGCAGCATCTTGGAACTCCTCATCGAATCCCCCCTCAACTTAGAGGCTGACGTTGAAAATCGATGATTTCGGAGGATGAAAATCCAGGTAGAAGCTGCTGACGTTCAGCTTCTGCATCAACACAGTCCATACCGTCGTGTTTCGACAGGACAGGGAGGGACCAGAGCCACCCAGGATTCCATCTGCGCCTGACATCAGAATCTGTCGAGCGAAAAGGCGAAACAAAAAAACAGCGAGATATCCTGGCCTCTGAAGAGGTCCAACGAGACATTGCTTCCCCTCGGCACTATGATCTCTGATCACTCTGCACAGGACCCAAGGGACCGTGTAGGTGACATCTTGAAAAAAATGCTAAAAGCATCGGAGTTGATCACAGAATCACACTGCTATGTGCTGAGCAGTTGCTTAACACTGGCAAAATTTGGCAAATTTCAGCCATGATCCATATCTGGTTGGTGGTTTCAACAATCTTGAAAAATATGAGACAATGGGAAGGATTATCCCGTGTATTGTGGAATATAAAAAATGTTTGAAACCACCAACCAGATATAGATCCCCTGGCTGCCACAGTGCGTGCCACGTGCTGCCACGTGCCACGCTACAGCCGCCAAGGCACTTGAAGTTCGGCGTGAAGTTCTGCAGTAATCTGATTGGAACGTACGACCAGCCTGGGCTCACTGGTCAACTACCAACCCCCTTGGAACTGTAGGTCACAGCTGATATTCATTGCTTTTCTACAGGAAACTCTGTGTTTGCCAGTAGAAATTATGCTTAAAAGTTTCCTGCAAGGTGAGGCCCTGTCATATAACTTGGTCAACTTTGGTTGATGGGGGATATTAATGGTAATTATAACTGTATAACATTGTATGGCTATGGATCAATAGCTATACATACCATTTTTAGTGGGATGAACATCCATTTACCAGCTATTTTGATGTGAACTACAGGGGTACAAGGTTTTGACACACTGCCATATAACTATAGTTAGTGGGGGTTATAAACCAACAAACATCACGCTAGTGGGCCTCACCGGGCCTGACAATTAAAACTGGTTACCGATCATGTTATCTCATGGGTAAACTTATAGGATTTATAATGATACAACATGATACAACCATACGTAGGATCTAGGGATATCTATGGTGACTTAATGGTGACTTATGTTGACTTATGGTGATTTACCATAGATCCATAGGATTCATGGTGAGTTAACTCTGACTTTGCTGCATTTTCCATATTTTCCCTGGAAGTTTCAGCTAGGTCACTGAAGATCTGCCGCTCTCCCAAGTCCACTTCCATCATCACATCGTCCAAGGCCTCTAAACCTGACCGAGCACAGAAGCCATGCCCGAAATCTTTGGAATCCAGAAATGATGGCAAAATCATGGGAAAATGATGAGAATGGACCCTGGGGGGTTGGCCCTTGCATTGGGTTTACCAGTTGACCCCTTTTCTGAGACACCTAGAAATCTGGAAACTGCACAACTGCACAACGGTGAATTCATCCCCAGAAATCCTCCCAAAATGGTCATCCCAGGTTCCAACATGTTCCAACCAACTTCAATATCTGAAACCATCAACATATATCAACATCAACCAGGCACTGCACTTTTTTCTTGTCTTCACCTAAGGCCTTTTTGGGGCCTTTTTGGGGCCTTTTTGGGCCCTATCGCTGCCGATAGGGGCCTCTCTGGTAGTATTGAAGGCCATCGATCACCAAACCATCGGAGTGGCAAGTGGCGTTCGAAACATTCGCTAAATACCTGGGACAGGACCGCTCGCTGGCAGCGCCGGCAAAGTCCCTGGGGAAGTCATGGGAACTTCAAAGCCTTTCGGGAAGAGTACCGTCACCACGAGGGTATACCCCAAAATTGCCATTTTACTAATTTAATGCGGAAAATGATGATAAGTTATTGGACTTGGGGGGTCAAAAAACTCAAGTATCCCGGTGAACATCAAAATGGCTCTGATGCTGGCGCACTTATCGCACATAAACTTGCCCTTCGAGTGGAAATCACAGGTCTCCTCACAGAATGAAGAAGAATAGCCGCTTACCATCTGAAGAAATTGGCAATCCAGCCATATCCAGCCCATGTGTGGAAAGTCATGGAAAGTCGCTCAGTTTCAAAGATATCAGATCTAAGAGCTTCCAAATCGCTGAGGGAATATGTTGCTTGGAAGGGATGGCCATATTGCTTGGAAGGGTCTGTTGACATGTAATACACAGACCCCGGGGAAAAAGAATTGGAGGGCAAAGTTTCTGCTTCCAAGTGGTGATAGTTTCCTGACAGTTATCTTATCTTTGTTTCTACAAACAAGCAAAAACAGGAACACTGACATCGAAATAAAGTACGCCATGTGGATGTATTCGATGTGGTTTTTGTGGTGTTGAGGGCAGCCTTGACACCTCTTTTTCATCTGCACATGTCGCATACGGCAAATTCACATAAAACAACTACACAAAATATACTAAAATTGGAAAAAAAAACATGGAAAAATAAACCCTATGTCCATTCATTTCTCACAGTGATCCCTGTCACGGGCGCCTTCGGGTCATTGTTGCCTATGCACACATGCAATCCTCCATTCTTCTCAGCCTCCTGGCATCGGTATCATCGGTTCCCAGCCACCTGTGCCGCTCCCAGCCCCCAGTCGCTCCCCGCCTTGTACGAAAAGCAGGACGACAGGTTGTTTGGAATGCACGCATTGTACCTCAGACTCGGAGAAATAAAGTTTACTGATGTTTACTGATTTACTATGATTTACTGTGCGACGGAAAAGTCATAAAGTCGAACGTGCTGACTGCATAGAGTAAATCGACTTGAAATTGAGAAGTGTTTGAATTGGCCTCATTGCATTTTTCAACTCAAAGAATGCGCAGCTGTCAAATATTCCCCAAAATCTGTGCCGCTTCATTTTGTGCCATGGAACTGCATGGGAGCATCACATTCCGCCCGAATCCAGTGGTTTATCTCACTCCCCCAGTCTCAAATCCGTCTCCATCTGCGATCTGCCAAGCTGCTCCTTCATGAAAGCCACGGCATATGCAGAGGAGCTGTCATAAACCAGCTGCAACCTGAGAAAGCTATGGCCGAAGTGGGCACCCGATGGGAAATCCCCAAATTTTTCACGGGCGATGGGAAAATGATCCAACTCAGTGGGGATCCACGCCATGGAGCTGATTTGTTGCTCTAGATATGGCGACAGCATTCAACATTTACACTTGCACGATTTGCCAGAAAATCAGCGGAGCAACAATGGTTGAAGGCGCAATGAGCTCACTGCCAGTTGAAAAGCGCCACTCTCAGTGTCCGGCCATTGACCACCTATGGAAATGTTGACCAACGGTTGCAAGACCTGACAAGACCAGGGAAAAGCGCGTCATTAGATTCATTAGATACCCTGAAAAAGAAAAACACCGCAAAAATGGGAAAGGACATGTGGATTTGTCTGGCAATGGGGTCCTTTCCATGCTTGATAGTTCAAGCTTATACCTTCATGTTCCCTCCCCATGGCCATAAACTGGAGGCGAACCACCCTCTTTTGGACACACAAAACTCTTGGCGCCGCTGCCTCACTGTACGTGACAGCCAAAGAGCTCCGTGGCTGCCAATTTGCCGCCGGCCTTATGTGTATGTATATATATATTAAATTGTATATTATATATATATTATATATATATATTATATTATACATTATCATATGATATCAATATTATGATATACATACATATATACGTATATATATATGTGTGTATTCTCTGGGGAAAATGATGATAAACCATGATTCAAACCGTAAATGGAGGATCTCATCACTAGAATTGCGGATGTTTATATAACCAATAAAAAAAATGGTGGGATAAACCATGGACGCGAATGGGTTCCACATTTTGAATATTTTTTGGGAGAAAGAGTGTCTGGGGTGCAACCCAGCAAGAGAACAAAAGGTCTGTGATATTCTGTGATGCAGCTATTCAAGAAAAATGCCTGTACTGTGATCATGTTTGATTAGGACATTCAATATCATTCAATATCTTGAGACATTAGCCGTCGAGTGTCCCGCCCGATTTTCATGACAGTTTCTGGCTGTCTAAAAGGAGGACACCTAGGAGATCCCGGGCCCAAAGTGAACAACTTCGGATTATATACTCTTAGACATCAAAAGGATTGCTTAAAATCTCCAGATATCCGGGACTCTCATGGATTATCCATCAAAAAAAAATTAAAATCATCCAAAATCCCCAGTTGGGTACCCCTCGTGTTATTTTCTTAGCCCAATCCCGGCAGATGCATAGTTCTGAGCAACACACCTAGGACCAGCGGCTACCTCCACGGAAACCTTCCAAAGATTCGAGGACCACGACGGGATGGGCGGAAACAAAGTTCAGTCTGAATACGGGATTATTGCCCCAAAACAAAGCAAACATGGCAATGGAAAATCACCCGTTTATAATTTTATAGATGATTGTCCTAATATATAATACCTTCCATGACGAGGGATTTCCAATTGCCCAATTGCCATGTTTGATTACCGGAGGGTACTATCAAAAAATCATAGATTGTCAGACGATGTTCGTCAACTTTCCCATGAACATCGCAACTTTTGGATGTACGACGTTCCCATCCCCATTTTTCAGGATCTAGCTACCAGTTGGACGTGGGTGTGTCATAAAAATGGGGTGACTCCCCAGCAAATGTGATAGGGAAGATGGTGATTATATAATCCATACAGATCCATACAGTATGAATCATTGGATTTAGGGCTTTCATCCTGTAGCCTATTTTCAGAGACCAATGTGACCTGCTTCAGGCTGGGTTGCCGACATTTGGAACAAGAACGGACCTGACGGATGATCCCCAGTGCCAGGCGTGCCACAAGAGGCCGGTGGTATTGGTAGCATGAAATTCAAACATGTTGAGTTGAAAACACAAAACAAATACCGCAGTGTAGACAGAGGGCGATATTCCTCCCCATTGAAAAAATCTGTCCAGCTGAGCAGTTTATCTTGCTGCTCTGTGTACACATCGAAATCTAGTGGATTTTGGGCCTGGTGCAGTTTGGCGCTTGAACCCCTTCAATCTTTAGAACTCATGAGCATCTCTGACACTATCTCATGTGATTTTTTATTCACTATCTGAAGCACCATAAGTACCCTTCAAAGATGTCTATGATAGGACTGGGACCCGGAACTATTTCCCTTTCCACATAGGAAATATGTCCATCTCAAAGGGCACCTCGTTAGTCGAAGTTCGAAGAGAAAGAGTAGGGCGAGCCTGCGCGGAGAGGGTGAGATTGGCGGATAGTCGCTCAGCTATAGCAGCTATGTTGCGCTTTGACGGTTCTTCAGGATCTTAGATGACTGATTGGTAGTTTTACCCATCCCAAAAATATGAGTCATCTCAACCAATCATCCAAAGTATGGTTGAAAAGAATAAATATTTTAAACATTTTTAAACCATTTTAAACCACCAATCAGATTCTATTATTAGATGATATTAGATATATTAGATTAGATGTACGAAGTAATTAATTTCACCTGCACTGAACAGATTCATTTTCTGGATCTAATCTTTCTATCCTTGCATATCTCATCCCTACCCTCGAATACCGGGTCGGGTTTCCTGCAAATGTTTCCTTAAGGCAGTTTCGGGAATATACGTAACATAATATGACTACGTTAACTGTTCGAGCGAAATGGAGAATCTGCGCCTGAGCACCACCATCTGCTCACATTAGCATCGCATGAACTCATCTCCTTTTCGCGTCATGCACTGGAAAATCAAAGCCAAACACATAGACTCTTAGAGTGCATAGCCCATAGCAGTATGTAGCAGCCATAAAGTTATATCGTGTTTGGATGTGTTTGGAAATCAAACTTGACAAATCCTCCACCCGCGCTATGTCTCTGTTCTTCAGCATACATGTCTGGAATGATCTGCAAGAGTCTCTGATTCATTGCTTTCCTAACGCGTTGCAGACTGCAGCATTTGGAAGTTTGAAGCTTGGGCACACAGACAATGATACCTGGACAGTTGCAAGTTGCACACCAAGTCACAAGTACTCACAATTTACAGGGAAAGTCTGGCAAACAAACATCTGCTACATATGATTCGCAACCACCAACCCTGGAAAAACACTTGCCTCTTAAGGCTTGCAATGTTGCGGATATATATATATATATACATAATAATACTATATACTGTAATATATATATATAATTATATATATAGTTCTTCTATTCCAGCGACTTTCCTGTTTGGCAGCAACATCCAATTGAAGGATATTAAAGGTAGATACAGTGCCCAGTGAATGTGAAAATAAGCCAAACAGAGTTACCTATGTAAGCAATTCTTGCCTCAGCGAAGGCAACAGGAATCTGGTGGATATGATTTGTAGAATCTTGCACTGAATGTGCAATGTCGATCTTTCATAGATATGAAGCAGTCGTCCAAGGCTGATTTCAAACGTGCATATCACTCCCCAGTCATTCTGCACGCAGCACCTTTTTCCCCTATATCCCAAGTGTCACAGTCAGTCTGGACTAATTAAGGAGAGTATATTGAAAAAACTGCGCTTCGGTCGTACATCGGTGCAACATGGATAGCGAGATCCGAGTTCTGTGACCCAGATGCGGTATTCCGTGAGAGTTCTCTGACAAGCTTCGACATCATCAGAATAGCGCTAGTTCCATTTAACAAGCTCTGTTTCATAGACAAGCTTCCATATCATCAGATACGTAACAACTTTAGTGGTTGTTGCTTAGACTTTTAACTTAATCAAACAGAGTTTGTGATAGACCAACCGAAGACTGCTGGGGTAAGCTGGTGCCAGGAGTTGCCGTTGAGTCGTTGAATCTGAATGGATGAATGAAAATACATTGCGTGTTGGAAGAATGCGGTAGATATGTATGTATAGACTATAGACATAGATATGTTTGATGTAATTAGATAAGATACAGATAATATAGACATAGAAAATGACATAGATGTAGATACAGAATGGTACAGAAATATCGGATTATAGAAACATTTCCATTGACGACGGAAACCACATTCCATCTAAAACATGGCTTCCGCTTCTGATATGTGATCAAGTCCTCCAACTGGATCCCCTGCCACCAGAGCTCATTGGCAACTCCAAGAGCATTCTCTCCTCTCCGGATGACTTCTCCTTCCCGATTGTCCCCAAAGCATGGCCAGGCACCATGTGACAACGGGCATGGAATGCATCCTGCCTATACCCCCATCTAAGAGCTAAACTTTGCTTCCCCGACTGCCTGGCTCCGGCCCGAAATCAACTGAAGCAATGTGGCAATGTGGCAAGCCACACCAAACTGCCATCGAAGTGGCATGGTGGATGGACAATGAGACATTTTTGGGGAAAAGAATCACAAGTTTGGAGAGCCGGGGGGCAAGAAATTGAGCATATTCAGACTATGTCTATGTGAGCAATATTTGGTCCAGGCATACATTTTGCATGTTTGGACGGCGCAGTCGCGTAAGTCTACTGCCCATGACTGGATCGCTTTGTTTTTGAGGTCTGTATCCAGTGGCAGCAACGCTTCGAAATCCCAGCTGGCCGTCAAAGGGCCCTTCCCAGTGCTGACGGGAATCCCTCACTCTACTGGACGGCATGGCAAAAACAAGAGCACTGCCGTCAGAGTCGAGCTGCTATGCATTGAAGACAAGCATCTACGATCATCTTTCTCATCTTTTCATATCTATTCATATTATAAGATATTATAAGCATTATATAAGTCTTCTGTATATGTCAGAAGGATTTAGAATGTGTCCGTAGTCACATCGCATATACTCAGAAACGCTGATGATGAAGTTAGTATTTGATATTGTCGTTGGCATCCAGGATCACTATGATCACTACCAATGCAACGTCTCCGGTGTGCCAAGAAATGACAAAATACGAGACTGAAGCAAGCACGACAATTGAACGAAGGATGGGAAGCTTCTCATTTCCCTCAGGTTCGCTGGGCAACAAGAATCATGTCAGAACCTCCAGTAGCAGGTGTGGCACAGTGCTTTTGGATTGTTTTTTACGAGAAAACCCGTAGTTCTTCGCATGTCATTGTGGGATTTCATATTTCATGTACTAAGTATAAGCATCCCAAGAACTCCCAGTATCTCGCAGTGAAATAGAAGGCAATTTCAAACTGCTTCAGTTTCTAGCATGACTCCAGTCGTGTTGCTCCCATGTTCCAAGCTCAGCTCCACCAACCCCCCGGCCCGTGCCTCAAATGTCAAAGACTCCGGTACCTCGAGGTACCTCAGCCAGCTCCCATTGGGGTCACCAGGGGTCACCAGCTGGTTGAAGCCCCCTGAGCCGTCGGACCGCCTTTGCCACAATCTTCACTGCTGTGGCCGGTGGTGGCAAAGCTTTCAATACCTGTAACGAGGTCTCACATCTTCTCACCCAAACGGCTCAAAAGCTAAAGTATCAAGTTCTTCTCTCGGCATCCGACTTGCCTGAGGCCACAAATTACTGGCAGAAACCATCTTCTTCAAGAAGCCCTGCACTTCCTCGCAGTTTGGCAACCCCTCTGCCAACATTGGAACGTCCCGAGCCCACCTTGCAACTAGAGGTTCAACCGGTTCAACCTCAAAAACCATTTTTTGGTCTTCAAAAGTGCATTTTTCCATTCAAAATCGCCATCGCTGTTGCTCCAAGTCACCCCAGTTTCATCACCGCTAACCTGGTAGCCCCCGCAAGACTCAGACCCAGCAAGTCCTGGACCTTGATATCCTTGGATGCTAAGACCTTGGAGAACCAGGCTGTCGCAGAAGTGAGGGGCCCAATTTGTCAGAATTGTAAGGGTAAAGTGGCGAAGAACCAGGGGACTTTACACATTTGACTGGGAAACTGGTGATAAACCATGTAATTCTTGGCAATGTTGATGGGAAACGAGTGATAAACCATGGGATTTTATACGTATAGTATAGCATGTTTCAGTTTAATGGCGAAAATGATGATAAGACATCTGATGGAATGAGGGCTCAGGGTACCCATTAACACACTGAATGTATCGGTGTTCTTATTGAACCATACTTTGTGATCGCTGATGACCCTTCAGGGCTTCGGGAGTCAGCTTCGCATATCAAGAATCGGTGGGTTTTGGCGGTCTGAAATAGCCATAGCTTAGTATAGATTTCGGTGTGAAAGCAATGAAAAAACCAGTCGACTTGTTCATTGGATCCCATGAATCCCCATAAATCACAATTTCTGCTAGTTGAATTCCCACTTTTTGCGGCACCTGCGTCTGCGGCAGTTCGGCCAAGGGCCGGCGCAAGGCAGGAACCGCCTGGCACCCAGAATTCAACGGTCACGGTGGTATTCGGAAACTGGAGGTGGTATTCGGAAACTGGTATTCGAAACTGGACAGTGGTATTCGGAAACTGGACAGTGGTATTCGGAAACTGGACAGTGGTATTCGGAAACTGGACAGTGGTATTCGGAAACTGGACAGTGGTATTCGGAAACTGGACAGTGGTAT
>Ga0126342_10013362_pt1 | contig 14553 bp, 14 predicted proteins | sample Cyp1metagenome_FD_92528 | JGI IMG/M metagenome (GOLD analysis project Ga0126342, IMG submission 92528) | Coral microbial communities from Lord Howe Island, Old Settlement Bay, Australia - Cyphastrea 1 metagenome | ecosystem: Host-associated > Invertebrates > Cnidaria > Coral ... | reverse complement strand
TTCAATATATTGACCAGAAGAGGTGGAAGTTTCGATCCCTTATGGCAAGAGGCGTAGGTTACTATGCACATCAATGTATTGTTCATTCAATATAGTGGCAAGAAGAGGGTGCAGTTTTGACCGTTTAAAGTTCAACGGACCATGGCCACGAACGTATTGCTTAGAGGGGCTGGTTTTTTTGATCCCTCATGAAAATTTGAAATTAAATCCTGCTAAGTAATTGACCAAAGAGGGTGGCAGTTGTGATCGCTCATGAAGTTAGGATCCTGTTCAATATATTGGCCAGGGGGGTGGCAGTTTTGACCCTTTATGGAAATAAGATTAAGTTCCTATGCCCACGTATGTATTGCTGAGAGGGTGTGGCAGTTTTGATCCCTCCTGAAGTTAAGTTGAAGTTAAGATCCTGTCCAATATATGTTGGCCAGAGGGGGTGGCAGTTTTATACACATGTTTATCTGCTTCGGGGGCACTAATGAATTACAAAATAAACTGTAAACAGATTGAGGAGGCCAAAAGTGCCAGGATGCCATGGGGACAGGGAAAACAGGGTGACTGGGGCAGGTTTTTTTGAGGACAGGGAGGATGGGACGACAAAATTCATGGTATCACGTTCATAGGGTAGCATGATCATGGTGGAACACTGTCTGAAGCGTCACTTTGGAACACAACCATTTTTTTAGCCTTTGATTGGAACAGAAAATGATACACATCGTCAAAACAATGCCAACCACACAGGCATGAGATTTACTGACAGGCGCACTACTTTGGAAGCGTGGCGCGTTCCAAAGCGAGGCCAAGACCAAAAAAAGACCTCCTATGAAAATTGTCGTCGTTAGAAAGCAAACCCTCTTCAAAATAAGCACCCTCACTCACTTGCACACCCAGGAGCAAAATGTCATCCATCTGCGCACCCTGATCATCTCTCATTCATGTTCCAGTGGGGTGGGGCGGGATGGGGTGGGGTGCGGTAATAACGTTCATGTTCCCGCGCAGACACAGGCACAGCAACCTCATCATCTTTCTGGCTGTCCAGCAGACACAGGCAATGCTCTTTCATGATCACTTACCGGTGGGATGGGGCGGGGTGGGGTAATAACATTCATGTTGCCGTGCGCAACCTCATCATCTTTGCTGCTGGCCAGCAGACACAGGGCTGTTGAATGATGATGATGCTGATTATGATGATGACGATGATGAGGAGAAGGAGGATGGCAAAGAATAAGAAGAAAAAACATGATGATGATGATGATGATGATGATGATGTAGATGTAGATGTAGATGTAGATGTAGATGTAGATGTATGGACTTAGACGGGGATGAAGATCGTGATGATCAGGCGCGTTCCAAAGCGATGCTTGAAACCGCGTTCCAAAGCGACGCTTTTGAACGCGTTCCAAAACGAGGGCCTAACCCGTTCATAGTGGTAGCCGTCCGCCAATATGCTCAATTTGATGCCATATATACAGCGCAAATGCGACGTCAAGTAGTCGGAGTTGCTCTACGAAGCGATCCCCGAACTGCGGAGCGTGAAGTCGTTGAAGTGTGGTTTACAACTCTTCGGCACATAGTTATTGGCGTCAGAAAATACGTAGGGTGTGCTGCCGTCCTCCCTCAACCAAACTGGGTGCAACGGTTGTCTCGTTCGAAGTTGCTGGTCGTGCTGTTGTGGGTAGATCGCAATGTGCGAAGCGATGATTCTGGGTTCTCCATTCGGACGTTGGTTTGACGCGGCGTAGGACTCTGATCGATGGTGTGGTTTGTGATTTGTTTCACGCTTCTATTCGAGATTTTTTGGTTGAACGAAGGTTGAGTTTCCATGTTCAAATGTTCACTCCGGTTCAAACGCATGAGTAAGACCTATTATATACAGTAGTTTATGTTTCAAACGACTTGCGCCCTTGCCGGCATACATGTTTCATTTCACTATCACTTACAGTATCACTTTCAGTTACAACATGTTATAAAATGTTATAAACATATGATACAGTATACTATACTACTATAAATCTATAGAAGCTATTTGATACACTGCAAAAGTATGCAAAAGGAAGGGCGGAACCTACGGACTTCCATGGACTTCCATCATGTTCATCTCCCGTTCTCTGACCTCGCTTTGATCAGGACCGAGCTGGTTTCTGGAGTTAAAACTATATGTCGACCGAAAGGCTCGCAGTTCTTACTGAGCATGTGCAAAAAACAATCAAAAAACGCTCAGAAATATCAGTTGAAATTCAGTTGGTTCGTTCGGATAAAGCAATGCATCTTGTCGGCAAAATCTAGGGAAATATGTGACAAATTATGTCACCAATTTATGTATTCCGAGGTGGACAAGCGTTGCTTCAGCTGAGGCTTTCGAATTCACATCTTGGCCGTTTGGAGACGGTTGAAACACGTTGAAATAGGAAACTTATGTTAATCCTAACCACCAACAATCATGTTTTTGCTGGGGATCGTTTCGGTACATAAACATACATTAACATACATTAACTATAATAACATATTATATAGCAATCGACTGCAATCTTGAGGGTTCACATTTGGGAGAATTGATCGAATCCCTGTGAGACAACTTGTCTCAACATGCTCAGGAAACTTGTTTTGGAATGAGATTTTACGCACAGCACCCTCAGGATCCGCTTGCTGCACATGACATGAGAATTTGTTGTTCACTGCATGTTTTCTTAGCGCAACGTTCGGTGGGCACAAAGTCACAAAGTGGGATGTTGCGCCGGGTCTCGAATTCGATGGGGGATGCAGCTGTGGTGGGATGCTGAAAGGACCTCCAGGTCATGAACTCGCAAGTGGTTCCCTGCAGGAGTGTTGCAAAGCAGCGTCCGCTTTGCAAAAACCTTGTGAATAGGAGTGTTTGGCAGGATTGTTGACATATTTTTGAGGCAAGTCTTGTGTTGTGCGCTTTCAAGAAAAAGAGTTGCAAAAAACAGTGCGCTGGAACAAAGTAAACGAATGTTGTGGGGCTTTAAAAGTGTTGAAACAAAAAAGAGGACCTGACCCATACGTATTTGATCACACTAGATCTATACCAGCTTCCAATCCACTCACGGGTGGATTTCCTTCAATCGTTGCTGCACAAAACACCTGATGTGGTGGTTCAAATCATCAAGGGGACCGCCAAGCGTAAGATTTAACATCACAGAACAACATCACGTCACCAGCTCCAACGAAAAAACAACAACGCAACTCACCTCAACAACCACCCACCACCACCAGCAGCATCATGATGATCCCAAGTGCCAAGAATAGCAGCAAGAAACAGTAGCAGCAACACGCTGCTGCAAACGAAGCACAAAAGCAGAAGCATCTCCAAACGGCGTCGTGTTTCCATTTCAATCGCCAAAGGTCCGGTTGCGCCGGGCGAGTTTTCGAAAGTTGATGCATGTTCATCCTTTTCGCTTCTGGATCCAATCCGTTAATTTGTCAACATTGCTTTCAAAATCGGGTCATAGCAAAGTCTCGAATGTAAATCGGATTTTAGCTCCACTAAAAGCAAATGGTAATGTCTCAGGCCAATCATTTACACATATCCATAACTATCATGGATATATCACGGATATATCATATATCATATGGATATGATATATACATAATCACGGATATATACATAATTCTCCAATGCACTTCAGATGTACCGGTTTTTCAGATGTCCGTTTTGGAGATCTCACCTCAACAATACCCACAACATGGGGAGATCCATTCTGCACTTGGCGTACGGGAATCGGCGTCGGAAAATGTCCGCAGATTGGTCCAATTCCACTGCAGCTGTTGCTGCGAACGCGGATGATGAATGTGTTGCATCGCCCATCATCGCCCTGATCCTACTGTGGCGCCGGGGGTAGCGTTTTTCATTGTTTCTTTCTAGCAAAATTGGCCTTCAAAGTGACCTTGGGGCATTTCAGATCCTTTTCAGTGTGTTCTTCCTCCCTTGTTGGTGCCCGGTAAACCATCGTTTTCTCGCTCCGTCGCTCCGCGATAACATAACTGGAGACACCACGTCTTGGCCACGCACAGTTACGAAGGAGCCCACTGTTTATGACTGTTTCATGAGATCATGGTGGGTTGATTATGGATGAATCATGATATGTGGATAATATATATATATATATAGATTTACTATGATTTACTGTACATGATGATATAGATTTGCTATATATACACCTGTCATGTACTATAGCCATCTATAGCCTAGATTTAGATATAGATCAGTGATCGGTACTATAGAGATCATGGTGGATATCTTGATTCACGGTAACTCAAATTGCCCAGTCTGACCTGCATCCGGGAGCAAATCACTTGGCGGCATCACGCGTGACCAGCTACGAGACTTTGCAGTGCAGAATTACTTGGAGATTGGAATGCTGGACCCAAAACGAAACCATTGTTTCTGTATATACCATTATATAGCTAGGATAAGTTCCAAACATTTGATGGATGGATGGTTGGAAGATCTGCTGTGTGCAGCATATCAGTTCCAACAAAAAAGAAGCTGTATCAGTGTAATGCCTAATTCTCTTCCACATGTTTTCAAGTGCAGCCAAATTCCATCTGGTAGTGCGGATAAAAGAATGGAATCGATTGAAGGAACAAAGGACAAATGTTGGCATCTGGATAATTTCTTGGGGCATCTTATTGTGATTCCCAGCCTGATGGGACATCCATGTATCACCGTTGCAGGGGCTTAGACTCCTGTTATCATTCTGGATAGGATGGCATCATGAATACCAACTCTCGATCCGGATAAGATATCAGATTTGTTTTTGTTATTAATATATATATATATATACATATACAGTATGTATATATATACATACTGTATGTGTATATATATATATATATGTGTATAGTCCTTAATGAATCCCAACTCCTAATTTACGCCCAGGTTTCATGATGGTTTTACCGTTGTTCACTCTGTTCTGGGGCTGGGTTGGCCATCTGCACAAAGATGGATTGGAGGTGTGTCTGAGAATGCGGGATATACCAAACCCTTCAGAAATTGATGTTGGATAGCTGAAAACTTAGCGAATTAATGACCTATTAGAACAAATTTTACTTAGTATACTTAGAAACCAATAGACTCAATAGACCGTAAACTGATTTCTGGACACAACAAATCCATGGATTGGCTGCCTGGCACAAATGGTTCTGACATTGTCTACCCCAATTATTTTTTTTGGACCTTGAAATTAGACATGACATCATGGCATCATGACACCACGACTCTCGTGTTCGGATTTATGTCTTCAGCCTGAAATACGGCCTATTGGGATCTCAACACTCCCAAGGGATTGAATGTGAAAATACGTGACATCACCAACCAACTTGACATATGGCTTTGTCTGAAAATAGGGTATCCCCAAAGTATATATGGTAGAAATCAGCAGTTGTCCTAATCAAACGGTAATGTTTGGGTATGGAAAAGTAGTACGTTCGGCCTCTTTTTTGCCCATCCGCGACCACCGGCAGTCTCTGGCAGTTGTAGACCACCAGGTAGGCTGGTCAGCATACGGTCAGCATCAGGCAGCATCCGGCCATGACATTGATGCGAAGACGTGACGAGGATTTGCTGTTACCTTGCAATCCAACACTGGTTGGTGGTGTCAATCATCTTGAAAAATATGAAAGTCACTTGGGATGATGATTATTCCCATATATGATGGAAAATAAAAAATGTTCCAAACCACCATCCAGAACATGGTTTGCTCCTGAACACAGGCATTTTCAGGTGACTCTTTATTATACATGTGTTCAGTGAGGTGTACAGGTACATACTAGTATCGAGGTCCATGAGATCACCCTCTGGACATCAAATTCATCGCATCCATTTCCCAATCCCCAAGCGGTTCACGTCACTGGTGCAGCCTGGATTCCCAGCAATCCAGGCTGCACCAGGCATCACTGACGATGGCCAACCATCACCCAGCTCAGAGCTCATTTGCTCTTTTTGCCTGGATCACAAAACATACGAAGAAACAATGTGCTGGTTTCACCAATAAACACTGGGAGATCAGGTTAATACAATTCCGCCTGCGAAAATTGAGATGTAAACACAAACACGGGATAATTTTGCGGGGATTGCTAGTGATAAGAGCCACAAATACTGGGATACATACTCCAAATAAATGGTAGTACAAACCAAGAACCATGGGAACAGCCGACCAACACATCATCGAATAATTATTTCAAATGTTGGATGGTTGAGACTGAAAATGCACCGATGATATGGGGTTCCCAACAGGTCTATGCTACCTAACCCAGCACACATTCGAGGCTTGGGTCCAGCATCTGCTACTGATTCTCGTTCTGACCCCTCACAACTCAAACACACAGTTGAAGTGAAGGCAGCTGCGCCTTTGAGCTTCCCTTCCTTCTCATTTTTCTCCTTCTTTTCCTTTTTCTTTTTCTTCTTCTCCTGGCGCGAGACAGAAAGCAACTTCTACTGAAAGCACGATGCATCGGATTGCACGAAATGTACGGATGGCTTCCATTGCATGAAATATCCTGCATTGATTCCATTTATCTTTCCATTTCACATCTCATCTCCATGTTGCTTCTGATACTTTCACCGGACATTTTTTGATTTTAGGAGTGCAAGCCAGACGCACAGCCGCATATAGAAGACCAGGAATAGCGTTCTTCCATTCTTGGAATCTACCAGATCATGTTTCCCACCGGATTTTTTTCTCACTTCTGAATGGATTCCCTTTGTTCAACATATTATGGGATACATGACCAGCTCTGTGTTCAGGACCCAACACAATAGGTGCATGTAAATCCGCAATTTTGGGACAAGCCCACAGATGTTTTTTCCTTCACAAATGGCACAATTCCCCTTGCATCCCAGTTGTAGGAATTCTACTCTGCCAATCACTAGTCATTTTCATGCAAAAAATGTGAATATTCTGCAAATCATGGGGGAACATCTGCAGGAAAAGCCTGTAAAAATGGCGGGGAAAATCACCAAAAAATCCTCCAGGTGTTTCCGAAGAAACCAATCCATTGGCCCATCATGACCCATCTATTTTCCATGGAAACCAATCCATTTCCATACAACTAACCTCTAACATCGAACTAACTAACATTTCCACTAGTTGATGTTAGTTGATGCTAGTTGATGTTAGTTGATGTTAGTTGTATGGAAAACTCATTGACCCATCTATTTTCCATACAGACTAACATCAACTCACCCATTTTATGCTGGCCCCGTTCCGCCGTTCCGCCGATTCCCCAGATCTTTTTCCCACCTTCACCCTGCGCTTCATCTTATGCACCTCCTCCTTCGCCCACACCGATCAATTGTGGACGTATAACTATAATGTATACGTATGCATGATAAGATATGATATGTTAGGAATCGATATGATATGATATGATATGATATATGATATATGATATATGATATATGATATATGATATATGATATATGATATATGATATATGATATATGATATATGATATGACATATATATATATATGAGTACTTGATATATATTATATATACCCTAAGTCTGATATGATATACTATACTTCATAATTATATAAGTACTTGATATAGTATGATATATCCTAAGGATTTTTTCATATACATTTTTTTTCCCCCAACTTTATGGGTTAAGGGTTATGTATGGGTTATAATATGTATGTGTATATATATATATATATATATGCAATGATATAATATGTAATGGTTAGAATGTGTATAATATATATATGTACACACGATAATCTTAATATGTTCTATCTTATGTATAATGTGTGTACATTATACCGCCAATTTTCACACAGCTTGGAGGCTTCCCTTTCGCCGCAGAATCCCGGCTCCCGAATCCGCTTTTCTTCCTGGCGATGATCACCGATGAAACTCAATAGGGATTCTATGGGATTCCAAAAAACATTTTATACTGGCTGGTCAATACGGATTCTATGTAATATGGTATAACCATGACCCCGAAGCACTCAACCGAGGTAGATCACCAGTGGTGGATGATTTGTTGATAGCAGTGGACCATTTGGGGCATAGTAAGAGGAGACATGGCACATTGCTAACCTTAGATACCCATACAAAAGGCATTGCACGCACCTAGTCGGCTAGTCAATCTAGTCCTCACTTCCCCGAAAAATGCACCTGATCCTTCTGGAACTTCGCCAATTTTGCCTCGCGAATCGGAAGGAGTTTCACCACATCGAACTGTTGGGCCAGTTGTTTTGCTCCGGTGTTGACACCGGCAAAGGCAAACCCCTGGAATCAAATGATTGATTGCTTCATGGAAAAACTTCTTGATCCATGTTTGTTAGTTCATCACTCATGTTCTGTGATTATGTTGGGGTCAAATTCCATCTTTTTCGCTGTTTCAGTCCCCATGGGATAACTGTTCTTCCCTATAAAACCTGCAGGTATAGTAGATTTCCCCACTCAAAAATCTCCAGGTTTTTCTTGATATTTTCATGGCACCTTTAGTTGCGTATGGATCAGAATGATCAACCCTCCGAAATGGATGGTCTAACACAAAAAAAAACTAATGACTTAACTCATGCCCAAATATAACTGGCATAAACATACCATATTATAAAGTAATATGTGAATGGGTGAACAATGAAATAACATCACATGACATTTTCATGACATAACAATTCGTTTAGATTCTATCAGTTGTTTTTTTTTTCCAAGGAAATCAATCCCCAAAATACATCGACTCATGGTTGGTCTTACGCCTTCATGGTGATACACCGAAAAAACCCATTGAATCCACTTGAGATACTGTATTCCCAATGATTACGGTTATATGAGTTCTATCAGTTACCTCAGTTGGTATACCATTTTAATCACTAATGACAGTTATACCAGCTATATAACTTACATCCGAAATATATCATGCTATGTACTATCATAGACGTTACATCAATGGTTTATCAGTTCCATCATATTATATATATATATAAATTATATCAGTTGTCTCAGTTATATTAAGTACATCAGTTAAATCCCGAACATGGTTAAATCACCATTAAATTACTCATCATCATCATCATCATCATCAGCCGAGCATAACTGGGGCACGATGTTGTATTAGATATTTAAATACCCATTTAGCAATAGGTATATTGATAGATATTTATCCTTCCATTACTCCTCCAATATTCCTATGAACGAAAATTCCAACAAATAAGTGTGAAAACGGTGTATACACGAGTGTATACCCAATTTTTCATAGCCATTTAATACCACATATCACCAGTGGATGCAAGGTACAAAAAAAATATTAAAAAAATCAGACAACTCAACCGGCAGGAAATTCCCATGGAAATCCCCCGGCAACGGCCGCGCCTCCAGACGCGACGCCGTTTCCTGCGCCTTTTCTTCGAAGGACTTGCGCTTGGTCAGCTGGGCACGAGGCTTCGCGCCTGAGGGCAGGCCCGGCCCAGCACGGGGATGAGCTGTACTTAAAGTGTATATACATAATAGTACATATGCTATCATATACTATATAATTAATGATTGTATAACCTATATCATATATATGTATACACTGGTATATCATATATATATCACATATATATATATATATACATGTGTATTGTATACAGGTATTTCTCATCTAATACAGCTTTTTTGTTCATGTGCTGTGTAGTGTGTACTAATAATTATGATGTACTATATAAAGTGGGGATACAGTGGATCACCAACAAATGATATGAAGATCTAACCCAGCCATGAGTGTTTTCATAAGACATAATCTGGTTGGTGGTTTGAACCCCTCTGAAAAACATGAAAGTCAGTTGGGATGATGACATTCCCAATATATGGAAAAAATGTTCCAAAGCACCAACCAGATATACATCTTACACATAAACCTGTTTCTGAGTGAGAGATCAGACGTTCTAATACATCATGCTAGATAAGGAAGCATCCCAGAGAACAGCTGCTTGGCACACTGCTTTGTCTGAAAATAGGGACAAAAAATTGGTTGCTGCTCATTTTGTACCATTTTCCCCTTCCGAAATTCCGGGAATCCGTCTACCATCATCTACCATGGGAATCAGCGCTGGGCATCCTGGCCTTCAGGCTCCTTCGGTTCTTCTTTCCTCGCTACTAAGGTGGCCTAAAGCTCAGTCGGCGCATACCAGATCAGTGGTGACCCTACAAAATGTGCATATGTATATGTATATATATAACATTGTATAACCCATCTATTACTGTATGTTATTACCATAGATATATATATATATATATAACCCATATATAAGCTATATATGACCCATATATATCCCTACAACATGGTTATTACATGTTATATCATATGATTACCCAGTGAATAATATTGGAATGCATCACGAGGTGGGCCACTATTACTGTTTGTTTATAACCCTCATTAACTATAGACTATAAGTATAACTCCATATATTATCACACATGTAACTATAACATACTATAACTATAACCATCTATAACCATAACTACTCAATATCAACTGTAGACATCTATCGACTATATCACAAACGCACCTTGGCTCTCGCTGGCTCCGTTCTGAACGGCTCCGGTTCGGGCGCCGGCGGATCACTCCTCTGCGGGCCCCACTTAGGATCCGTGGCTTATGATCCATAGATAATCCATAGATAACCCATATATAATCCATACATATCCATAGAAATATAACCCATATCATCCCATAAATCTAAGTGGCTATATTCCATGTATATAATTGGGGGTATAAGCCGTTTACTTAGTGGGGCCCCCACCCGCAAGAAACCATGGAAAATATGGGGGATGTATGGGATATTTATGGTGATATTGAAATGGTGATATGAGGATTTCTGAAATTTCTGTTGGCGCCACGTAGCTAAGTTGGTTTCCAAGCAACTTGACTAGGACTTGAAGGGCACTTGTAGAATATTAAAATGGGGGATCCCCAAGTCGCCATGGGTTTCAATCTACTAAAATTGTTGATTTGGGGTGCCCCAATGATTTTGGAAACCTCCATCTAGACACCAGAAAATGATTCCAACATGAACATGGAACTGAAATCAATGGCTTTGAAGCAAATAAGTGTTTGGTTTCCGTGTTCCTTGCTGTTTTCAACCATCATTCACGGGGTGGCTGGGGCAGCCCACACAGATCCGCTGGACTCACTCTCCGAACCTGACAGGGAAATCTTGGACACATTGGAAAAGTCTCCAGCAAACTCCCATGTTCAACTCCATGTGATCTATGTTGGATTTTTTGAATTGGCATTGCTGGAAAGGTTGAATGTGCCATCCAGATTCATCAGCAGCATCTGCATTTTACGGGCCGACTTCGACAGGTCGAAACAGGTCGAAACCTTCCAGATCCTCGTCGTCACTCTCAGGCACCTGTCGTACCGCAAGTAAAAATGGCAATTGCCAACGCTGCCACTGGTTAAAACTGATTTTCTCAACCATCGGTCTTGGGGCTTCAATTGTTCAAACCAAGATCGACCGATTGTTCCTGGAAATCGCCCAGCAAAGCCTGGAACTTCAGAAGTAACTTCTCGTAATTCTTGAAATACATCTGGGAAGTGGGAAATAGCGCAGGAATACACCCATGATATCCCATGATCATTCAAATCGATGATTCAATGACAAATGACCAATACATTGTGGCTTAATTGGAGGATCAATTCAAGTCGCAGTCGCACGTTCTGGATGATACCATTGTATCCACCGCTACAATAGGTGGCCCCAGTAAAACAAGTTGCGACATGATTTCACCGAAAAAAAAACTGTAGATTTGTCATGATGTTGTATCAAGCCACCATCAACAGGTCTGCGACCATTGGCCAAGTCGAACTTTGGCGTGGTAAACCATGGTAAACCTAAGAATCATCAATACATGTATCCAGTGTCCAATAGTTATGACATATGTTATAGTGATAGACTCACTTACCTGCGAGGTGGTGTCCCACAAGTTATAAATTGGTAATCCCCATCCAACGATATAACTACCATAAAGCGTAGTTCTAGCTCTAAACCGACCCCTTTGGGTAGCAGTGAAAAACACTAACACCCGAGGAGAATAAACCTGTAACAGCTTGGAGAAAGGGATCATCTCAGGGATCATCTTGGTGGAATCGAATCATTGATGGGAAATCCCAGCGATTGATCGATGGACTCACCATGGGGAATTGACCCTCCGTTTTGAGTCGAACTCACATAACGAACTGGAAAACCACCATTAGATGTAAATCATTGTAAATCATCTATTTCTATGGGTGATGTTCAAGTTCGCAAACTGTAAACGGTTACGTAATATGGTAACCTCTTACGATCCGTGAGATGATCCTCTCATTCCTCCCAGCCGATTTCGATCGGCCGCCTGCTCCGCCAAATCTTTGGGCGTGGCGAACCGCCGGTGGACAGGTCCAGCGCAGCGAACGCAGAGCTGACGGCCGATCTCCACCTGAGACGGTCCCCGTTGGTTGCTGAAATAGGGAGTTTTTCTACCCATAGGATCCATGGTGCTGGTATATATGCTAACATAAAGGGGGTATATTGATGGGATCCATGTTACCATATATAGCAGCACCATGGATCCTATGGGATATGGTTTAATCAGCAAATGTGGGTTGAAACATGTTGAAACCACTCATAGAGATGGGATATGATGATTGATATGATTGAAAACTACCTGCGGATTGATTGGACACACCTTTGGTGATTTTCCAATGGTCAAAGTAGAGATCAAAAAGAGTGCATATAACTATCGGATCTGGAGGCATGTTCATCTCGAAAAGCATAGCATGTAATCCCCAACAAGCAACATTGATTTCTGGGTTGGACCTCTATGTTTGCAGTTTGAATTTCATAATTCACCTGAATCGTTCGGCTATTTTGGGATAGGTTCCCCAATCCAATTCCCATCATTCCATCGGTTTCCCTATTCTGAACTAAGAATGCGACAATCAAAGTCAATCAAAAATCGTCTCCAAACAGGACTCGAATGTTCCAAAACAGACTTGAAATCACCAAATTGCCATGAGTTTTAGGATGTTTCGGAAGGTTTACCTCAAATTTTGTTCCAGTGACCACTTCATCACCCAACGGGCATACCCTGGACTTGGCGAGGCGCTACTTCAGCTTCTAAGGGTCGGGAACAGTCACCGCAGCGAGCTACCTGTGACTGTGACCGGCGTGACCGGACGGTGTTGGGATCGCGGTACAAAGTGGGGCCAGTTTAGTAGCTAAGTTGGTTTATAAGCAGTTCAACTATAGGATTTATGGTAGAATACGTGTAATGTGGTTAAAACAATGCCATAAACCATCCCCCAGTCATCACCATTTTTATAGGTGCTATGGTTACCATTCCCAGTCATGGGTGATTTATGACATTGTTTTAACCACATTATATATATATATTTCTTTAGGGCCATTGGGTTTATAATCCAACTTATAGTGGGGAATCCCACCTTGTAGGCAGCGCAACACCAAGATTTTAAGTGACCCACATTGCAACCACAGCTGTGGATGCCCCAAAATTGCTTGCCGAAAATCACTGTTTTTGCAACCTGGAAAGGAAAGTCAGAGATAAAAGAAATGGCATCCAAACATCATTAGGGCTGTCCCAAAATGGGGGATGTCCCCAAAATGGCAATTGGAATGGAAATTTACCATCATGGACCCATGGAATTTTTGGATACCTGTTCAAGCAAACCAGCCTTCAAGGAGTTGTTTTTAAGTCATCACATATGGCATAAAGTCCAAGGTTCACCGGTGAATCCCGCAGCATCCCGCAGCGATTCAAAGCGCCACTTTCACTCACGCCACTCTGGTGCTCTCTGACGACACTGCAGATGTGGAAGGGTTCCGTAGTTCACAGTTCACGGATTTACCGAGTACTCGAACCACGTGCCTCCACTGCAGAAAGAGCTCACTGAATTTTTTACGGGCGAACTGAAGAGACGAGTCGAAACCATCCCGGTTTATAGCTGTTCAGCAACAGTGTTAAGGGTGGCCGGAAATTGATAGCTGGACCTAGTATTGGATCTCTCCATTTTGAGCGGAAAGTGAGGATTTCGGCTGCCAGCGTCATCTACATTGGTGGGTCTTATTTGTGGGTTTCGTAAGTCATGGTGGTTCCCCAGTCATCACCATAGTTGTTAAACGTTGTTAATGTTGGATCCTGATTAGTGTGGGCCCCCCCTAAACATTTGAAGGGGTCTCTTTAGGCTAGGTGCTTTTGAGGGACTGGGGTCTGAATGATTTTGGATCAATTGATTTCAATTTATTTTCAATTGATTTCAATTTACTTTCAGAAATGTTAACCTCAGAAAAAAACTGGACACAATAGAGGACCACCACATGTTAACCTCAGAAAAAAACTGGACACAATAGAGGACCACCACAACAAACATATTATTGACGATCAATGTTGCTCATGGGATACCTCCTTGAAAAATTGTTTGTGTGCTGTGTTTTAATGGCGTTTTAATAATGCATCCTATATTTTGGGAAATTGAATGGAATTCAAAAAAGTAAAAGAGAAAAACTTTAGCAAAGGAAAGGGCAAAAGGACTATGTGAAAATTTT
>Ga0126342_10013361_pt1 | contig 14553 bp, 12 predicted proteins | sample Cyp1metagenome_FD_92528 | JGI IMG/M metagenome (GOLD analysis project Ga0126342, IMG submission 92528) | Coral microbial communities from Lord Howe Island, Old Settlement Bay, Australia - Cyphastrea 1 metagenome | ecosystem: Host-associated > Invertebrates > Cnidaria > Coral ... | reverse complement strand
TATATAACTATATATAACTATATATAACTATATATATATAACTATGTATTTAACTATATATATATAACTTTATATATAACTATTTATAACTATATAAAACACTTTATATAACTATATATAACTATCTATTCACAACTATCAATATAGCTATATATTATATTAGTTTATTGTAATTATAAACACTATTTAATTATATATATATACGTGATATCGGATGAATTAGAGAGCCATTCACATTAATGTCTAGTGTTCCTTTGGGTTAGGGGATCAACAAGCCACCAAGTAGAGATTCGACAGTTTGAGACCGAAAGAGTATGAATAGATGAGGCATGAGGCTAGATGGATTGCTTAATGCATAGGTAGGTATAGGTAGATAGAAAAAAACACTCTTGACCTGAATTGTTTTGTTTGCGCTCATGTTGGCTCGTTAAAACTTGTTACTTAAGGCCTGCTACGATGATCTACTATGATGATAACTTATGTCCTGTCGTTTTGGCGGATCAGAGAACCTATAATTGTGGGAAGAGAACCAACGAGACATGATGTGAGTGTGTTTGTTTCAAACTTGGAGAAACCAAAGCTGTTGCAAACTTTGATTGGTTGAATTGATTTCTGAGTCTGAGAGTCGTTTTTTGATATGATTATGGTCCTTTCTCATCGCTGCTTTGTTGATGGCCGATTTTCCATCGTTCGGTCGATTTTCCATCGATATCCAGGACGCTCCGAGAACCAACCAGTGCAGCACTGGCGATCCTCAAAAGTATAGAGGGGTATGACAATCTATTGTAGCGTTTAGAGGGGTATCGGTATAGGACCATAATCTATGACAATGCTGCAATACTGGTATATGACAATCTTGCAATAGACATTAATAGTGAATATATTGTTGGGGAATTGCAAGAATCTTCAGACTTTTAGGGTATTTTTTGTCACTTTGCAATACCATGTTTCTGGATTTTGGTCATAGCGAAATCACTGCGGTGTCATTGGAATCATGGCCATTGCAGGCGTAACGGGGCTGTGGCATCAAATCACCTACCCATTTGTTGATGCTAAAACCTGTTCGTCCAAGAATTGGTTGATAGGAACCGTTACAGGAAACCCCTAAACATGATGGTAACAACCATGACTTCTAGTAACTCTAGTAGATGTTCCCTTTTTTCCATCCTTGCGTCAAAGTTCGTGGACTTTGCAGCGCAAAAAACGGGAGGTTTTGGTCCTCTTCTTTGCGGTGCTCGGAATTCGAGGCACTTTGAAGCCTGGTGAAATGCTGGTGAAATGGTTTCGGGCTGGGGGAGCAAATGCTATGTTTGTGTTTGTGATTGTGGGAGAACAACAAGAAAAGTACCAGGTTGATTTAGGATGATGTGGGAGAATTGAACGAACAACATTGGCAGTTTGATTTTAAGATGCTTTGATGGAAACACGTGTGGAATATCAATGTTTCCAGCAATCTCTGGGCCGATGGGCTGATTTCAGGAGAATTTTGCAGATGTTCCATTCCAACAAGTCTATCTAAGTCTGAGAAACAAGATCTTGTTGGTATTTCAACCAACCTTCCGGACATGAAAAGGCGGCATGATGCTTTGCCTACTGCAAGCATTCTCCTTTCAGTTGGGGATTTATTACTGGATGGGCCATATCGGGTTCTCAGCTACCCTCTGGATGGTAATTTAACATAGCTATGCAAAATGGACCGTTTACAGATGATTTCAATGGCCATTTCAGGTACCTAAATTTGAGGTACCTACCATATATAAGGCCTATATCCTGGAATTCCCATTGATGATTCATATAGTAGGTGACCTAGTATATAAAAATGGTGAATTTCCAGTGCGCTATGTTAGCTTACCAGCTACTGTAGGTTGTACAGATTTTGGTTCGCTGTTGGTTCTGCTTTGGACACCAAGGAAGCTGCCCTGCGGAAGACACCTGGTCCAACTGTTCCTGTCAAGGCATGGGACGATGCTGGGAAAATGGGAATGCAAATGAAGAATTGCTAGGTACCGTGATCAAGTAAACGATGCTAAAATGATCTAAAATGTTAACTAAAAAAACATGTGTATGTACATATATACATATAGGTTTTGACCCATCCCTACATATTGCTGTCCATTTGAACCAGCCAAGTTTGTTCGCATGATGAACGCGTCTCCTGGTATTTGATGTTAGTGGCCAACAACGAATCTTGACTTCACAGAGCATTGCACAGTTTGTAGATGGCAAATACCCTTTACTTAACTCACAAAATGCTATGGAAATCCATGGTTTTCCTTAGGAATTATCTACAAATAGTGGATTTTCATGGATTTTCATGATTATGTTGGCTTACTGGAGGATATCTTGTAGCATTTTGAAACGCTTGCCAAGCTCCAACAGAGGGCACTGATCGAGAAATTTCTGATGGCCCGGGTTGGTCCAGAAATATCATGGCTACCTTCCAAAAATCAAACATGGCATGGAAAATCCTCCATTTATAGATTATTCTAGTCGCTTCGCGATGAGCACCGCACCCCGATGAAACGCTATGGGTTGGAAGCGGGAAAGAAAATTATGCGGGCCAGATTTCTTGTGGCTCAATCAGCACACCAGCAACCGCTGATTGCACTGAATTGTTAGTTCTTGGTCGTATTTGGCCGGCAAACCAAAAGGATTCAACATGGGTGCCCAATGGACAAAGCACATTTCTAATTGATTTAATCATTTCGAAGCACAAATTGAAACCATTGAATTTTTGGTTCATAATTTTAGGGCATGCATAGCCATTCCATAGTAAGGGACGTTTGTCAAACCTGCAGTGCTTTTTTGAATCGATTGCTTTGCCTTGAAGAGAAGAGTTGAGAAGATCTGAGATTAGCTGAGAAGAGCTGAGATGGGCTGAGATGAGCGGGCGGATTTTCCATTAAAACGCCATTGCTAGGAGGCGTTTAATTGCCATGTTTGTTCACCAAAAGGGTCAAAACATGTCAAAACAATCTTCCCATTTATCCCATTTATCCCATTAATATCCCAATGGGATTTTATAGTGATTTAATGGGATATTAATGGGATATTAATGGGATATTAATGGGATAAATGGGATTGCCATTGGACACAGAAAGGTGCCAACACGGCTCGCACCGTCCCTGCTAGGTTCGTTTGGGGGTGCTTTTCCAGGCGCGGAAAGAGCATCTGGAGATGTAGGATGCCAGACTTCATGGTTTGTAGGTATACCCTCTGGTAATTTAACCATAGAAATAGTGGATTTTCCCATTAAAAATGGTGATTTAAACCATAGTTATGTTGAAAATTACCAGAGGGTATATCCATATATCATATATATTTATAATGATACAGACATGTACAGACATACTTGCAATGGTAAAAACAGCTGGAATACCTTAGAAATATATTCCATGATTCTTAGTATAGTGATATGTGTTTCCGCTTCATGTTGTTTCGTGATGTGCTGAGGATGACCTGGGATGAGCAATTCTGGACCCAGAGAGGGGCCGCCCTTTGAACTTAAGGAAATTGCCATTACCCTCTGGTAAACATACCAAAAACTATGGAACATCACCATTTTTAATGGGAACACTCATTATTTCTATGGCCATGTTCAATAGCTATGTTAAATTACCAGAGGGTAAATTTGCCAAAATTCCAGCTTGAATCTGAATCTAGTTAATTCATCAGTGTTTGATGTATTCTCTACAAATCTATTTCGCTTGGATTTGCCGAGCCCCTGGAGGGTGGAAAATTTGTCGTTTGGATTTCCATGCTGACTTGGATATTTCCCAAATTGATTAGCAAATTAATGTGACATTTTTTTGGTAGGTATCCATGACAATCGTTAATTAATGTCACATTAATTTTCATGTTGATATTTCCCACGTTTTTTTGTTCAGAAAAGGGACACTTTTTTTTTTGGCTAAGTCTGTGGGCATAAAATAAGAGAAAACTCAAAAACACGCGCTGACTTCGCTCCTGTTTCCCACAATGGAATACTTGAAATAGCATTTTTTCGCATGGTTGTTTCCTCAGCAAATAGCTAAAAACATGTTGGATGAATTGGGGGGTTACTTTCCGTAGCTTAGGACACACCCAATCTGCAGATGGGGGGCGAATCTCCCCCTGGCGAATCATAGCTGCCCGAGTTTCTCCGCCGGATGGTACTTGCAGTGTTGGGAACAGCCCCATAGTTGTCCTCAATAGTATTTACATTACTGACTACATTATATATATATACTGGTTGGTGGTTTGGAACCATGGAATTTTATTTTTCCATATATTGGAATAGTAACCCCAACTGACCAATATTTTTCAGAGGGGTTGAAACGGAAACCACCAACCAGTATATATATATATGCAATTTTATGAATCCTATCAGTTGTCCTTAATATCTCAATGCTGTTGATGGTCCGTATATGACTAACCAACCGCCTGGGATACCCTCTGGTAATCCGACAGAGCTATGGAAAACAACCAATAGATAGATAGATAGATAGATAGATAAATCATCCAACTAAATGGGCCCCGGTTTCCACAGCTATGTGAGATTACCAGAGAATTCTGGAACAAATATGGTGACCCCACTTTGATGTCACTGGACTGCTGTCCGGGGAATCATGCTAAAGAACTGACCTTCAAATTTCAGCTATTTTCAAGGTTAAACTATAATTCATCCAGAATATTATGGGACAAACCAGGTGTGATTCTTGTCCCAATGAATTTTGGGGACAAACATCCTATGCCCCATTCATCCAGATGATTTGGGACCAATTTGTCTACCACATTGGAGGCCATGCTCTTGCCCACGGCCGCCGGACGAAAATTCCTCCAGTTCTTCCAGTGACTCGGAGTGACGACAGGACTTCCGCCGGCCACGAAAGTTCGGATTTGTTCATCCTAAGATCAACCAAAATCTGGTGAAGAATGGCCATAATATTGGCCAGAAAATGAGCGTATGCCCGATGTTCGATCGTCACACAAACGGAGACCCGAACTGTTTGAAAATCTTTTGAATTTTGAGGGCTGCAGTGAAATGCCGTGAACATGATGTTGTTTCAAAGTGTTGAAGGAAGTGTTGAAACAATGGACAAGAATTTGGGTTTGGCAATTCCCTAGCTTGGCTGCAGCAGATCAATGTACGGTGCTCCGCTTGCTCCGCTCAAAATGGGCAGAGCAACCACGACACGACGAAGCAAGTTTGAAAAGAGCGGTCATCGCACAAGATCAATATATACTTATATTAATCTATAGATATATGATATATCTATATAGATAATGTTTAAAACGAAAAACATGTAATATATATATATAGTTATATATAGCTAGATCTTAGCTATATCTATATTGTATTCATAGTTATATTTTTTTGTTTCAAATAGTCGTTTTCTCAAGGTGTCCGTTAGTCATCTTTTGTTTGGGCGGTGGGCACCATTGGTTACGGTAACCAAAGCAAGCCAACATGTTCAATTTATGACCCTGGCATGCCCTGGTTACTGTATTTGGTTCAAGGGTGTTTTAGTCCATGACTGGAAGTGCCGAAAAAGCGAGGTACTGTAGGAAGTTGACTTCTTCCACGAGCAATTTGGTTAAATTTCTGCCTTTGGCCAACTTGCTAAGGAATCTTTTTGGTTTGATTCGAAGACACTGAGACATTGCGCTTTTCTTCAAGGGAAAACTGTCCACAAACCAAGCCAGGACAGGTTACGTTGTTCCTCGCTACGCCAAAATGGCTGCGAACCATGGCGGATGACACATCTGCCACGATTTGGTCATGGCTGAAAGACGTTTGCGAAGCGCAAAACTTTGCAAATCCTGGCTGGGTGACACCGCAGGATGGCTTTGAGAGGCAGCGTGGTGTTTTTTTTCTGGGGAGAATTGATGGGAAGACATCCTACAGTGCATTGATGGAAATGTATGGACATGTTGGGAAGCGGTGTAAGCTTGTTTGTAGTTTAGAGATGTTTATAGTCTGTCCCAGATTGTTTCATTTTCCAGTTCCTAATTGACACAACATATCCAAAATACGTTGGCAAAAACGACGCAGCAAAATTCAGTAGATGACCTTCCCAGCAAGACAGACACTGTCCAGCCAATGATGGAGCTGGCGACTGATGGAGCAGATGTTTTGGAGGTTTCAAAGACAATATATTTCTCATATTCATATTCCACATATTCGCATGCTGAAACATACAGTATCATTATCATAGTAGAATTGCCAAGAGTTGCATGACCAGCATTCTCCAGACATATGATACATGGTACAGATCAATGCTCAATGAAGGTCCAGATCGCTGCCCTCCTCGTCATTCCTCGTCATCTCATCCAGACTTTGTTGGACTAAACAACGGCTATGTTTGGTGTGAACAGCAGACGCTTCCAAAACGCGTGAAAAAAAAACAGAGGCAACGAGAAAAAAAAAACATGGGGTACAGCGATGGTCCAAAGAATCTCCCGTAATGAACATCCTATAGGGATTAATGTCAACCCCGGATTAATAAACCATGGTTTATCAATTAGGGGGGTACTCCTCCAATAGTCATAATATGATACTTAAATGATGCACTTGTTTATGGTACCTCCCAATTAAACAATCGTTTGGGGTTTATGAATCCAGGGTTGACATTACAGACATATGTGATCCGTTGTGAGCCGATCCGATCCGTTTTTCAGGTTGAAGGGCTGTGTGCCGGAATGGATACTGGAAGACGAGCACCGCTTCAGCTGGAAAGTGGTTTCCCTCCTGGGACTTTATGGAGGCCATGGCGGGGTGAGCCATGTAATGATGGAGCAGTTGTATGTTGATATAAATGAACATTGGAAACATAGTGTGCAGAAACTTTGTATGGTAAAATATTATGATTTTAACTTCATATTAACGTGTGAAGATTATGAAGAATAACACGATTTCTTGGGGCTGCTCCAGTAGGAATTCCTACCTTTGAGGAGCACCAAGTGGCCTCATCACAACTACAGTAGATCCTTGGGCTGGTGGCGTTCAGCCGTTGATTCACCGGTTGCTCCAAACAATGTTCATGTTATAACTTGCTTCAAGTTGGTGAACTTGAGGAAACAGCATCACTGGATCACGATGCTGCATTTATTCATGTTTGTATTTGTTCACATGATGAATGTTCTAATACCCCGGAAAACCAGACAAGATAGAAGACATCTAGAGATTCTTTCACTTATGCTGCTTGCTGACCATGGCCTGATACCATATGTCTTCCCCAATCCCTTTGTCCATCGGACCGCCATTGCATTCTAACAACAGCCGTTGCCCTTGTTGCAGCAGGTCTCAGTTTCAATCTTCATGCACCGCAGGGGTTGACCTATTTGAAGCTTTGCCGAAAATGTTGGGAAGTGGGGCTCTACCTCAAAACACATCAAAACACTGGGTGCGAAGAAAATGGTGCCGGACTGACAACAGAAACAAAAATTGGGTTGCTGTTCCAAGTCCATCGGAAATCTCGGAAAAGCGGATCAAAAAATCTCGAGTGGCACATGTCTTTGGGTCGACTATGCCGCCAGGAATCTATGCTTCACTGGAGCAGATTACTCTGATCGAAGGGAAGAGGATCAACCCGAGAACTGGGAGGAGAGGCTTTGTTGTGGTCCCTTGATTTAAGAATGGGAATGCGGGGTGAGGTGTGACCGGACAGGAATTTGCAGCCAGAAATGGGGAACAATCACAGAATCAACGTCTTGTCATCAACAAAAAACATGGTGGCCATCCAAAGGCCTATGCAATTTAGGGGTACGGGTCGTGCTTTAATTCCAATCATCCACCATTTCTAGTTCCCCCACGATGAGATGCAGCCCCATCAAACGATTGGGTGCTGAGCTGAGCCTCGCTGAGCTGGAGAGTAATAGCGCACGCTGATTGGACCCATATCAATAGTAGGCATATGTCGGCATGCGGCATGCCAGGGTTTGCTGAATTATTCCATATTATTCTGGTTGGTGGTCTGGAACCATGGATTTTTATGACTTTCCACATATTAGGAATGTCATAATCCCAACTGACGAACTCCATCATTTTTCAGAGGGGTAGGGCGAAAAACCACCAAGCAGTATTCCATAGATTTCCATACGGGCATGAGTCCAACTTGGGCATCCCGGGTAATCATTTAATTGTACATCTCACTGCTAGGTCACATCTATGCGGGAGCCCAATTCACCATCGACCTTTGTCCTGGCGGAGCAGTGGCTCTGGTATCGCTAAACCATTGTCGCCAGATGCTCGGCGAAGGTTAGCTGGCGAAGGTTTCAGGTGTTCAGATCATTGAAGCAATAACTAGAGAAACAACATGGAACATCCCTAAAATGCTTGTTCCAAATGAATCCAAATGATAATTCCCAATGATAACAGGGCAACCACCAAAAAGATAGAACAGTAATTTTGTCCCTATTTTAGTGGGAACTTCCAACTACTTTGCATTGGTTTGTAACATGTTAACACATGATATATCTTCCTATGCCAGCTGACAGTGTTTGGGGCGTGGCTCGAGTGAAATGCACATGCTTTGCGGTTGCAATATGTTTCAACAAATGGGAAAGTCATGCCATGTGTATATATATGTACAGTATACATGTGTGTGAGAGAGGTTGAGAAGTATATGGACGCTAAGACCATTATCTCCAGACTTATTTTCAAATACCGTGATATTATACACTGTATGTATACGTGTATATATATATATGTATTTAAATATATATATATAATATATATATATATATATACATATTACAATCATACACACACTTGGTGGTTCACCCCGGGAATCCTGGGTTGTACCCCCAGTTACGGCCCCAGTTGTAACTGTACCAATCCTACCCTGCTCCAGGGTGAAGCCTAGTGGTTGATGCTTTTCAGGACGACAGTGGCAAACTCCTTCTTGGATTTCCTGGTCTCACTGAAGTGTTGGCTGGATCGGTGCCTGCCAGCCGACAGGGAGCCACTTGTTGCAGGGGCCATGGTAGGTTCCAAACCACGTTTTTTTTTTTCCGTTGCAACTGGATTTTTCGAAACAATATCCCAAAAGGCGAAAGTTGGGAATCCCAATATGTTGAATATGATATAACATAATATACATATATATATTATATATATATATGTATATATCGACATGCACAATATATAGACATATTTGTTGAAGATATGTTTTTTCATGTGAGATGTGCATGACTGGCTTCGTTTGCAGAGGCGTCCCTTGCATCCTTCCGTGAATAATCCAAAAAAGATGAGACGAAGATCCAGCCATAAACATTACTTTGTCTGAAATTCAAGTACCATCCAATTTCATGGGAGGTATACCCCAAATTCAGACACATACGCGCACACACACATGTCTAAAACACAATTCTGTTTGGGGGAATCATTGTGGGTGAAGCAGTTTCGTAAATGCTTTGTTGCCATGTGGCTGCCACTTAAAGACTCATTCATTCAACCGTTCAAATCTGCGCCGCCGAGACAATACAAAGCCGCGCTAAGAAACATGAAGACACTGGTTTGCAGATGGGTTTCTTACTGGTGCTTAGCAGGGAATTTTCGGGGATGATCCATAATCACTGGTAATAATCATCCCAGCAACCCCCATTCCCATTCATTCCCTACTAAGCACCAGTAAAGGTTTTGGGCATGACTTGGGGACGACGTCTATAGGGGTTTACAAAAAACTCAAGTAGATAGGAATCATATGGAATATATATATAAGTGGAAATATATATATATATATATATTTGGAATATATATATATATTTGGAATATATATATATATATTTGGAATATATATATATATGGTAGTATGATTAATTATTGAGTTCCGAGGTGCAGAAACAGGAAGCTGACATTGCTGACAGTGTTCCCCTATGTTGTTTTTTCTGCCCTCATTTCGAATGACGTTCGCGTCCCTGGATTATATGCCGCAAGGGCAATAGTCACACCCTATTTGTTTTTCCCGCAAAATCATTGCTGCTTATGTGTGAATCTGCAAATTATATACTTCTCAATTTTCTTTTGTCCCTCATCACCCATCCCTCTTAGAGAAACTTGAATCCATATCAAGATGTCCTGCCGTCCAACTTCAATGTGCATCCTGTTTGGTCTCGGTCTGTACATACAATTATATACAGAAATATAATATAGCATATATATATATATACACATACATGCATATTATGTTTTGGTTTGTCATGTTATATTATATTATTTTGCAGCGTGCTATGTTAGTATATTATATTATAATACAATTAGTGTCTTTTATTTTTATTTTTTATATTATACCATATTGTATTAGTATTTTATTTATTTATATATATATATACACAGCTTACATCCTCAATTTATGTGTCAAATCGTGCCAACCTTCCCAGGACAGGTCCTGGAGGACCCTCTCATGCCAGCGTGGCCGTCGTTGACGTCACCTTCGTGGCCTTTCACGACTTTCTTCTGGCAACGGCGATGGCAGAGGAACCCAAGGTGCCAAAGTCGGTCAAAGCCAAGGGCATATGTTGTGTTTCTATATATATATATGATATATATATATATGATATATATATATGATATATATAGATGATATATATATATATGATATATATATATATGATATATATATATATATATTCTATATATAATTATGATATATATATATATATTATTTACAAAACAATATGTGTATATGTGTATAGTATTTCTGTTATATATTTATATATACATATTTTACGGTGTGCTATGGGAATATCATTTGGGACATTGTATGTGTGTGTGTTTTCTTTAAACTGGATATTCTCACCAGATGTGTATATATTTGATTAATTATGGAACATGAGCTGAAACAAGAAATCTGCGGGGAAGAAACCTTGAGATTTAACTATCAAATAGGATATGGGCGATGTAATAGGATATATATAGTGGGTATTGTTTAATGGAAACATTACGGGGATATTTTGGGTCATATGATCATATATATACATATATGTATATCTACATACATATATATATATATATATATATATTACATATATATATATGATACACATATGTTATTTATATCAATATACTATATAATGTGTGCCTGAATTGAAAGATTGACCACCAATTTCATTTTGATATATATATATATATACTGATTGCTGGATGTTTGTGGTTTGGAACTATACTCTCCATCCTACATGGGGCTTGATCCTTAATTATAATGACAGGAATGTTTTTTTCATTGGGTGAAACCACACCAACCAATAGAAACTTATAGAACGTTAATGTTTATGTCCAACTTTGATGTATGGATGTGCATGATGTTTTTTCAGTTTTAGTTGTAGTAGGTGCTGATGATATCGTAAATGCTAAAGTATACATATCTAGACGTGAAAACGAAACCATCATGCCGCGCCCCTTGAACATTTAGTTCGTGAATGTCCTACAAATGTTACTTTCCATAGGTCATTGAAACCCTGGGTGAGGCCAAGAAGCCCCGGGACAAGTCCAGCTTTGTTTGTCACAGCTGCGGCAGAAAACCGGAGGAGGGCCTGAGATGCTGCGTGTCCTGTGGGGAGGAGAACGACTTTGCACACTTTTGCCGCTGAGCTCAAAGACCATTCGGGGGTTTGACGTCAGGGATACGGGAGAATATGTAAACCCAGGATTTATGGATTGAGTGGATGAATTGGGCGGGTAACATTTCACTTTGTTCAGCAGGATTCTTTCATCCTAGACATGACAGGATGGGTCAAAATCTGTCAAAATGTCAAGGGGAACTACGGATTGACTGGTCACCAGCGACTGCCATTTGGCTGCTCCGTTTGGTGACAGGAGACGTTGGGACACGTTTAGACGTATGAGATACGGGGAAAAAAAAGCATATAGTCATTATGATAGGGAACATGATTATCTTACTGGTGCTTAGTAGGAAATGGATGGCAATGGGGGAATGGGATGATTCTACTAGTGATTGTGGATCATTCCCTCATTCCCTGCTAAGCACCAGTAAGTTATAAACCAGTGGATTTTGGGGTAGCCTAGTTTCAGACAAACCCTGACAAATCCATGTGTCAAAAACCTCACCTGCTCCCTCGCGGCAGAGAATGCCAAGGCCATGACTGTTGCAGGAGTGGTTCCTGGTGCAGCAAATGTGATGCTTGCTTCGAGTGTTGCGACCTGTCTCATTCGCCAGACGTCAGCGCTGATTGATTCGGAGAAGGCATGGAAATCGATAGACTGGGTGCCTTGAAATGCTCGCGGTGATCATGATCGCGAAGGTGCTTAGATGTGCTTAAGATGATCAAGATCTTATGGATTCTTATGAGACGTACGTGGTGATGCGATTGACTTGTACCATACGCTTGATGCTCCGGGACAAAAGATCGAGATTTGTGTGGAAAAAATGGGGCAGGCTCTACTTGGAGACAAAGACTGTCAAGGACCTGATAGATTCATACGCAATCACAACAGACATATTTAATTTCGGCATAACACATCATATAGTACATCATATATATATAATAATATGTTATAATCGTAGCATATCGTAACCTATGTCGTTGGATGAATTTTGCAGACTTTTCTCTCGGGGCACAGGGCACGACCAGGCCCACTAGGCTATGTGTAGGAACACTCTGAGCCATGGATTGATATATGATTTTGTAGTTATATAATCCCTTCCCCCTAATATTCAACACCCCCTTAGAAACCATTGTGGAAGTAGGGAATTTCCACATGATTGGGGGCCATTTATGGGGTGTTTAATATTAGGGTGATGGGATTATTTAGAATGACAGGTGTAATATGGTAACCAGTAGTGCGAATATATGATATGGTATGATCACATAATTAGTGGTAATATGATGAGAATATGACTATATATGTGTATTTGACCATACTAGTAATATGGTAATATGTATCACAATATACATATGTATGGTACATATACAGCTTTTTTTTTGTGTTTATGTCTTTTTAGGACTAGCACAATATATGTATACATATATATATAGTCATAGCTCTAGACCTACCTTCTCGTATTGTATATACTACTGGTACTTACGGCATACACACATAGACATAAGTTTCGATTTGGAAATGTAAGATGTACCTTAATTTCTTTTTTTGAGTCAAGTTGATCAGTTGCCGCTGGTTGGGATAGATAACTGATGCGATTCCATAGCGATTTCAGGACTAGCATCGATTCCTGAGAGAAACATAATTCCCTGAGATTCGTTGCCGAATCTCACTGAACATGTACGTGATATGATGGGCCCCAACTACATATATATATATAGATATATAAATATGTATATATATATACATATATATAAATATATATATAAATATGTATATATATATACATATATATATATATATATATATGTGTATATATATATGTATATATATACATACATATATACATATATATATATACACATATTCAAAAGATTCAAGGCAGCCTGTTGTTTCTGCTGTTGCAGTGCGCGCCTTTTGTCTGTTGGGCTCGGACATGTTGTCACCCCAGGCTCAAGGCCTGTTGAACCAGAATGACATGTTGACATGACCATATGTCCAGTACGACAACTGTTGTACACGCAAGGGTGTGTTGTCCTTAACACGGCCCCTCAGCTTGTTGAACCCTCTGTTCATCAGGCTGATACAAAAATCTGCTATTCACATGTTGAACTGAAACGTATTAATCTGTTGCAAGGCATGTTGCATCAATGTTGCAAATCACCTCTGTACAAACTGATGGCATGTAGTTTTTTTGCATCTGCCGTCAGCCGCAGATGTTGGTGATTGCAAACCAGCTATTGAATTAGAGGCTGCGTTGGGCTCTCACATGTTGGCGTCCCTGTTGCGCTCATCTTCATCATCTTCCATCTCAGTCTCCATGCGACTGTTGGCGTTGTTGCGCCAGGTGTTGACCTCTGTCACATACTCATTGTGGTCAGGGCTGTTGCCGCTCCGGCTTGTTGTCATCTCTCCTTGTTGAGGGTCCCCCACACTCTTGAGTTGGGATCAAGCCCTCTTCTTTCTCCTGACGCGCAGTTTGTTGTTGAACCTGTTTCCTCTTTCCTGTTGTTACAGTCGTTGTCTGTTTGTTGTTGAGGGTCCCCCAGTGTTCTGGGATCAAGCCCTCTCCTTTCTCCTGTTGGGTTTCTACCTAAGTGCTCCTTGTTGTTGTTTGTTTGTTGGAGCTCACCTGGATGCTGCCTGGATCACTGCTCCGCTACCATGAAAAGATTATTCAAGGCAGCCTGTTGTGTCTGCTGTTGCAGTGCGCGCCTTTTGTCTGTTGGGCTCGGACCTGTTGTCACCCCAGGCTCAAGGCAAGGCCTGTTGAACCAGAATGCCATGTTGACACGACCAAATTTCCAGTACCACAACTGTGGCACACGCAAGGGTGCGTTGTCCTTAACACACATATATATATGTATTTATATATGTAGATATATTTAGGGATATATATCTATATATATTTATATATAGATAAATACATAGATAGATATATAGATATTTAGACATATAGATATATAGATATATAGATATATATAGATATATATAGATATATATAGATATGT
>Ga0126342_10013360_pt1 | contig 14556 bp, 17 predicted proteins | sample Cyp1metagenome_FD_92528 | JGI IMG/M metagenome (GOLD analysis project Ga0126342, IMG submission 92528) | Coral microbial communities from Lord Howe Island, Old Settlement Bay, Australia - Cyphastrea 1 metagenome | ecosystem: Host-associated > Invertebrates > Cnidaria > Coral ... | reverse complement strand
TTTGAACCAATACAAAGGCGTTTCTTCCCGAGACAAAAGCGTTTCTTCCCGATACAAAAGCGTTTTTACCCGTACCCCAGTTTCGGATAGTTTTGGTTGTTTTTGAAATGTCCGAATCACAGTGAAATGGTACGAAAGGTTGCAAATCGAGGGCTCACAACCCATCCAAACCATGTCAATCCACTTTGTTTCCAATTGATCAGCTGTGGCATCACTGTCACCTGCAACAGGTTTGTTGGTTTCCTTTCATCCTGGCTATTCTTGATCATTTGGAGCAAGAACGTTTTTGGGAGGCAGCAACGTTTTTTTACAGCAACGACCAAAATAAGTGCTGTTTCAGGCAAAAACCAAAAAAAGGAGCACCAGGAAGGCATAGGTATGTATATAATATGTACAGGACTAACACATGGATATGATATGTTTGTATGGGTGATTTCCCCTTGCCACGTTAGATTAATGGAAGGTAAACCCCACAAAGTGGTGCTTCTAGTTATAAGTTGGTTTATAGGTCATCTACGACTACAATAAACCGAGCAGTTAACCTACTTATTCAAACAATCTCAGCTAACAAACAAAGGCTCAACCTCAACTAGTTACAGTACGTGGCTACTGAAAACTCAAACTCATGACACAGTATATACACCCAGTTATAAGGGATTAGAAGGTGGGTGCCCCATTTATAAATTAGTTTATACCCCCCAATGAACTACACCCAGAACACCCGAGGCAGCAATTATTATTTATGTTTGGTGAAAAAATAACTTTTGGAGGGGCCAACCCTCAAACGGAGCTTTTTTGATGATACGGAAGTTTTTGGATTTTGGATGGTTCCAGCATGTTCCAGCAAAGTGTGATGTTTTGAGTGGAATGGGATTCTGTCAATTCCACAGCTGTGTGAAGAACGCATAACTCATGTGTCCACCTTGAAAACCTTCCCCGAAAAAGTGAGAAACTGAAACGGCATAAATTCCCAACTCAACGGCGTAAATTTCCAACCAAACGGCGTAATTTTTTTGGGTTGTTTTCAATGCATATTTGGACTTTGACATGCTACATATCTGCCAATGTTCTCCAGGGTGTGTGATTATCAGACAAGTGCGAAAAATGCACGAATAGCAGCTGACTCTGCAAGAATCCCGCCAAACAGTTGAAATGGAAGTTTTTGGCTGAGGACGGCAGAAATTTCTGAAGCGACTGAAGCGACAATAATTTCTTTAGCCTGGGCTGGCCGAAGAAATTTTACCCGCCAGGCCTAGGTATGGAGGTTTCCTAAAATAGGAATAGGGGTACCCCTAAGTCATTCATTTTAATAGGATGTTCCATTCTAATTTTGGGGTACCCCCATTTCAGGCCCCCATATATATTTGCCAAAAACCATCAACAACTTATAGTTCTTGGAGTTATAAACCCACTTAGCATCACCAAGGCACCACCTTTTACTCACGCCTTATCGCCATGGCTCCATGGCCCCCATCCGCCCCGAGGTTCTCCGCGCTGCGCGGAGGCCAGCCCTTGAGCCTCGCCAGCTACGACGCGGCGCTCGAGGCCTCGGTCCGCGGCCGACGGCTGCAGAGTGCTGTGGAGATCTTCGGGCAGATGCAACGGGACGCCTTGGAGCGACCGCCATGCTATGGGGCCATGGGGTGCTGGGCCATACGCTGGACATAGAGGTAGAGTGAATTGCTTAGTTCTAGTTTCCATACCCATAGGATCCATGGTGCTGCTATATATGGTAACATGGATCCCATCAATATACCCCCAATGTTAGCATATATACCATACATGGATCCTATGGGATATGGGTTCAGATCATTAGTTCCTTAGGACTAAGGCCGAGCTGGATGGGCATAGATGGAAGAATGGAGAGAGAAGGGCATAGATGTTGGTGACAGCCTTGCAATGGACAGACATGGACAGACTATTTGTCCCCCATAGGCTCAAAAGGATAGGTCGGAGAGGCACACAGAAATTGACGCTTTGACCAGCAAACACAGAATCACAGGAGTGGAACAGGATGTCCAGATATATGTCCAGGGGGCCAGTAAGATGGGATGCGATCCCACAGGAGCCAGACTCCTTTGTGTACGAATGCATGGTGGGGGTTTGCGAGAAGAGCTTCCAAGGTGCTTCACGTAGGGCTGGTGCCGTTTATAGCTGGTTAAGTCCCAGCATACTGTAGATGGGAATGGTATCCACATTGTGGAAGTGCAAGTCCAAGTCATCCAGTCCTTTGTGGAGTCATACTTGCAATGTTTTGCCGCTTGTATCCTGTGTTTTTCATCCGTTGTTGGTTGCACTCTGTCTAAAACTGTCACCAGATATACAGACGGAAACTGCAATGTTGTGAAACCCAGACATTTGGGAACTACTATTTCTAGATAACCGTACCAACAACCAATGTAAGTTTAGCACGCCTTTTTGTTTACTTCAAGCTTGCATCCATGGCCAACGTAACTATGTAAGTTGGCACATATGTCTTGAACAGACAATTCAACAGCAAAGTACCCATCATCGTACCGAAACAACAGCCGCTGCCATGGTGATTTGTTTCAGACATTTTCAGACCACAGGTGAGCAGGCACGCGCACGACTGATGGATTTGGAGAGCATTGCCATGTTTGGAACACGACTTTTTTCGCAAAAAGGTCCTGGTTTTCTCGATGCATCGGGAAGTTTTTTTCCGGATGTTTTTTGCTGCTTTTTTTTCTGCATGATTTCCGGGTTCCCAACTCTGATTACTATAGCAACTACATTACCCAACTTCTGCACATCAGGACCACAAAGTAGCTGCTTCAAGCATGACATCACTCAACAGACAAACATATTGCACAATTGTAGGCCATATTTTTTTGCGGCCGAAGGTAGTTCACCTTGAATGCTTGGCTGTTTCAAATATGACATTGATTGATATGCAATTTTCCATTCCTACTTGCGGCTGGCCTGGCCCCTGCGGTTCATGAACATTAAACTTCTGAACATGTTCTTTTTATGATAAATTATCAGCGATTTCATGTCAATCCTCCAACGAAACCAACCATTTCTCAGACAACTTGCAGCCTTGGTGGCTCAGAACTTAGGGATACGCGGGCAGCGAGCGCTGTGAACCAAAGCTTGTCCTTGCACAATGACCTGGGAGATCTCACGCGAGCAGAAGCCAATGCCATTATTGACCGAAGCTGTGGCGATGTGGTTTCTCCCAGCGTAGGGCTTTCAATTTGGAACACCAACAGCATGACATCTTCTGGCTGGTGGTTCAACTATATGTTTTTGTTCACTTTATATATCTTGATCGATATATGCTTCCCTCATTTAGATTCATTTGATATATAGGATGATGATCAAATACCATTTTGGATGCATTTTGGGGTAACTCTAGATGGATAATCTGGCTACGGCTTGGTTCCAAAAGGGTCTAGCACGGCGTAGCCAACACATCCCGTTGGCAAGGTCTACTACTGAAAAACCCATGGCAACATAACATGGATATACCTCAAAGATGGGATTCTTGGATTCTTCCCAAATCTGGTGTTTCCGGAACCTAGATAATGATAATTATTGACCCATTGCTCAAAAAAAATCTTTGATTTGGGCTGCCATTACTACCCGGCACGCCGTCAGGAAATGGCATGTTTCTGGGAGCCTCACGTGACTTTTGGATCCTACTTGTCACATGCGCCGCCAGGCTGCAAGTGATTCGCACATCTTTGGCCATGTTTCCACGGATGAACATCCAGCAGGTATCCAACGCAACCAGTTTTTATTTTTTGAAATCCCATGTTCCATAGGAACATATAGGAACATCATCTCCAGAGAGCACCCATCCAGGAAAGTTGCTGGTAGCTGCCTTGCACAGAAGTTGACACTAGTTAATGTTGGTGCAAAATACGATGAACCATCATTGTTGTACATCATGAACAATAATTTGGATCAACATGGTGGTTCACATAGTGATGAAGAACGGTTCTTGCTGGCCAGTAGTGGATATGCTCCTTTTCCTCCAGTCATTTCATCACATTGTGTCCTAATTTAAGTCAATCAACCCTTATGTATTCACCATCCCCAGAAGTAACGTAGACCCTACCAACGGGGTTGGAAGACATTTCTCCAACCTGAAACTGCGCTATCCTAAGGGTCAAACTGGTAATAACTGGCGATGTCAGATCTATTTCCATCCGATCATACAGCAGGATCCAATACATTCAACCAGGGGGAACAAGCCAACTTTGGTCAACTAATTTGGGTCGACTCGAGGTCATCACAATTAAAACCCCAAATCATTTTTTTAGGGCTATTAAAAGTCCCCATAATGTATTATATATACTATTACAATATATTTAATATGATATATAAAGATTCTACATAGCTATATAAATATAAGTATAAGTATATATATATATTATATATATATATATCTTTTTGTTTAAATTGTAGTAGGTCTATGAATAGTTTCGATGACACTGACATCTCCTCGGCCAACCCCCCGAGATGGCCAGGTTTCAGCCATGGCGGTGTGCTTTCTGATGACCTTCGGCACGGTGGAACTCAACACGCGCCGCCGGCGCAAAGCGGATCCGGAGAGCGACGAGGCGGGCCACGGCCGCGGCCGCCGTTGGGAGGGAGTTTACAGTAATCATCAAGAACAGTATATATATATTATATATATATATCCAATGTATAGTTATACACATAGTATATGATATATATATATATATACATATATATATACATATGATTTGTCTAGGTAGTCCATCTATATATTATTTTCGGTTCTTCTTTCTCATCATCCTCATCAAGACCAAGAAGATGATTATATAAACACCAATGAGACAAAACCCACACATAAAAACTATAAACCATTCTTTTAGTTATGATTTTGGGTATATATATATCTATATCTATATCTATCTATCTACCCCTATCACTGGGATGATGTGTTGTGATCATGGTTGGTTTCTGGGGATTTTTCAGCGTTGTTCGTCACAGGAGATGGTGGAACCCCTGACGAAGCCCTCGCCGGATGTGGGCTTCGCGCAGAAGACTCTCTTCAAGGCGATCGCCAGCAGAAGCCTTGGAGAAGAAGCTAAAGTCCTTACCCTATGGTAAACTAACATAGCTATTGAAAATGGCCATAGAAATAGTGGATTTTCCCATTAAAAATGGTGATTTTCAATAGCTATGTTAGTTTACCAGGGGGTACCCTATGGTAAATGAATGGGCCCATATTAATCTGGGTAAATTATAACGACCTCACTGCGACCTCACTGGGAATCATGGTTAGTAAGGGAAATCATCCCCAAATGGCCTTAATTCAGATTAGTGAAATATTATAATTTACCCATATTAATGGATATACACCTGGAAATATTGGATATACCCTCTGGTAAACTGACATAACTATGGAAAATCACCATCTTTAAGAGGTAAATAAATCAACTATAAATGGGCAATTTTCAATACTGTCAATAGCTGTGAAATTACCCGAGGGTAACGCAGTGGGTTCTTAAACGTTGCTACAGTATCACTGTAGATGCAGCAAAGTTCGCCAGAAAAATCGGAACTTGACCCAACTCAACCAGCAACAATGGGCATTTTGCCAGCCAAACAAAACCAACAATGTCGGTTCAAGTGACAAAAAAGGTATGCAACCGGCGGGAATTACTTGGGAATTGGCATTTAACAGCACACATACACATGACAGAACACGGGGTTTCAAGATCCGACTGGCCAGTCACGCGTCCTCTTGCGAGAGTAGTACGAGCACCAAGAAAACAGCACACTCGCAACATCAGTGAAGCACATTTGATACTTGGCTAGTTGATCAAGTAACTAGAAGAGTAACAAGTTGTGATCCTAATATGGTAAATCCAGCAATACACCTCCAATTGTTGATGGTCATATATAAAGTGTTATAACACCCATATCTGATAAGATTTGAGATGGTTTGTTCTGGGTTTACCACATTGCTTCAGCTTTGAAGCCTCAGTCATTGCCGTTGCCAGGGGTCACGCTATGGGACCAGCTTCGCGTTTCACGCTGACTTGGCGTTGAGAGGATCCTTAGTTGCTTAGCTGCTAGTGGTGAGTCTTGACTGGCTGATGGTTGCAGATGTGATCCAGCAGGAACGGATATACCCTCTGGTAATTTAACATAGCTATTGAAAATGACCATAGAAATAGTGGATTTTCCCATTAAAAATGGTGATTTTCAATAGCTATGTTAAATTACCAGAGGGTAGATAGATAAATACATTAGATATCATTAGATTAGATTCGATTCGGTTAAATGACTTTGGATTAGATTAGATAGATCGATAGATAGATAGATATAGATGGCAGAAATGGAGACATCAAAAATAGCCATGGGGCAATCCTGAGTCTGACGGTGGGTCAATTGTTTCCATCCCTACCTGGGATGACGCTCTCTAACATTCTCTGACTGGTTGACCTCAGGGCTTTTGAAGCAACCAACCTGCCTTCGGCTGATGGTTTGGACTTGATGGAGCAATCGATGCATTATGGTGCATACATGTGAATACCAATCTGGATACTATGCTTCTTTTAAGTGTGTTTTTTGGGGTGGACCATGCTCCAAGTTGATGGCTGCACAGTTTCAGGCTTGGAAAGTCTGGAAAGTCACATCACACATGGCTTGGCGGCACAAGTGACCTATTTCCAGGGTTGTTGTTGAGTGGTGATACCCTCTGGTAATTTAACGTAGCTATTGAAAATCACCATTTTCAATGGGTAAATCCACTATAAATGGTCATTTTCAATAGCTATGTTAAATTACCAGAGGGTATGTGGGATGCTAGTTACAGTAGTTGAGTTGAGCTTCTCCACCGGCGATTTCTCCATCACGGCGCAGGTAGCGCTATTTTGCGCTGCAACGTATTGCTTCGAATTTCTGTCGCTTGGCATTGCCCCCCGGGGCTTCGCAACGGGATCGCAGCTGATAATGATGGTGATGATTTGTGATGTATGGGTCAAGGTAAAATACTATCACTTTTGGTTGAACATCCCAGCCTACTCTATGTTCAACTTGCGATACCTTATTTTGGGATGTTCCTAGACACATCCATCAATTGTGTCCTTCTCGCGTTGGAGCTGAGCCATGGTTCTCCATCCGTACTGCGATCCACTTCCTGGTTTCGACCCAGGGCTTGGTGGCGCCATCAAGGGTGGTCAATGGGCTACGCGACTTGTCGGAACGCTGCTTCAGTCTGGGTTATAGGATGATCATGGATGTTGTAAATTTTGAATTGTAGTAGCTATATGGATAGATGGGCTATAGATATAGCGAATAATTTTGGACATTTTGGTGTTGCAACATGGCTATATCACAGGTCAAACATGGCGACACGCTCAGCTTGTACCTGGACCCAGGTGGTGGTGATTTTGGCCTTCACCTTGTACCTGGACCTGGGCAGCACCGTGAACTCAGCCTGGACGGGTTTCTATGGCACGCTGCTGCCAGTGCTGAACTGCTGGCTGATGTTTTTCCTCTATCCCAATGGCGTTGCTTGACCGCACGTTAACCGCACGGTTAATCAAAAGGAACGGCTGATGCGTGTTAAATTCGTGAATGTTTACGATGGGGCTTGGAAGGACCCTTCGAAATATTGGGTATCCATGGATAAAAACAACTCCATTCTGTCGATGTGTCCGTGCCCTGCCACCGCGAGATACCACGGTGCAGGTGAAGCGTGGCGACATGTCCAGCATGGTCTTTGGATGGGTCGATTTCTTCGTCTTTGTCCTGCTGACCTTCGCCTTGGGATTCGCCACCAATGCCAAGATGTATGCCTTGCTGCTTGGCAAAATTTGGTCAAGGGAGCGCGAAAGACTGCAACCTGGAATCACGACATGCAGGTGCCAAAGAGGGTGTAATGTGAAGTTACTATGAAAATCATCAACTATATGAACTCATTAGCAGGATGTTGCCCATGTGTTCAGCTTTGGGACGCCCTCCGCCCAAAAAGTTGGCCAAGGCTCCAGATGTTCTTAGCTAGAGATTTTTAAATGGATACCCAAAGATGAGTTTTCCTCGTGATGAAAGATGTACATTGAACTTGGAATGTTGGCTTTTATGTTTTTAAGCAGGTGTTCCTTTTCTTTTATGACTTTTCATGGCTATATTGGCAAAAATGTTGGCGATATAATTTACCATTGGTTGCCAGTGTTGCCTCTATAATAATGACCATGGTAATTTCCAGATGATTTACACATCTAATTACCATGTCTTGATCTCTGAGGTCGTGGCAGGCCTATTTCTCCATGTGCCGCTCGATCAGTTCTGGGAGCCACAGATGGATACCCTGGCTGGGGCCTTTGGTAATCAAACTTGGCCCGGAAAATCCACCATTGATAGTGTTTGAATGGGTAAATCATGTGTAAATAGTGTTTTAATATGTTTTAATGGAAAACCCACCCTGTAACACCATGTCTAGCTGATCTTCCCATATTTTCCCTGGAAACGATTCATTTTTGATGGGAATCGTCAATTGCCATGTTTGATTACCGAAGGTGATATAGAAACACATGCTCGAGAATGCACAATTTTATTTGCATTATATTCAAAATTTCATACCCAAAAAAAATATATATATATATATATAATTATATATATATCATATATCACTTTGCAATCATTCACAAGCTTTGGATGTTTTATTTTGAATCCCAGGGTAGGTATGACAGGGAGGCACGGACGGCCGGGGGCCATCACGGATTAAACTAGACTTCCAGTGTGGGATGGATGACCAGAGCCCATATGCCATAGCATCTTTTGATATCTTTTGACCATGGCACACGCGTGATGAATGTTGGTTTGTACATGTCCCCCTTTGACTACAACCTGGCTGGTCATGGGTTCGATGAGGAGCACGAAATAACGGAATCGGTGGCGAGAATTTTGGTGTGTAGCCTGTGTAGGGGTGCACCTTTGAGTTTACTCATCGTATTTACAGTATTTTGTGGCCAATCGGGCATCTTGATGATGCGTAGAAACAGATTGTATGAATAATGTCATCAAACTGCTGGCAACGCATGGATCCCAAGCATGAATCCTACTTCCTGGTGCGGACCGTGTTTTTAACAGATGTTTAAACAGCTTCAACCTGGATAATGGACAACAAACCATTGAAACGCACCACTTATACAGCATCAATTTCATCGATGATACTTGTTACTTTCAACAAATCATCCATAGATCTCTCCATACACAATATATATATATATATTCAATAAATCATATTATATATAATATATATATATATATAAATCATTCCATATCCAACTTACCAAAGTCCCGTTTTTTCGACCTTGCAACGTCCAAAGCCCGGGGTTACCCAGGTCATCCCAGGTCCCATCCGCATCCGCCGAGGCTTTCTGAACCCCTTCGATACCACGGTCTTCAGCCGCGGCGCCGCCGATGTTCAGCTCCAGGCGGCGGAGACGGGTGCGCTGATGGGCACCATCATAGGCGGGCGGAAGGGAGTGGCCAGCGTTTATGGTGAGATGAGCTACTATGGTTACTATATTTGTATACTGGCTAATACTGGCTAGTACAATATGTTACTATAGTTATATTATAAAGTACTATAGTTATATAAAGTACTATAGTTATATATAGTTATCTAATATATTATAGAACTAGTACTATAGTAATAATAATAGTTATGACTAACATAGCCATGGTATAGATGGCCCATAGAAAAAGATGGTTTACCTATTAATAGCATGGTGATTTTCCATGGCTATATGTTAAATAACCAGAATGGTAATATGGCTACTATATGTTACTATAGTTATATATACTAAGTACTATGAAGTATTAATGATAAATATCAACAAATATTATAGTAATATAATATATTTTACATACTAGCACTATCAAGATTAAAATGATTATCAGGTATGTTGATGATTAGTAGTTATCACTCGGCATTTAAGTATGATCGTAACTAACATTTACAGAAGGGTCTAACATGTTAAATCCAAGTATATTGGAAATATGATGGGATATGTAAGCAATCATATAATCTCAGGGTGTGTGTGTGTGTGTGCGTGCAAAAATGGGGGGTATGCTGAACATGCCTCATGCTTTCACACTTTTTTTTAAGGTGTAAAATAAAGATGAAGAGGAAAACATATAGCACATATCTAGATGGCATTTAGATGGTTTAGTTATTTATCAGCATATATATATATATATCACCCAACATGGTCCAAATGTATACATGCTCTGGTAATTTAACATATTGTAGCTATGGACTGCTATAAAATGAACATTGCCAATTTATAGATATTTGTAGATGATAACTGCACATAATTATTCAACATGGTGATTCGTTCCATTGCAATGTTTGACTACCGAAGGGTACAAGCACGGGTTTCTCTCCCAACATGGTGGATAACGCACCAAATGTGCTGTTGGTTCCAAATGTCACTGCACTCCCAAGCGCGCATTATTCTGTTACAATGTATATAATATATATGTATATGATATATATGAAATATTAAATTATTTATTTCTCACATATATGAATATATCATATTAGATATCTACGACCAGAAATCAACGGAGGATCAACCTCCGTCAAGTGGGTGATCATTGGTGGCTGCATGGCCATCAATGTATGAGCTAGTCGCTATCTATCTATTGCTGTGTCATTTTTTGTTTCGATCTATGTCTAATTCTCTTTATATATATATATGTATGTATGATATGTGTATATCTAATTCCATTGCTACCCTTTCTATCTATTCACACAATCAATCTTCAACATCCTATTCGATACATATTCTGCACAGCATAGCCTTTTTCGCTGCTGCTACTGGGTGGCATTGCCAGGATGTGTCTTCGCCATCTTTGTCGCCATTCTGCCTAGGAATATCTCTGCTTTGAACAAGGCCCAGGACTGCACAGACCTGGCCTTGGCAATCTGGGCCTTGAGATTTGTCCTGGGGCAAACATTTAAAGGGCCGCTTGGAAAATGATCGAAAAATGGTGGCTGTTCCACGTCTAATTACACATGTTCGCTTACTGGAGGACATATAGGCTTCTTCACACATGTATGGCTCATTTTTTTCGAAATACCAAATGAGACGGCATAGTATGGTACAATGTTGGAGATCTGTGACAATTGACAGATTAGGTGGGTCAATTTGTGGCCGGATGCAGAGCCATACCCAATGCGATGTATATCATGTTCCTTGCAGTTCATTTTTGTTTTTGTGTGCCACCCCTGTAACTGTTAACCCATGCTTGCTTGCCCTAAAAATATGTTTCCACCTGACCTTGTTGCTGTTGCGAAGGAATGAATACATTGACCGAAGCCATTTGGGTTCAAAGATTGCCTCGGCAATGGCTGACGCAATGAAAGTTACCTTGAAATTTGTGGATGGCAAAGCCATGACCATCGATGTGGACAAGAATGAGGACGTCGACAAGGTGAAGGAAGCCGTTCATGAAAAGCATGGCTTCGAAGTGGAGAAACAGCGGCTGATCTATGGGGGGAATCAGTTGGATGGAGGCAGAACCTGGAATGATTATGGTGTCCAAGAGAAGCCGGTGCCGGTGGTGTTTGTGGTGCTCACATCATAGTGAGGCCATGTGACGCTTCTGGTCACCGAGCGCCAGCAACACGGGAGAAAACCTGTCCCGCGGCTCGAGGCACTGCATTGCAGCATAGCTTGAAAACTGGAGTCTTGGGGGTTGGAGGATGACAGCCCTTGAGAATACATGTTCTTGAAGATCTCATATCAATTTTTATCTCAAAACTTTTGTCACCCAGCTTTTGCCAAACTACTGTCACCATTGTCACCTACTGGTTTATGTTTTATCGCTCCGAAAGCTAGCTGCAACCCATAGAGTCATATATACATAGGAGTCACCCATGTCTCACATGTCACCCATATCACTAGTGAGTACATCAAGATCGTCTGTTGACACTGATGGCGCTTGTTGCCCTTTAAAAACGCGCAACACCCTTGTGACAAGATCCGCTTCGTGGCTGTTGTCAGGACCTGATGATTGACCTGGCCTGGTCACATGGCAGGTGCCACAATCGACTACCGACGTGCCATGGGAAAACTTGCGGATCATACCATACCCGGTCTGACTTCCCCATATGTTTTACCTGTTGGTCTGAAAGGATGATACCCCAGAATCAATTTCTTTCACCTCATGTTCCCTATAGTTAAATGCCAGAAAGCGGAATAAATCCTCCATTTCCGACACACCCAAATATCAATGTCTTGGTCACGTGCCCCATTCTTTCCCACAAAATGGTTTGTTACACCCCCCCCCATAAGCTTGCTGGGTAACTCCACTATACAGACGCCAAACGCTGGTAAAATGATCTATTTGGTTGCTTTCATCTGGTTAAAGCATGTTAAACCTCCAATTTTCCATGGTCCAATGTCCATCCCCTTGGTTTCGCGATGTTTCCCTGGCAGACTCCTGGAACAGCTCATGGAGCTGGGCTGTTTCCGCATGCAGCCGCAAGCCGCAAGCGTCTTCGCGGTGGAGGTGCAGAACCTGCAACAGCAGCTGGAGGTGGACCTGGAGATGGGTAGAGGTTTGAAGTTTGAAACGTTGCAACCCCAAAAAAGATAGAAAAGCAAGTCATCTATACTTTAGATAGTTTTATCGAAGGAAGTTTAGAAGTAAAACTTCCGACATCTTCCGACAATATGGACAGATGGAAAAGCAGAGGTGGGAAGATTCAGAGAAGAGAAGAGCAGAAGAGAGAAGATCGGAGAAGATCAGAGAAGAGAAAGAGTGAGAAGAAAGAAGATGCAGGTGCGCAAAAAGGTAGCAAAGTCGCGATTCACTCTGTTTTTCCAATGATTTGTGTCTCCGGAAGGTCGGAAAGTAGGCTCGCTAAAGCCGGGGGTGCGGAGCCATCTGGCCAGATTTGAGATGAAAAATTGCACGCCGTTGTGGCGTGAAGCACATTTGGAAGTCAAAAGTCGAAAGTACAAAAAACTGACGGGCACGAAGCACTTTTGGACGTTCAGATGTAGTTTCGTGTGGCAGGCGCCAGGGGTTGTGCACCTTGTCAAAAGTGAGCAAAACGTGACGGTTTTGTAGCAGTTTCAACTACAACCACCACTACACTACACTAAACTACACTCCACTACACTACAACTACAACTGCCACTGCAACTGCAACTGCAGCTACACTGCAACTGCACCACCCCAATTGCACGACACTACAGCCACAACTACGGCTGCACTACACCACACTACATCCAGCAGTTGTGGGTGAGGCGACCACTGCAAGCATTGCAACCATTCCAAAAAACACAACTCCAACCATTTTTCGGTCCATCAGTGGATCGCTCTGCCATCCACGGATCACAACAACTCACCTCTCCTATAGTGTCCTATCTTTGAAACTTCCGCCACCGCCTTGTGCGGTACTACTGGTAAAAAAGATGATAATTTGCATCTAGTAGGGTATTGTTTTTCTATCTGTTTTGTTTTTTTTTTAATGGTATGTTTGGGGAAATGTGATAACTGATGGCGTGACTTTCTGTTTTTTTTTTCCGAAGATATCCTTGGGAATCCTGACATGCCACAACTAATGGATTTGTTAGGATTTAAGCACTCATCCAATTTTCATCGCATACCTTTATTTTAGTGTATTTTACCAGACAAATGACCAGCACCAAGCGACTACACCGCTGGCAGGAGATTCGAAATCTACTAAGCATCAGCTGGTGGGCCCCACAGCAGCACGGATAACATCCTCCACCGAGGGTTGTTGCACATTGTCGGACTGTTGACTGTACAGTGGAGGGCTAGCTCTTAGAATATGGGAAAATCCAACTTCCGTGTTTAACGCGAGTTCAGGATATATCTGTTTTCATATGTTGTTGAGACGTTTTAATTCACACATAAAAATTCAAAAATAAAAAAAACACACTTACAATATTTTGGATGTTCATGTATAGTATGATATTAAGTGAAAACCACAAAAATCGTGTGTTTCAACCGTTTTCGAGGCGTCTCAAAACCCACAATCGTTTTGGACACAACTGTTGAATTTGTGTCGAAAACAACCACATTGGGTTCGTACATAATTAGTCACTTTGTACATCAAGCAAGGCAAAGAAAAGAAATATACAGTTGGCGTTCATTCCTGCAAAACAAAGGTAAATTGCAAAAAACAATGCAGTTGTCTCAAAACAATCTCAGTACATCACCACATCGGCTTGCAGTTGTTGAAATCCGTTCTGCGAAACACACTCATGGTACAGCACCAGCTGGTTGGCAGTTGTTGTTTTTGTTTGTGTAAAATTGTGCATTTATAGGCAGTGAGTGCACTTGGAATATGGTCAAGGAAGGCACATAACCGAACAGTTTGCAGTTGAGTTCCTTACTGCGAAGCAAGCAAGGTACAGAGTCAAACAGTTTGCAGCTGTGGAGTTCATAATTGCAACACAATTTCATCCGAGCACCATATGCTTTACAGTTCTTGCACCTGGTACTGCAAAACACGCATGGTACAGTACCAGCTGGTTGGCAGTTGTTGTTTTTGCTTGTGTA
>Ga0126342_10013359_pt1 | contig 14556 bp, 13 predicted proteins | sample Cyp1metagenome_FD_92528 | JGI IMG/M metagenome (GOLD analysis project Ga0126342, IMG submission 92528) | Coral microbial communities from Lord Howe Island, Old Settlement Bay, Australia - Cyphastrea 1 metagenome | ecosystem: Host-associated > Invertebrates > Cnidaria > Coral ... | reverse complement strand
CTCGCTGAAAAAATCAAACGGTTGTCGAGGGAAGGACACGGTCGGGACAGGGTGTCTTTGAACTATAGGTCATTTATGTTTGGGAAACTTCCGCCGCCGGCTTGCCCGGGTCTATGTTATTTTTGGTATTAGTTTTAAGTGATAGCTTTGGTCACTTGGGTGTTGCCATTGCCGAGGTGATCTCCATTGCATGGATACAATTTCGGCTGCACACAGCTCTAGAGATTGTCCTCCAAATGTTGGTGGCACCGTGGCACCAGTTCTCTCGCTGGTGGAAGCTGAGTTTAAGGGGCAAACTCAGCTTCCATTGTTTTTTTTAAGGGGCAATTCTTGGGATACATTGAGCTGTTTGGCAAGGTTGTTTTGTATGCTGTGCGCTGTATGATGTGCTTCGGGTTTTGCTCGTTGTGTCATTCATATTCATTTATTATACGTATTAAAATGTTTCTAATGCAACCAATGCTTAACACTGGTGACCTAGTGGTTTGGGATTGGATTCTTAGCCCCCCATGGCTACCTCTGTGGTCTATGGACCCTTTGCACAAGCAAAGGGTGTAGATGTGTCTACTTGTAAGGTGTGATCGTTGCATATATATATATATATCATTGCTACAAAAGAAGTGCGGCCCAGTATACGATTGCCATTCTGGTCAGGTATCGTTTGATTTTGATCCCTGTAGTTGTTGATAGTTGTTGTATGTTGCTGTTGGGATTGCTCCTGATTTGCAATGATGGTAAAGGTCGTGCCCTGTTTGAATCCGAACCACCCACTTGGAATCGTGTTGCTCCCTTGCCTCAGCTTGGAATCTGTGGCTATTCTGGGGCTCACCAGGTACGACTCCGATGCCATTGTTGATGGTTATACCACCCCTAAAAAATGGGGGCAATTGGGGATGGTTTATTTTGACCACATTATACGCACAAGTGTGCACCATTTAAGGGAGACCACAAGCAACGGACACTCCATTCCCACAAGCATCCCATAGCTTGAAAAATACCACTCCAACGAGATGCCGAAATTTGAAGATGTCCATAGTGTGGGGCCTGAAATGAAGTCGAGCAACAAATTTGTTGATGGAAATCCAAAGCCAAATTCAGACAGGTCCAAAGTTCATTTTATCTGCAATCAGGATCAATCCGGGTAATTGGCGGTCAAATTCAGGATTTGTATTTATATATATATATCTCTCTCTCTCTCTCTTTCTCTCTCTCTCTCTCCTTTTTCTTACAGAAAAAAAATCTAATGGAAAATCAAAATATATAGTTCCCTTATCACATTTGACAATACGAACACCCGCAAATCTTCCTCGAAAATCCAGCCATCATCCAACGAGCGAGGTACTGGCCCTGGCCATCTGCTCCTTCAAAGTGCGTTATGAACGAACCCCCGTCGGTTGGCTGATCTTTCTCATCGTTCTGCATGCGAAACGACGCAGGGCTACGTCATGCTACGTCCCCGAGTTGGGGACGGGAGGTCGATGAAATTATGATTATGGAAACCATGGGAAGTATGAGGCATATATATATATATGTATGTACGTATATGATCGTATATGAATAATACGGTCTCATATTATGTATATATATATATATATATAGATATAGATATATATTATAGTAATATATATATAATATGTATATCTATATACCTACTTGTACCGAGTGTGCCTCCTGCGCCGCCTCCGCTTACCCCTCCCCTTCACCAACCACCGCTGCAGCTGCGGCGGTGCCCTTGACCCTTTGGGAGACCATCGCGCCGCCTGTGCCACCTCCGGATTCCTCTGCGTCCGGTCCATCCCCCTGGAAAGCGCCGTGGCCAGGATATGCCGCGAAGCAGGGGGCCGTGTCCGTACAAACGTCCTCCTGCGGAACATGAATCTCCCCTCCCCTCCCCCGGACGCGCGCGCGATTGAAGTCCTCGTCAGCGGAGTGCCGGTGTGACACGGCGCGCAGATCGCAATCGACGCTACCTTGGTGAGCCCCATCCACCGCAACGGTGAACCCCGCCCCAGAGCCGCCAGTGAACCCGGCGTCACACTCAACCACGCCGCGCGCCGAAAATGCACCCAGACCTACCCTGAATTCCAATCCAGCACTCGCTGCCGTCCTGCAGTGTTTGGGTTGGAGGTAGGAGGCCGGTGGTCGCCCGAAGCCGTGCACCTCGTCCGGCACCTCGCCCGAGCACGCGCCCGCACCGAACCCACCTGGGCACGATCAACGGCAGCCGCCGCCTGGGCGCTGCGCTGGGCCGCGCTCGCATCCGTTGCCGCCACGTGACCACTCGCAGCGACCCTCCTGGACTTCCCTGCAGAGGCAATGGACGGCCCCCCCCTCCCCCAGCTCCTCGCCGAAACCCGGTGGGAGGACCCCCCCCTCACCCAGCCGCTTGCCCCCTTGACACAGTGTAAAGACCTCTCGTTTCTGACGCGCGCCGGCGGATTTGGGTGGGTGGAAAAAAACACTTAAATACCACACGCACATAAACTACATCACCCTGAGCATCCTGGTTTCATTTTGTCATTTTCTCCAGACCCCATATACGAGACAGGCTGGGGATGTTCTAAGTTCTAAGTGTGCGATTTTGATACGTTCGAAGTGATTGTCGATCTATATATCAGCTGGAACTCAGCAAGATCCCAACCAAAAATGCACAGAGAGACTCTCAGATGAAACCCTGAAACTCTAAGCTCACATCTCAAACAGCGAAAATCATTTGGGTGGCAATTTGTGGGATTTCAAGGCCAGTCTTGTGAGCGCAAATTGAGGAGCTAGGTTCATGCAAACTTACAACAATAGAAAGGTGTGGTTTTGATTGAACTTAGGGTACCCGCAAGTTTGATTCTTCATCATTTTTCCCTAGTAAAACAGTTTTTTCCTGTAGTGGTAGAGTGGTGCCATATGGTACCTCCCTTTTTACAGTAATCCCTTTCTTATTTTTTTTTGGACAAATCTCATGGGTCATTAAATGTCCCCATTGAACATCACCCAACCATTAGGTATATGGTCTATAATGGCTACTATAAGGTGATGTCCAATATTCCCAAAATGGGACAGTTACCAACCCCTGAATCTACGTGGAATGCAGTGGATGATTAAACAAGTTCCCTCCAAACCCCGGGTTCGCCCACACTCAAACAAAACATCCGAACAAATCCAAACAATATGATATACTTATCACCAGAGGATGAATGAAAACACTGGCTATGCGCAGTGATTTTGACTTTAAGTTTTCAGGAGTTGGGGTTTTAATTTAGGGTTTAGGGTTTTAGGGTTTGTTGCTTTCGAGTGTGTTGTTTTGGAAAATAAACAACTTAAACCCTACGCAGGGATTTGAACATGTCAAAGGATATGCGGGATTCGCCGCGGGCAAACCTAGGGTTTGCAGCGAACAGGTTTCATTCAAACAACCATTGCGTTCTCACATACGAAGCTAGATGCCTGGGCGTTGATGATGCCTGGTCATTTGAAATTTCCATTTGGCGGACTCCAGTTTGGCCCATACCCAAAGGACGAACCACAGGGTACTAGACACCACCCACGCCTCAGGAAGCGGGGAAGAGGTGTCGCAATGGTTGACGAATTGTGCCGAAGCAGAGCGACGGAAAAGACACACGCTTCAAGCAGCTGGCTGATTCCAACATGTTCATGTTCTTTTCACATTTGGAAAGGAATATTCAGTAACATTTGGGTCTGAAAGCAAGGGTCACGGTATAGATTTCCATCGATTGCAGATTTCTCAACATTCCAGGTCTGTTGGTTGAATAGCGTTTAAACGTCTAAACATCATTATATAAACATTTAAAAGGGTCTAAAAGGTATTAAAAGGTGAAGCTGTTGGAAGATTTAGAAGATAAATCAAGAACCCTGATCCGCGCCAGGAATGAAGAAAGTGTTGGCAGAACTCTTTGCTCTGGACAATTTGACAGACGTGCTCTTCATCATCGTCGGATGGTGGGACCTCAGCCGTGTTGGGGAGGGTGGGTAATTGGAGGATCATCCCACGGATCATAAGTGGTGAATTAATTTTAATTACCATACTCAATTAACTTTTAATCCATTTATAGATATCTAATTATAGTATATAATCTATTACCTACAGTAATTATCTAATAATCCATTTATACTCATTACCCATTCCTGCAACCCTTTTAATCCATTTATAGGTAACCCACTGAATGGGGACTTGAACTCCACTTGGGCGGATGATCCAAGTAGATTGAACAAGTTCACGTCACCGATGCGTGACAAACGGTGATAGACCGGTGATTTTTTCTAAATAGATATCTAGTAATACCAGCACCAATCGTATACAAATTATACAATATAATAGTAAGAGTAGTAATGCCAAAAGAATGATTGTTGCAATAGTAGCGATAATGGCAACAATGACAATAATGATAATAGTAAGTATACACGGACACACTGTGTATACATAATGTCACATTATATATAAGTCTGCTTTTACAATCCAGTGGGCGTCTTGCGCGCTTTGGGAACATGCAGTGAACGGTGATGACGTGAATTGTGGTGCCTCAACTTTGTGCGAACGTAGTGTAATTCTTGCAAGCACAATCAAACACAGTCCTGCTGCCAGACACCAAGTGCTTGCAAATCCATATACAGTAATTAGTAGTTACTTTGAGAAATCAGGGGTACGTAACATCATCTGAGCCCTTGCTGGGATTTTTGGTGGGAGCCAACATGAGACAGCCATGCAGGACGACACCTGTCTTTTAGAAGCTTAACAAGCTGACATTGATGGAGCAATGTATTTAGCCAACGTGGTGGTTGCTTTATGATCCATCTCTCACTTCTGTTCTTTCCTACATATAAATTATCCTTATCATCCATGTTCCTGTCATCCTTTCGGGTGATCGCAACGACCCCGATCTCCATCGTTCCAGGTTCGCGTTGATTCGGCGCCTGGCCTTGCCTCCCGGCATCGATGCCTGGATGGCAGCGTTTTGTGCCTGGAACTGGCTGAAGCTGCTCTACAGCCTCCGCGGTGAACTCTGGAACCTCGGCCCTGGCGGCCCCGGCGGCCTTAGGCTGGTGCTTCGCCTGCTAGGAGGGATGTTTGATGATGGTTTGATGATGGTATATGGTTAACTATAATATGTTTTATACGTTGTTTGTTGGGTTTTCTAGAAGATTGTTGGTGGCCCCTGCTTGATGACCCATGTATAGCTACATCCATGAAATTCGGGATATTTATTCACATGGAAGTTTTGAGCGAATTCTGATGGTACCATGGTAACATGTACTAACAGTAGTTTGATCACTTCTTTTTTGAAATTCCACCCTTCTTTTCATCAACCAGGGCCACCAGGGTTGATGGGTCGGGGGGGTCAGAGATCGCCCCATGCCAGGTATATGTTTGAAAACCAGAATTGCAACGTACCCCCATTCCATGATATCCGACATTTATTGTAGAAAGCGCCAAGGTAACAAGAAACGATATGATTCTATATGCAAGATTAATCCACATCAGCTGTGCCTTGAACATGTGCTGTTTTTGTTTTCCCACCACATCAGCTTTATCACCAGGATTGGGCCACGGCTCTTGCCAATTTTCTTTGCTCTGCGAGAGTCCTTGGGTTTCTTCTTCGTGGTATTTATGGCTGTAGCTGCCTCGTCCCACGCGTACTACGACCTGCAGCTGCGCATGGAAGCGGCCGAAGTGGTGGCCGGAAAGTGGTACCGGCCCCTCTTCGAGGCATACACGGCGGAGCCTTGGCGCCTGAAATAGCAAGGCTTGGCACCTCATGGCAGCTCAATGGGACCTCAATGGGACCTCAATCATGCTCAATCTTGTTCTATTTTATGGGGATCAGACATGATAAGACATGATAATAATCAGCTGAGAAATACAAACCACAATTAGACGTTTGTATCATAGGTGTCAAACACCCCCCCCCTCAGACCCCCCTCCCCAAATAAATAGTCTCCAATGAGGATTTGCCTGGTTACCACTTGCCACTGAGAATCGAAAGCTGGAGGATCATTCCGATGATGAGAGTGGTCAGCGCGAGATTGGCTAGACTAGAAGATTCTTCCAGAGAATGATCTATGTTCAGGGTTTCCATCCTTTAAAAAGCATACCACGCATTTGTTGCTTCTCTTGCTGGTTTTGGTTGTTTGATGGAAAACGAACAGATTAATTGGAACGCAAGTTGAACATATTTCGAAATAACCTGGAAATAGGTGCATTCCATGGAAAAAAAGAGGAAATTTTTAGATTTTGGAATAACCTGGAAAAAGGGTAGAAATAATAAGGTGAAAACAAGGAAAGTAATAGCAAACAGTGAGATTTTGAAAATAATCTGGAAATAACTTGGAAATAACATAGAAATAAGGTGGAAATAGGGTGAAAACCATGGAAAAATGCAGGGGAAAGTGAGATTTTGGAAATAACTTGGAAATAACCTGGAAATAAGGTGGAAATAAGGTGGAAATAAGGTGGAAACAATGGAAAAATGCAGGAAAAAGTGAGATGTTGGAAATAACCTGGAAATAACTTGGAAATAACCTGGAAATAAGGTGGAAATAAGGTGGAAATAGTGTGAAAACGATGGAAAATGCAGGGAAAAGTGAGATTTCGGAAATAACCTGGAAATAACATGGAAATAACCTAGAAATAAGGTGGAAATAACGTGGAAATAAGGTGCAATTGGAAATAACTTGGAAATAACCTGGAAATAAGGTGGAAACAATCGAAAAATGCAGGAAAAAGTGAGATGTTGGAAATAACCTGGAAATAAGGTGGAAATAAGGTGGAAATAAGGTGGAAATAAGGTGGAAACAAGGTGGAAACAATGGAAAAATGCAGGAGAAAGTGAGATGTTGGAAATAACCTGGAAATAAGGTGGAAATAAGGTGGAAATAAGGTGGAAACAATGGAAAAATGCAGGAGAAAGTGAGATGTTTGAAATAACCTGGAAATAACTTGGAAATACCCTGGAAATAAGGTGGAAACAATGGAAACATGCAGGAAAAAGTGAGATGTTGGAAATAACGTGGAAATAATTTGGAAATAACATGGAAATAAGGTGGAAATAAGGTGCACATGGAAATAAGGTGGAAATAAGGTGGAAATAAGGTGGAAATAAGGTGGAAATAAGGCGGAAACAATGGAAAAATGCAGGAAAAAGTGAGACGTTGGAAATAACCTGGAAATAACCTGGAAATAATTTGGAAATAACCTGGAAATAACCTGGAAATATCCTGAAAATAAGGGGGAAATAAGGTGGAAATAAGGTGACAAATGGAACAATTACAGGAAAAAGTGAGATGTTGGAAATAACATCGAAATAGTCTAGAAAAGTTGGTAAAAACGAAGGGGCATGAAGAATGCAGGAAAAACAAGTGTCTAGACATAAATGGCAAAATAAAGAAAATCTCATGTGGAACGTTGGCAGCAAAAAGGGTCCGTTCAGGCGGTGATAGCTTATAGTCAATGTTGTGTTGGGATTGTTAATTAAAGATCACACCGTGTAACGAGTGGTTTAGACTTGCTTCTCAAGTAGATTTCATGGGAAAAGATGCAAAGTCTACAGCCTGGAAATAACCCTTAAATAAGGGTTATTTCCAGGTTATTTCCTGCTTATTTTTATTTCCACGTTATTTCCAGGTTATTTTCTTATTTCCATGTTATTTCAAGGTTATTTGTTTGGGTAGGGGGGTCTGGAGGGGGGGGGTTCGTTTTTTGTGATTGTAGGGTATCAAGAGTGGCCGTGGATTTTGAACACTTTGTGAGATGGTCTTAACATGGTTTAACTGAACCCTTATCAAGATGGTATCAATATGTACCGACCAAAACACATAGACCATGGGAATAGGATAGGCTGGGAACTTTTGGTCCCAACTGCACACTGTTTGATGCACCTTCTTCAGGGTAAACTGACACTTTAGGTGCGTTCTTGATATTACATCATGTAATATGTCAATATATGTCAATATGTAATATAATGTTTTTGATACAAATCCCGGAGCAAACCGATCGGGAGATCCATGATTCCATCCATTCAATGCATTTCAAGCGCTACTGCGCATTGATCAGTGCCCAAGACCACTTGAAACTAAAAGTAGAGCTAGCTCGTCACTTGAGCAGTGTTCAAAACCCCCCGTTGATTGAAGATTTCAATGAGGGTCCTACTATCCAAAATATGTTGGGATAGAAAAATGAACAATCCAACTATGGAAACCCTTACAGAGGGACGAATAAAGGTTTTGAACACTGCTCACGACTGTCGCAGATTTTTGCTTCGCTCAGGTGTTGCAGATAGGTCGGCTTGGCATTTGGGGGGACTTCGATCTTTACGAGTTGCATGGAGATGTTTTAGACCTCTGAACAATCCGAAGACAGAAAAACTTGTGCCTGTTTGGGCATTTGCGGGCCAAACGTAGTCTTGCTCTACACTTAATTAGTTGTCTACCAAATTGAGGTCCAGAATATAGAGCCTCGCAGTGTCATTGTCAAATTGATCCCTTCAAGGTTATTCATATATTATGCTAGCTGCTGGGTCCTGGGTTTACGTGTCTCTTCAATGGCCATTTCAGGTATCTAAACTGGAGGTATTGTACCTAGCAAGCCATATTTCAAGGCCGGGTATATTCCATTCAGTACATAGCCCTTACAAAGATCTTACATGACCTTACGCATTGTAGGAACCTCCAATTTAGGTACCTGAAATGGCGACTTTTTTTTTCATGTTTGGATTGCATCTCGCACATCAGAATCCATACAAAACAAATCAATCTGAGAGCTACAATGGTGTGTAATGGTTTCCCATTTTTTTAAATCCGCAACGGAGGTTCGTATTTATGGGGTGAGTTGAAGCGACCAACCAGTAGTCAACCCATGGCAATCCAACCGTGTTCTGTTTCCATTCGCAATGTCGGAGGTAAAGACGCTTGTTTTCAACGCCTGTTTTGTACTGGTATCTTGGATGACGGAGTTATTTCCAACCAAATCCAGTCAGAAATCGTCTAGTTTTGACACACAGAGGTGCTAGCCGGCAGCCAATGCAGCCAAGGTTTGAAGGATTGGATCCCAGCTTGGAGCGAGATCAGTGGGACAACGTCACGGGAATCTTAAATCCGGTGGATCCTCCACCCAGCCCCGACGGGGTGTGACTGGGACGACGTCGACGAGTGCCGGTGTCGGTGTCGTGTTATGTCATGTTGGTGGGTGAGATAAACTGGGGGAGTAGGGAGAAAATGAGAAAAAGAACGTCTGCAAAGATAGAAGTCGGAGAGTCGGAGCTGTTCCATTTTGATATTTTTTTCGATGCTGATTGAAGTTCTGTTTGATTCACTTCCTTCGGGCGGAACTACAAGCCGACTAGTGATGGCATCCCTGAAGGGACAGCAAAAGAAATGGTGGGACACCCTATCCCTGAAAATGGGAATGATGGTGGCTTACAACTACTCACCAAAACGGGCCATCGAAAAGTCGGGTCAGGTTGGGTCCTCCCACGCCTACATCGCCCATCATTGCCCATGCTTGATTTACGGTTGAACAATGTTGAACAAACAGAGGGGAAAACACGAGAGGTCGCTGGCGTCATGTATTTGAGCAAACTGTAACGATAGACCTGACTGCGATGTCACTGGAAATGACCGGTAGTAGGGAGGCTCTCTCAGAATGATCCAAAATGGTTTTATTATTATTGACGCGTGGAGATGGGAAGAGGTGTGGCAGTATTTCAGGCTGGTGAACTATGTGTAATTTATCCATTTATTTTTATTGATGAATTTCCCATTAAGCCCATCAATTTTACTATCTTATTGGAATAAGGATTGAATTAATCATATCCCATCAATGCCCATTGGCACATTGGTCTACATATTCATTAGGTACGGTATATCCCATTAATCTGATGATCCTGAGGTACATCTTTGCTCATTTGCTCTTCTTCGTCACTGGCGTGGGCGTCACGGTGCTGTTGATGAACCTGCTCATTGGCATCCTAAGCGCCTTGATGGTGAGGATTGGTGGGGCCCTTTCCGGTCAGCTATATCAACGAGAAATCCTAAACTTCCAGGAAGATGATCTCGGTTGTCCATGGGTTTTCAGCCCATTCGGAGTCTCTTTTTTTGGCTGGTCGGTATTTTATATGCTAGGGTTATGGACGGTAACCTTTTCCTACAGCACTAAGAAACTATTCAGTTATAATCCAATCCCATCCCCCTAATATCCGACACCCCCCATTGAATGGCCCCGGGCAAGAGGATTTATCCCTTACGAAACCATGGTGACTCTGGGTGGTGTTTCATATTGTTTAAGTTTAATATGAATTGTTCTTGTTTGGGAGCCCTACAAAGCATTGCTACCAGTTCTATGCTGTGATTGCACATGATGTTCCAACGCACTAGTGATCATCGATGGTGCTAAGCTTAAGGTTGATTTAAGAAATGTTTACTTGCATATATATATAATTATATATATATGGTTTCAGATTTGAATGCTACATGATGCGCAGCTGCATACGGTTAGACATGGCCATAGCATTTAGACACATACAGTCTGTGAAAGTATTGCTAGCTTGCTTGCGGCTTAAGATTGTCATGTTCCGTTTCCATCCCTACCTGTGGACTTTGGTCCTTTTTCAGAACCGCATGGTTTTCAAATTGGTTGTATACATCCACCCGCTGGAAACCTAGAATCTAGGCCAGCGATGTGATCCGCCTGAACAATACAATCTGGAAAAATGGGATGCTTTACTCATCCACCGCAATGGCCTTGTTTAGGTGCCCCCTTTGGAACCCACCACCAAGCACATTCATTGTAGACTTCCGAACCAGGTACTGACTTCGGATTCTATGAGCAGAAATCCTCGGAACTCTTCAACCGCGAGAGCGAAGATGATGAAGGAAAGGTGTCAACTAGGAACAAAGGCTGCGAAAAACACCTGTGACGTTGTTTAGGGCAGTCTGTAGCAACAAGGTTAAAGTACGGATCAGAAACTGCTGATGGCTGATGCTGATTTCACCAGCCAAGATCGGAATTCAACCAAGCAAAACACCCAATAACAGTGGGAGAAAGGAAGCTTAAACTTGCCACCGGCGCAGTGCCAAGAGATTTGAACAAAACTAGAAAAGTGTTTCGGAGCGTCACTTGAGGCGAACCAAAGCTGCCAATCTACTTTGCGGCAACGATTTGGCTTAAGTCATCGGCTCTGAATATTTCATGGTATTTCTCAAAATGGAGGATCTTCAAGACTATGGGTTTCAGTACAAACACGATAATTATTGGGTGATTTGGGGATGCCACCATTTTATACAAGAACCATTAAGAACCCATCACCCCTAAGAAGTATTGAAAAGTATTATATAAAAGATATTAAAAGTATTAAACAAAACATAAGTAGCAATCTGGCCTCCTTTTTTTTGTTCCAAGCCACCCCGAAACCATCCGAAACCACTGGGCCAAGCTTCAGGAGATTGGCAGCCGGCCAAGTACCCTTGTGCTTCAATCTGCCTGGGCTCGGTGGCTGAAACTTGCCAGCATGGCGAAGCAGAAAGAGAGCCTTGACAGATGAGGGATGGCCATTGAGCCGCGGATGGCCATGAGACCCACTAACATCCACTAACCCTTCGGTCATCAAAGATGGCCACGGTTGGGAATAAATGGAGTGCATGGGAAAATCATCTATATAAATGGTGGATGTTCCATTCTGTTGTATCACCGGCGAGTAGAAGCAAAGGTGGAACCACTAATTAGAAGACGATCTCATGATTGGAGAGGTTGTGTTCGGGTTAACCATTTTGTTTTGGTCTGATTTTTGAGCCAGTTTTTTGACAGATAATCAGCCTACTAGTTTTTGGGGTACTATTCCCGTTCTTGTTGGTTGATACCGGCCATTTTTTTCTGTGAAATCATTTGGAATGCTAAAGTATGATAAAATTTGGTGATCTTCTTGTGTTGGTTTTGGATCTTCTTTTTTGGCTGTCAAGCGCCATTCAATAGTTCAACAATGTTCAACACATGACAACACCCGTTTTCTCAAGTGCTGCCGCTGCCTCAGTATCACTGGAGCATCCACCTGTGTGCCGATGCTCCTTAAGTGCGCGGCACAGCCTTTGCAGCTCGTGCTGGGAAAGGAATCCTTTCAACTGCTGGTGGAGACTCCCCTGGTGCGCTTCGTGCGATATTCAGGTGGGAAGCGCGAAGCGGTTCAGAGAGAGTTTTTGGATGTTTTTAAGGTGGATTCACCCTTGGTGCTTTTCTCTTTCTGTATTGGAAAATAGTTTGGGATGGAGTGGAGCCAGCAAGGCATGCTTACTGTTCAATTGGGTCCTCCCATCCATTTGAATGCGGTTTCTTGACATTTGCTCCTACAATGTCATAGAATTTGAACGGCTCAATGGATCAAAGCGACATGAAAATAAGCTGTGATAAGTTGTGCCACTCGCACATGAGAGCGTTTCCATTTCCACATTTCCCACGTAGTCTAAAGCCATGGACCCAAACCGAAAAGATTTTTCCAGCCCCATGTGGGTCATCGCACGAGGTCCCGGCCTGGTGACGCTTCTGGCAGTGCTTTTATCTCCTGTGATCTTTGCATCTCTGCTGTGAGTTGATGGAGTCGTCCCAAAAATGGTGCACTCAAATGCATATGATTCCAAATCACACACATAAGCATAATATATATATATATATATGTAAATATATATAATATATAGATACATACAAATAATACATAATTACATATACACACACAAGTCATATATACCGTATGTTGGCAATGTTCAACGTTCTTTTAATGCTCGCGACGAAGCTTGACGGCCTCACCCCTTCAATCAAGCATGCCTAGCTGAGAAATCCCTTATATCAAACAGCATTAAAAAGTCAAATCATCGAACTAATTGGGGGTTGCCCAGCCAGCCATGTTTGATTGCCAGATGGCTAGCTAACTTTTTGACAGGGGCCAGGGAAGGCTTCTTAAAACCCACTCAAAGGCTGGAGAAAGTAAACCTACCATCACTTCTATTCCCCCTATCTATAAATGGGATAAGCTACCTAGGGTACTTATTCGCAGGCAAATAAAAACCACTCACCAAGTGTGATTATCCTCCAGGCATTCCCCATCTAAATGCTGAGGTGCTCTCGCTGGCGATTTTGATTCCTGGATGCACTTCTTTCGCGCCTGAATCCTAGGTATTTTAAAAAGCATTGCTGTGTTTTTGACCGCCGTTTTCACGGGTTTTATTGGGTATTGATATTGCACACACACACATAATCATTATAGATATATACACATGTGTGTATAATATATTTACATAATTTTACATATATGCAGCACTTTATATTTAAACAAATGTAGATATGCACAACATTTAGATAATTGCCATGTTAAGAAATAATTCCCAGAGGCAGTTTCGCACCAGCAATTCACAGCCTGTCAGGATCATTTCGCTGATCCCTGCAGTGGCTTTGCGCGTGACCGCGCTGCGACATTTGCTCAACGGTGGCTTGGGTGTCCGTGCGGACGACGCCAACAAGTCCGCATGGTTTGCCAGTCAGTGCGGCACCTCGAACAGCATGGCGTGGGTGGCAAACCAGCCGTTGTCAGCGCAAATTGTGTCATTCTTTTTCCAAAGGTATCACTATAGGTACTACAACCTCAACAGTCAATCATTCATCAATAGGGGTTTTGAATGGTTTTTTCTCCTCCATCCTTTTCAGGTTTGCATTGGCCAAAGACGGATTTGTTTGACTGATTTGAGTTTCTGGCACGCCGCAGAGGAGTCAAAAATTCGTCGGAACAGCGCCTGTTTGAGTGTCATTTTCTCGCTTGAATACTGAGCAATTGCAAGTGCCGCGTAACTATCCATGATCGAAGTCACCCAACTGCACCATTGTCAAAGCTGGCTAGCCAGGTCTGAATTTGGATGAATTGGGATAATTGTAGATGTAATTAGTCAGTAATCCCTTCCTCCTAAGATTAAATACCCCTTTTTGAAACTGTGGTTTCGTATTGAATCTGTTCATTTTGGGGGGCCCGATGACCCATGCGGATTCCGAGGCATAGTGGTGCTCTACGGGGGTGATCCTGATAGTTATAGCGGTGCACGGATTCTTGGCCAACAACCCCGCGGATTCTACGCTGCTGAGAGGACCTTTAAGGTCCTGTATCTATACGTACAATTATATGTATATAATATATATAGATATATCTATCTAATCTAATCTAATCTAATCCTAATCCTAATCCTAATCCTAAATCCTAATCCTCATCCTAATCCTAATCCTAAATCTAATCTAATCTAATCTAATCTAATCTAATCTATCTATCTATCTATCTATCTACCCAAAGTGTGTCAATATCGTCATTGCATGTCCATGGTCCTTTAAAGTCAGGAAATCCTCGGCGATGAGTATTGATCTCAATAGCTGACGTATGTAGTTGCCTGCGCCCGAGCGGTCACTCAAAAGTAGGTGTGGGCATCGGCAAGTGTATAGCACGGATTCACATGGATTCACATCATGTTCATAATTCATATCCCGGGAATTGGTTGGAGGGAAAATCGGACGGAAACCCCTATGTGGGT
>Ga0126342_10013358_pt1 | contig 14557 bp, 15 predicted proteins | sample Cyp1metagenome_FD_92528 | JGI IMG/M metagenome (GOLD analysis project Ga0126342, IMG submission 92528) | Coral microbial communities from Lord Howe Island, Old Settlement Bay, Australia - Cyphastrea 1 metagenome | ecosystem: Host-associated > Invertebrates > Cnidaria > Coral ... | reverse complement strand
CATTTTGACTTCGAAATGTGCTTCGCGCCACAACGGCGTGCGCTTTTTCGACAGCGCAACTTCCAAAAATGGTCCGAACCTGGTGTGTTTTGTACATTTTGACTTCGAAATGTGCTTCGCGCCACAACGGCGTGCACTTTTTCGACATCTCAACTTCCAAAAGTGGTCCGACGCTGAGGTATTTTGTACATTTTGACTTGAAAATGTGCTTCGCGCCACAACGGCGTGCACTTTTTCGACAGCGCAACTTCCAAAAAGTGGTCCGAGGCTGAGGTGTTTTGTACATTTTGACTTCGAAATGTGCTTCGCGCCACAACGGCGTGCACTTGTTCGACATCTCAACTTCCAAAAGTGGTCCGACGCTGAGGTGTTTTGTACATTTTGACTTCGACATGTGCTTCGTGCCACAACGGCGTGCAATTTTTCATCTCTCATCTGGCCAGCTGGCTCCGCACCCGCCGCTTTAGCGAGCCTACTTTTCGACCCTCCGGAGCCACAAATCATTGGAAAACACACAGTGTTTCGCGACTTTCCTACCTTTTCGCGCATCTGCATCTTCTTTCTTCTGACTCTGTCTCTTCTACTCTTCTCTCTTCTAATCTTTCTCTTCTCTCTGCCTCTGCCCTGCTCTGCTTTTCATCTGTCCATGTTGTCGGAAGTTTGACTTCTAAACTTCCTTCGATCATATCCTATACTGTATGTATACTGTTGTGCGCTGCATGAGTGGAGTAGGATATTTTCATTTCTTTCGAAGCTTTGCCAACTTGGGAGGCTCGTGTCTCAGTGGCTCATCTTTTGGAGATGTTGAGGCAATGGTAGGGAGAGGGCCATGTGGTCGCCAGGAGTCAATCCATTAGGGGCCCAAGCCTAAGCCTACCACAGTCACCACAGTCATCTGCAGAAAGAGAAATTCAACAGCCAGAAACAGCAATTGGGTTCAATCAAAGAGTTTCAACTATATCCAAGAGCAATGAGCATAGTGAACATAATGAACTGCTGGCTGATTCAAGTAATGTCAAGTGACAAGTGATAACTTAAGTACCCAGTTAAGTACCAAGTTAAGTACCTTAACTTTGATTTCAGGAGATTTCCCCCAAGTTGCTGCTTGGGATGGGATGTTGAGGTGCCGCAGCTATGGGTACCCCCAACAATCACATCTTCAGAGTCTTCAGACGCATCAAGTTTATCCAAATATATCATAATATAGCCAAATCAAGCGAAAAGAGTTTCGGATGTTTTCGCTTGTTTTCGGACCTTTCAAACACTGCCAACGATCTATTCAAGAGGCGATTTGGCTCGAAAGCGCTTCGCCGTTGGTTTGTGAACCTGTCCACGTCATTCCATTTTTCTCGGCCACTGTGCCTGAAACAACATGGGGCCATTTTCGGTGGCACTGCAGTGGATGCTGCTGTACAGTTCTGCGGCATTGAGAGATGACCCTTCTGAACACCTCAACTTGGATGAGCCTAGCCCCTTGGCCTGGTGAGATGATGACTTCAACTCGTTGCAGTTTTTGGGTCTCCGTAACTCAAAGGTGGCACTTTTGAACCATGATCCAATGATCCCGCCCTTTTCAAAAACCAGCAGTTTTGATGTTTTTTGGTGCAGCCCAAGATCTTGGGAGATTGTTTTAACTCAAGGGCGAGCACAGTTGAAGAAAGTGTTTGAAGATGCCCAGAGGTGATGAGTGTGAGGAGGAAGCCAAGCTCCTGCAGCAGATGATGTTGGATTTGGGTTTCAAAGGCCGACTGGGAAGAACTGGGAGGGCAAGGAACTGGAAGAAAAACATCAGGTTTGCTATATATAGTTTGCTGGCACTTTCAACATCTTACAACATCTTTCAACATCTTTCAACTGCTCGCCCGAGTTCATCAACAAGACGCGGCCCATCGCCTGGGCGTCCGCCGTCTTGCACGAAAGCTAGCAAGGCACATTCTTTCTTCGCCAAACTGTCGTTTATATCCATACTTGGTACTTCAGCAAGGCTTCCCTCCCCCAGCACAACACCTACTTTCCTGTCCAACCACAGGTTTCCAGGCAACACCTTACATGCGCCTGGAGACTTCTTCATTCGACGAAACGCAACATGACGATATGGACGTGCACATAGTATTCAACTTTTATTACTTCACCTTATTTTATAGAAATTGGCCTCGGATTCAACCCCCCCTCCGCTCGCTTTCATCACCTACTCCTGGCCTCAAGTCCCTGGCTACCGGTCTCGCCATGGCCACGGGGCGGTTGTTCGCCAAGTTTCATTGGCTCACTCTAGCACCAATTTCAACATTGTTTCCAATACCTTTCCTTTTTCATTGATTTTGCCCAGCTCCCATTCGAACTTTTTCCAACCTTCCCCGAGCAGTCTTTGCGATAGTTTTCTCCACGCACTTTTATTTCTCGGCATTCTTGTTGCACTGTTGAATGCCTTTTTGAAGAGGCGGTAAAGACAAGGCTCCGCACACTTCACAGCGCTTCTTCTCTCAACACGGTTTTGGCATGTCGTTCTTGCTGAACTGCATCACTTTGTTTCACTCGACACTCTCTGGTTACATCTCTGCAAGCGTAGCACTAGTTTGTCCATTGAATAATGCAAAATTGCTAGCACCTTCTTTCAACCGCAGTAGCCGCCGGGGAGTCTTGTGAGCGCCTTCTGCTGTGCACGCCCCGCCACGTCTGCGGCAAGATGGCTCGAGTGTATATAAAGCCGCAACAATCGCTTCTGTTCGGACATTTCGAACAGCTGCAAGGTTATTTTTGGCTTGGTACCTTCGCTCTTTGCACTTCCCATTCTGAGTATCACTATCAGCAAAACGCTTCAAAAAAAAACACATGATAATCGAAAGCCTAAGTCAAGCAAGATGGACATGTCAACTATCATGGTACCGCCACTTCAAGCAAATTTCGTGTAGAAATCACTGAGACCTGTGCATGGGTTTCAGGCAAAGCAGAAACAAAAAAAAGAAACAAGAGGAAACAGGAAACAAGAGAAAAGCAACCTTCGCAGAAACTCACTACTTGGGCCAGGTCATCAGAGAGTGTAGCGCGAATTAATGAGACAACGGTCAAGAAAAATGACCATCAAGCTCTTACAAGTTCAGCCTCAGTAGGCTACTCACTCAGAGTTCAGAAGCTTCAAGGTTGCAAGAACATGTGAACGACCACTTACTCTCAGAAGTCCCAAGGTCTGCAGCCAATTCTCTTGCATGGAAAACGCATCATGTCTAACTTGGTTCTATCGCTCTGCTTCGAAGCAAAATCAGCTGGCCACTGCAGATTCTGCGTTTCTTCATCTCTGTTCCTCAAACAAATGTGACTGATGCACGGCCATTGTTATGATGGCTCGCGCAATTTCCACATACACTGCCAGCCAGTTCGGAAGCCAACTTCTTGGCTTGCTGTCGCACGTGATGAAGACTGTGATTGCACCAGTCAGAAACGCAAGCATGAGGCCAGCATATGTTGGCGCCATTGAAGGCGTCACCTTGCAGTTGTGGCTTAGACTTGGCAGAAGGAAACTCAGCACGGAGAAGCCGCAAAACGGCCTTGACGACGGCCGGCTTGGAACTGGGGATATCGTGGGTGCCCTTGCGTTGGAGCATCTCCTTGAGCTTGGTGTTGGAAGCTTGCTTCAAACATGATTCAACATCGTTCCAGGAAGCACAGCGGAAGCCAAAAGTCTCATGCACTACCAAGTTTGCATTTTTTACGTCTTTTGCTGACCAAAGACCTTGAGTCACAACTTCTGCACCTTGCACTGGCTCCGTACGCGTATGCTCTTGTTTTGGCAGCATGACTGCTCAAAATCTTGGAATTCTTTCCGGCGCTTTGCGTCCTCGACATCTTGCTTCTGCTGAGATTCTCTTTTCTTCTCTGCCTCCTCCTTTTCCGCCATAAGAGACCGAAGACGGGCAATTTCCTTGCTCCATATTTCAAAAATAGTAAAACTTCAATTAATTAACCAGAACGACGAACTTGACTGCTTGAGCGCAGCCAGCAAGAGTCGCGTGCAAAACTTCCTCTGGCAAGTTGATCGGAATTTCACTGTCACACTCAGCGGAAGTCACCGCCACCTCGATCATTCTGTCGGAATGGAATCAATTAAGGCTTAAGGTTGACCCTCAGGTCCGTAGTAAACTTCCATTAAATCTTCCACTCTCCTGCGGCTCATAGGGACTCCTGGCGTCGGGCTTTGCAAGGCATTCAGCCACCACACTGAGATGCTGCTTCTGTAGCAGCCGTGGGCCTTCAAGGCTTGCAGCGCCTTGGACCGGTCAAACGGCTCTTGGACTCCACTTGGCGTGTTTCCACTGGAAATCGGCAAAGGAAGCTCTTTCCAAAAGGCTTCTCCACCAAACTCTTGGCGGATCACGCAATTTTCTTGGACCTGGCAGTAGTAGGCTTTGTTCGTAGCGTCGTTGAGGTCTGCGTCCGAAGGCGCAATTCCACTTGCTGACATGGGGCTGGGCCCCTCCAGCTTTGGCCTTCGCCTTAGGCTTTGCCTTTGCAGCCACGGTTTGACGTCCACTTTTCTGCGACTGCGTTAGCAGCTTTTTCCTTCCTTCGTTTGCCTGTGCTTTCTTTGTTTGAATTTCCCGTTCCACTTCGACTGGAGCGGCCAGTTCGGCCAGCTCTGCTTTGTTCAAGCGCCATGAGCAGACACGTTTTTCACCACCATGCATGTCCCAGCAACTCGTCGTCGTGAAGACACTGAAGAACCAAAACGGTTGCAGATGCACAACGTTAGGCATCGGGACAGCTGGTTGGAGTCAACTATCTCTGTCGGTTAGTCTTAGTTTTATAACAGATCGGTCAGTCGCCTACCTGGGAAGCATGGCAAGACTATACCCTTTCCATCCCTCGACCCGAGCTCTCTTTTTCTCCGACGTACTCAGGAGCTCTCAATAGTCTTAATTAAATTTGCTTCCGTCTTATAGTCCGGCCGACGCTTCTTTGGCGGCGCGCCGCCTTAGTCCGTCAAGGACCGCATGGTTGCTGCCTGAACTTCGTAAAGCTTTGCCATGCTTTCCATTCTCTGACGACGAGCCTCAGCTCCGCCCGGCTTCCACGACGAGGAAGCCGCCGGCGCGACCTTGGTCGCCTTTGACTTTGCGTCTGCCTTGGACGCCGCAGGCTTTGACTTAGTCGTCGTAGTCTTCAGAGAATCAGGGTCAACTTCCTTGTCTGAAATTGACCCCTCCCCCAACTCTTCCTCCTCGTCCTCAAGGTAAGAGTACTGTGACGACTCTTCCGTGGGTGGCAGCACGGGCTTTTTATTGGCCGGCGCTTTCTTCGCAGCCTCCTTGCCGGTCTTTCTGGCGGGCACTGGCACGTTTTGGACCTGGCGGGCACTGGCACGGTTTTTGCTGTTTTCTTCCTCGTCACCGGCACCTTGCGATCCTTGGACCGACGACAATCCCTGCCCCTCCTCGGATCCCCTTCGGCCAGTTCTTCGCTGTGGCGCTGACCTGGACCACTCGCGCAGCTCCGGTGGTCGGCGGGCAGGGGTTCTCGACACCGAGGCGTCAGAGCCCCACTTGGCCCAGTCCTTTGCTGCGCGAGCCTGCGCTTGCGGCCAAGGAAGCCCTTGGCTGTAATAAATGCAGGCTTGATGGTACTTGCTGGTGTTGCAATGGGATTGGTTCCCATACCAGCCACCACTCATAGATTGCATGATCAAAATGACATCGGCCTGTCGCTCGAGCAAAGCTGGAAAAAGGAGGTTGTCGCAGTTGACAGCTACTACTACTAACCCTTGACAGTCAAGCAGTCTCTCAAAACAAGGTGAAGCCCGGTACAGCGGCACGTAGTTCAACAGACATCGATCGACAGTGAAACTTGAAGAAAAGGCCAACTGTTTCACTTTACTTAAACGAATTACTAAATTAAAAGTGTAAATTCAGCGATCAAGTCGAGGGATCAAACATCCTACCTAGACAGGCATTCCCCGAGGGGCTCACGACATCTTGTCGAACCGACGTGGGTAATACACTTGCTCAGAACTGTCATTGCGAATTTTGCTGTGGAATGCATCTTACGCGCAAAAGCAATCCAAATACACCTGACAGGAATGGGTCGGGGAAGAGAGAAGCTACCATCGCCATAGCCAGTGCAAATTGGATTGAATTGGAAGCTGACCCTTCCCTTCAACTAAGCCATATCGTTCCCAAAAACCTTGACAGATTGCCAAGACCGTACTGAAAAAGAAGTGACATCAAGATGGTTGAAAACGGCACGGTGGGTCTTGGGTTAGCCACTGCCCATCACGAGGAAATAAAAACTGGATGCAGGTACGTGGAGTTGATCAGGCTCCATATCCTAGTGAACTGCATGGAGCTTCGTTGGCGACAGCCATGCAGCGACCCTGTCGCCACCTGCAAATTTACAAAAAGCAATGAAAAGGAATCCCAAATTAGAAGTTTTACATCTCTTCAGATAGTTCACACACACACACTGTGCAGTTTTTCGTGCGCCCTCCGACCTGTGGTCACTGCGAGGCCCCATGACCAAAGACCACTGCGACTTGCCTGGCATCACGTGTTCCCCTCACTCATGCAAAGTTGAGACGATCCGCTGCACGACATGCGCGGGCCACTTGCCAGACTACATCCGTTTGAAGGGCCTCGAGGAAGCAACTGGCCAGCGAAGTTTAGCGATCTTCATTGCTAGGTGGAGCCAAATAACGTTGAATCAACAACTAGCGCTTTGCATTCCAATCAATTTGTTGCATACTTTAAAGAGGTAAACGTATATGAAATTGAGAGGACAAGCTAAGGAAGCAGGGAAGGGAAGAAGGAAAGTTACAGGGAGGCAGGGCTTTGCATAGCAGCTGAGGTTACTCTAACGTCGCCAGAAATGACTGGTGACATCAAGGCTTTTGCCGCCACACCCGATCTCAAAATCTTGGATTTGCATGGCACAAAAGTCACTGGTGATCTTGAAGTCTTCCAGAACTTTACATCCTTCCTGACGATGCAGTTGCATGACACTGGGATTGTCGGTGATATCAAAAGCTTGACTGAGGCAATATGGCTTCAGTTCCTTGATTTGGAAAATACAAAAATCCATGGAGATCTCAATGTCTTTTGTAAGGACATGCAACGGCTCGTGCAGCTGAATCTTGGAAACACCCGGATTTCTGGCGACTTCACAGGTTTCCAAGGGAAGATGGCAGGGGGTCTAGAACTCTTGGGCCTCGCCAACACAGGGGTGACGGGCCAGCTTTCAGACTTGGTTGCATTGAAGCAATTGTGGAAATTGAACCTGCGTGGTACAGCAGTCACTGGCAACCTGGTAGATATCACGAAATTCTATCGAATTCAACAGGCAGTGTGCAGTACGGTGGGAGATACGCCACGGGATAATACAATGGGATACGCCAAGGGATGCAGGCATTGGTGTGTCTTGAAAGCGTATTGTCTTAGAGCAGAAGCCTTATTGCCTTGGAACACGGCCAATAATGCTAAGGGGGTGGCACATCTCTGCATGCATGTACGTACACATGCATACACAGACATAGCGACAGATACGTCTTTAGATACAGACATCCACTTCAATGCAAGGGTCTTTGTTTCCGCGCATGGGGGCGTTGATGCGGCAAAGCTGTGGAAAAGAAAATTTCATAACAAAGCCGGGCTTGCACGCCAGCAATTTGTTGTGGTGCGAAGCAGTGTCGATTTGCTGGTGCGTCCGTGCGATGCGGGATTGCAACCCGAGGTACGTTCCTTCAATCGTCCGTTCGTTTCTCATCGCTGAGTCATCTATCCCCCATCAAGCCATCCATGCATCCTTCCATCCTTGCATTCCTTCATTCCTTCGTTCCTTCATTCATTCGTTCGTTCATTCATTCTTTCTTTCTTTGACTCATTCATTCATTCTTTCATTCATTCTTTCTTTCTTTCTTTCTTTCTTTCTTTCTTTCTTTCTTTCTTTCTTTGATTCATTCACTCATTCATTCATTCGTTCATTCACTCTTTCATTCATTCATTCATCCATTCATTCATCCATCCATTCATTCATTCATCCATCCATCCATCCATTCATTCATTCATCCGTCCTTCATTCATTCATTCATTCATTCATCCATCCATTCATTCATTCATTCATCCGATCATTCATCCATCCATCCATCCATTCATTCATTCATTCATTCATCCATTCATCCATTCATCCATTCATCCATTCATTCATTCATTTTTTCATTCATTCATTCATTCATCCATTCATCCATCCATCCATCCATTCATTCATTCATTCATTCGTTCGTTCATTCATTCATTCATTCATTCATTCATCCGATCATTCATTCCTTCATTCGTTCCTTCATTCATTCTTTCACTCACTCATTCATTCATTCGTTCGTTCATTCATTCATTCGTTCATTCGTTCATTCATTCATCCATTCATTCTTTCTTTCTTTCTTTCTTCGATTCATTCTTCATTCATTCATTCATTCATTCATTCGTTCATTCACTCTTTCCTCCATTCATTCATCCATCCATTCATTCATTCATTCATCCATCCATTCACTCATTCATTTTTTCATTCATTCATTCATTCATTCATTCATTCATCCGATCATTCATTCATTCATCCATCCATCCATCCATCCATTCATTCATTTATTCATTCATTCATTCATTCATCCGATCATTCATTCATTCATTCATTCAGTCAGTCATTCATTCATTCATTCATCCATTCATCCATTCATCCATTCATCCATTCATTCATTCATTCACTCGTTCCTTCATTCAATCTTTCACTCATTCATTCATTCATTCGCTTGTTCATTCATTCATTCATTCATTCATTCATTCATCCGATCATTCATTCCTTCATTCGTTCCTTCATTCATTCTTTCACTCACTCATTCATCCATCCATTCATTCATTCATTTCTTCATTCATTCATTCATTCATCCGATCATTCATTCATTCATTCATTCATTCATCCATTAATCCATCCATCCATCCATCCATTCATTCATTCATTCATTCTTTCACTCATTCACTCATTCATTCGTTCATTCATTCATTCATTCACTCATTCTTTCATTCGTTCATTCGTCCATCCGTCCATCCGTCCATGCGTCCATCCATCCATCCATCCATCCATCCATCCATCCATCCGCTCATTCATTCCTTCCTTCGTTCGTTCTTTCGTTCATTCCTTCATTCATGTCATTCATTTATTCATTCTTTCGTTCGTTCATCCTTCTTTCTTTCGCTCAGTCATGTATTATGTTGTTCATTCCTTCGCTCATTCTACTTCATGCATGCATGCATTCCTTCATACATCCATCCAAGCAATCGTACAATTTTTTTTCCTCATCTAATTCTTGCCAAACTGGATTTTTTTTGATGCGTGGACCATTTAAACAGGCCCCACTCATTTCTTATAATCGCTGTTCTTTTCTGGAACCTCCGCCCCAGCGCGGCCGGGCACCACAGGGAGAGACAAGAGCATCGCAAACAGTTGGCCGTCAAATCAACGACACAGCACTCTGATTTAGGGTTGTTGAAAGATACTTAAGGACGAATGCCTCCCATCGATCCGCTTAAAGATGTGCCTCGTGATGTACCACAAACATTTTTGACCTGATTTCGGTGTGGCTTTTCGGCTTGAAATTTGGTTGCAGGTCTTAGGCTTGGTTTTTCTCGTTTTTTCATTTTCTCGTTTATACACATTATGCTTACAAAGTCATAGAAAGAGTTCCTAGGCGCTTGTCAGCTTGCAATAGTCTAGATTGACATGTATGCCTGGACTTCCATGACGTGGAAATGCAGTGCTACATAATGCTGTTCATGAATTCCACATAGTCTTTCAACTACGACACAAGCGGAATTTTGCAAGCCTCAACACGTGCGCACATCCTCGCGCATCCATGTTTTGCTGCGTCGGCGACACTTTTCCATCCTTCTTTTTCGCGGCCATGCCTCCTCTTTGTCTACACCATATATCATGTGCGTATGTGTTTTTTTGTTTACATCATAAATATATATATGTATATACGTATATTCATATATCATATGATGAATAAACCTTAAATCACCCCTAAAGAAATCCCTAAAGAAACCCCAAACCAATCTGCAAAAAAATAAAACTACTCAACCTAATAAACACCCAAATAAAATTGAACCTAACCTTAAATAGAGTTTTTTTTAACCAACCCCCAATGGATGTTAAACCAAACCTAAAATAGATTTTAAATCAACCCCAAATGGTTCCCAAACCAACCCCACCTATATAGATGTTAAGTTTCAGCAAGCCTTAAACCAACCGTAACTAGATCCTAAACCAACCCCAAATAGATTTTAAACCGACCCTGAATAGACCTTAAACCAACCCTTACAAAACCCAGACCGACCCTTCATTTTTTATATAAAAAAAAAACTAACTTTACAAACAACCTTTAAGAACATTTAAGACCGATCCTTTAAAAACAATAGAACAAACCCAAAACCAACCCTAGTTGCAAACTACCATGTTACATGAAACATGAAACGTTCGAACTCAAAAATGTTGCAAATACCCTTGAAATGGTAGCTTCCAGCTTCAAAATGGTGCAAATAGCAGGGAAGGTGGCCACAACAGGAAATCACAAAAACACGAGCGGGAAAAATCATTCCCCAAACAATTCTGGACATTTCCTTTACTGCGCATGTCATCGAAGATCATCCCATGTGTGTGTGTGTCCTATTTGCGCATGTTAGATGTGAAAAACGCAACAGCGCCGGATACTGCCCTTTGAGGTGGACTTGTCGTTCACCCGGGTGGTCGGTCAACTCACGGCGGACTGGAAGGGTTGTTGCAGATTGCTCCGAAGTTTGCGGCTTCAAAACAGTTCTGTTCAGTTTTCGAGACTGGATTCAGATTTTTGTGCGGGTTATTTTCCCGACAATTCCACCAAATCTTCATGATGTGTATGGAAACTCGAAATCTTGATGATTGCTGTTTTTGGACCTGTTTCAACTAATCCAAGGTTTGCTCCCGTTGGAAAGGATTTTGGCGATTTGACGACGTTCTCAATGGCTTTTCCGGAAGTGATTCTGCCAAATCTTCGGTACTTGGACCTCACCAATTGCACTTCCGCTGCTCAAGAAAATGAAATTTTGTGGTTCGTGCATGTTCATTTTCAATTTGTTTTGGAATGTTTCAGTGTCAGTTTCTTGGAGGTGGTCTTGTTTTGTCTTTAGATCTAGGTGCCTGCGGTTGGCACTGGGGGCATACACGGCCGTGTCATTTTCGCGATTCTTTCTCGGGCACCATAGATTTGAACATGGCGGTGTGATAGCGCTCTCGCTGTGCTACAGGATCTTTCATGTGCAGTGATATGAACTTGTACAGATACTTTCATGCTACACTATCAGATATTCTCTTGCATTGCATACAGATCTAATTATTACTACGCTACAAGGTTTTCTCTTGCACTTGCACGGATGCTTGGATGCTACGCCATCAGATCTTCTCGTGCACTTGCATACCGATCTACTGCTACGCTAGTAGGTCTTCTCTTGCAATTTTTCATGCTAGGCTACGGGGTTTTCTCTATGTGATAAGTATCTTCACCAACGGGCCTGTAGACACATGATCTCTGAGAGAAGCCCAATTAATTTCTTGAAGTGCACCTGCGACTTCCGGAAGCATGGATGAATGCTGGAAAAATGTTTTGCTTTTTGTGTACGCTGCAAAGTGATGTCAGCATAGAAATAGGAAAAGCACAGAATAACTTGCAAAACCTTGATTAAAGTCAACATTGGTTTGATCCAGTAGAAAAATATGCAAATTCCAACTGGTCACAAACATCCCAGAGGGGTGACAACCGCGCTAGGGGTTGTTCAGTTTTTGGAATAAAATGCGCCTGGTCCCACAGCGCTGTAGTCATTTCATGATAGAAGTTCAAATAGAAATTCCCGGGAATTTGAATGCCCATTGTAGCATTCGGCCTTGGTTTTACAAGGCCGAACGTCTTCAAAGCGCGACATTGGAAGACCGTCCCTTCAAGGATCTTGGGTTTTCTGGCCGCCACCGGCGCAGGAAAGCAGAAGAAAAGAAGTTACAACAAAAGATAGGAGGTATATTGAAAAGTGCAAGAAAAGATCTTACAACATAGCATTCAGGATGTTGGAAATTGCGACAGAAGATCTCCCAACGTAGCATTGAGGATGCGAGAAAGAACTGGAGCAAATCTCACAACGTAGCATTCAGAAGGTTAGAAAGTGCAAGAGAAGGTCTCACAACGTTGCATTCAGGATGTTAGAAAGTGCAAGAGAAGATCTGACAACGTAGCATCCACCATGTCAGCAAAGCAACATGAATGTTACTGTCCCCAACCCCGCCCCCACCACATGTTACAGGATGGAATCACACAGACTAGCAGATCTCATAAGAAAGACGAGCCGACGGAAGACACGTGTGCAAGTGCAAGAGAAGATCTCACAAGTCAGCATTCCCTATGTGTGCAAAGACACGAGAACGTACGTATGTGTGCAAAGCAACAGGGGCGTTATTGCCCCCACCCCACCCCACCCCATGTGCATAAAATGCACACGACTACACGCGCGGTTTTTCACCCCGCTAACACAAATTTGACTGTGTTACAACTTACACTGAAATGTTTGAAAAACAGCGCCCGGAATTGACACGTATTTTGGCCGCATGTCTTAAAACCACGTGCCCGTCTGTGCGCTGGGTGTCTAGTCGGTAGCGGCTGGTAGCATTGTAATGATTGTAATGTTGTAAACACAATGCCGTATACCATCCGCAAAATCAGGGTGGTAAAAAAGTCTCTCCACATGATAGGGTATGGTTTTTTTTCGTTTTTTGGATGTGGCGAAGTCCGGTAAATAGCCCTGCAAAGAATTTACTGCTGCCGTTGGCAATGTGCAAGCGCCTGACGTTCCTCATGGCCTCTGGTTCCGGGGTTTTTGGCGCAATGCCACAGTTGAAGGAAGGGATCATCTATGCAAGTGACGGCCGACGGCGTGATGATTTCACCTTTCCGATGGCCACACGTTTGTTGTTGCTAGACCTCTCTTACAACAACGTGAGTTGGCTAAGTGACTTGCCTGTCCTTACCGGAGCTGGTCGCATGTTGTTTCGGGAAAATCATCAAATCAAACTGTCGCCAGGGCTTTTGGCGCGAGCCCTGGAAAAGCACATCATCTTGGATTTGAGGGGAACCAAATTGAGCAACGAAGAAGAAGCACTACAGTTGTTAGAGGAAGGACAACTGCAAACCACAGACATGTATGCGTACCGAGATGAGATTGCCGGCTACACATGCAAAGATGTTGTGAGTACGATAATCCAGGTGACCTCCAGCAGGTTTTTGCCAGAAACACTCTGCAAGTGCCTCCCTGGATGGCATGGGCATGGAGCAACGTGCCAAGTGTGTCCAGCTAACAAGTTCAGCGATGAAATGGGCCTTGGCACTTGCAAAAGCTGCCCTGCAAACAGTACAGCACCGGAAGGTTCCACGAAACTGGCGCACTGCAAATGTCAATTTGGAGATCTTCACGATGGCGCTTGCTCATGTGACAAGCACCAGACTTTGCGAGATGGCAACTGCATTCTCTGCAGCAAACTGCACCTGCAATGCCCCGTCGAAGGCATCCCAGCTTCAACCGCGAAGCCCGAGGTTGGCCACGCTCGGTTGGAACCCAAAACCCAGGAGGCTCGCAAGTGTCTCCCTCCAGACACGTCGCAACGTTGTCCTGGCAGTCATGACTGCGGTTCGGGCTACAACGGAACTCTTTGCACAAGCTGCACTGACGGATTTTGGGCCAAGCAGGGCAGATGCAAGCAGCTTGGACCTCAAATAATGTCAGCCCTGGATCAATAACCCCCCCACTCAATGTCAACAAGGTCAACAAAGTCAAGTCAGGGAGTTAAAAACCCAACCCCCAAATAATGTGCCTTTCACTCATCCATGAACCGATGTTGCTGGAATTAGCTTCCAAATAATGACCGATGGAGCGTCAATTCTACGGGAACTAGTTGCATAATAGCATCCATGAGGGGTCAAATTTGATGAACTCAGCTTTGAACCAGCATCCATGAAGGGTTGAACGGCTCATCAATAAGGCGTCAATTTTGATAAAATCAGTTTTTTGAGGGCTCAATGTTTGTGAAATCAGCTTGGGATTTTACATTTGGTTGGCATGCATACAGGGTCGCAAGGGATCAATTTTGATGAAATTAGCTGCGTAATACTGTAGCCTCCATCAGGGGTTCGTGTTGTTGAAATTAGCTTCACACTTGCATCCATGGGGTGTCATGGAGCATCAGGTTTTTTTATGAAATCAGCTTGGGAATTAGCTGCGTAGGTCGGGGGTTCGCTTGGAGCACCGAAAAGTGGATCGCTTAGAGCACCGAAAAGTGGATCGCTTAGAGCACCGAAAAGTGGATCGCTTGGAGCGCCGAAAAGTATCCACCTTCAAATTTCAGCTACGAAATGGGGAGGACTTGGGCTACAGTACAGATTGCCAGCCAGGATTTTTTGTACAAACAGGAGGGGTTGTGCCCCCCATTTTGTATTTGGAATCATTTTGTAGTT
>Ga0126342_10013357_pt1 | contig 14557 bp, 18 predicted proteins | sample Cyp1metagenome_FD_92528 | JGI IMG/M metagenome (GOLD analysis project Ga0126342, IMG submission 92528) | Coral microbial communities from Lord Howe Island, Old Settlement Bay, Australia - Cyphastrea 1 metagenome | ecosystem: Host-associated > Invertebrates > Cnidaria > Coral ... | reverse complement strand
GTGAGAAAAATGGGGGAAAACATAATTATAGAACAGCAGCGCTCCGACAAGAATTATAGAACGACGAAAAAAGTTAGGAGTAAATTCAGATACGTTTTTTTTTCACACCTTCCGAGGAAAACATAATTATAGAACAACAGGGTACGGTAAATAACCGTACCTTCGTGCTCCTCAACTTCCGTTCTATAATTCCGGCACTGACAGTAAATGTCTTTGTTTGATGTGAGCTGTAGCCTCTCGCTCTAATCCGGTACTACGGTACTGTTATTTTAGCCGCTTCATGTTCCTGCTTAGCACTCAGAGTTCGCCATCCAGATGTTGAAATCAAGTCTAAGATGATGCTATTCATCTTCTCCTATGCAGCTTCACTTGGAAAAAAATGAGAAAATCGGGTTGACACATTTCATGCAGGTTTAATGCAAACTTTTGGATTTGGAAAACCTTCTCTTCCTCCTGATTTGACGTGAAGCATTTGAAAATAGAGTATTCTGAATCCTTCGTGTTCTTTGGAACATCTCCTTCATGAACACGACAGTTCATCCGAGCCAGTGATGGTTTCTTGTCGATGTTCAAAGTTGCTCATCGCTTGTTTGACTGCCTTCACAAGGCCCAATTACGCATGACGTGATGACAGATCCGGTAGCAGGGGGCTTCAGGACTTGAGAGAGCGATTGTTTCGCAAGTGATTTCCACATTTACTTCCAGGTTGAAAAATAACTGATATTTTCCACGATTCCTTTGCGCTTGGACGCTTCGACTTCTCTCGGGTTCTCACGACGTGGAGCAACCAGGTCAGCGCAGATGGATATACTTACGAAAGGGCTGCCATCGCCCGATGGTTTGAAACGTGCAGCGCCTAGAGATTTTTAGTTTTTCTGGGAACACGGATTGCAACAGATTACAACAATCCTTCAAAACAAGACTCCTCCGACCCGACGGAAGCAACTTAGACTCAGGGCAATCTCAACCAGACAATTTCACCGAATGAGGTCTCGTAAGAGCCCTGTCACTGGTCAGATGTTGCCACATGCAGACTTGGCCAATGGCTTAGCCACCAAGATGTGTGGGGGTTTGTGATACAGGCACAGGATGGCATAGGTTTGGTTTTGATTTTGCGATATGGTGCAATATGGTGCAACATTGCATGATAAAGATTGCTTTGATTTGCTTTGCATGGCAAACAACTTTAGATTGCTTTGCAAACAACTGCGAAGACCCGCCGGTTGGCACCAGCCTTACAGTGCACAGTTGAGGTTCCAAATCAATCTGTCCGAACCCTGCTAAAAACACTCATAGACATGACGGAGAAGCAACAGGTGCAGACCATGCCAACAGTGTGTTGCACCATCATTGCATGTTGCACTATGAATTTCTTTGCATGTCATATGAGTCATACATGAATTCAGTACAGTATCATCTGAGTTGCAAGTTCAGGGTTCGTTGCAGGCCTCGGAGACGCTGAGCACGACGCTTCAAAGAAAGCATCGAAGTGCTGGAATCTCCAGTGGAATCTCCAGCCGGAGCGATTCAAGTGATTCTACCCATTGGGAGGACCCAAAGATGGAGGCGAAGCGTCTGCCAAAAACAAAACCAACTCAGCCAGCAACAGGACCTGCAGGATCTGCAGGATCTGCAGGGACAGAATCTCAAAGAACTGCATCAGCTGGGTCTGCATCAGCCTCCTCAGCTGGAGCCTTAGTATGCTACAAGATCGACTGTATATATAATATATCTATACTATGTATATATATATATTTATATGTATGTATAATATGTATGTGCACAATAAATATTATCTCCGTAGCAAAACAAGAGAAATGAGCATTGTCCGCCCAATGCATGTAGCAATTGAGAAGACTGCAGACTTAAGTACCAAGTAGACAGCATGTGTTTGCATAGAAAACTAGAGAGACAGCCACTGACTGACACCCTGCTGACAAGCATGGAAACTCAGCACTGAAGCAATCATGTTCGCTTTTCCTGATGCCAAGAGCAGCTCGTCCTCTTCCTCTTCTTCAGGGTCACTTGCCTGAAAAGTGTGTGAACATCTTTGCGTTACTGGTAGCCATGGTTTGTGGTCTTAGATTTTGAACTATATATATATAGATAGATAGATAGATTTGAGCAAACCTTTTGTGTTGCTCTTGTGTACACTTTGAGTTGTGAGCTGTTGCAGTTTTGTTGACTCGTTTTGCCATCCCTGCTGCTTCGTCGAGTTTGCAGTGACTGGCAACAGAAGTGACCTTAGAATCTGAGTTTTTTTTCTTTTAAGCGTCCTAAGGTCCTAGGAATGTGATTCAAACTGATTCAAACTGATTCTATGGAAGCTGGTCTACGCTGGCTCACTTTGCTGGACCTTACTCTGGTCTCAGTTGCCAAGAGCTCATCTCAGGTGTCAAGTTTCAGGATGAGGTCACAGTGAGTCCGCAGCAACGTCTGCGGAGTCTGCCGAACCCTGGCACAGCTGCAGTTGTGAATTGCTGTTGTCGGTTGCTGTGCAAGCACCACACAAACTACACGAACTGTAAATATCACTGCGCAACATGCATGCTCGTGCTGTACTTTGCTCGCATTTAGAATGCTTTCAAATGAATTCGGAGGAGTCACGGTTGCCAGCGACAAGAGGCTGCAGGTTGAAAGCACGTGTCTATGTATGTCAAACCCACATCGCGCAGAATGCAGATGCTTTGAAAAGAGTTGTGCTGTTCAAGCTGCTTGAGATGTCATATCACGTGCATCAACTGGGGCAAGTAAATGTTTTCCTGCCACCAAGAAGCTACTGAGGGCTTTCAAGGACCTTGACTTAGTGCCTTATGGGTTCTGGGTTGCATGTTCTGGATTCGAGGTCTTATCGACTTACTGCTGAAGATGTGGCAAAACTTCCCATCGTAACCGTATCGATGTTATCTGAGCAAACGAAAGCAAAAGAAAGCAACAGAAAGCAAGATCTCTGACGGTAAAAAAACATGTTTTGTAGTCTCTCAACCAGCCATTGTCTTGCCATTTCTGGCTCAGCTTTCGTGCAGGAAGTATGTCACAGCAGGACACTTCAGCACACATGATATTGTTGATGTTGAGGAGACAGGAGACTATAGGAAGGGCAGAATATGAAAGTGCAAGAAGTGCGAAGAAGTGCTTTGAGTTCAAGACCGTGTAGACCATGTAGACATACGTAGACAAGGTAAGTGCGCAATAGATCGTAAAGATTCATAAAGCCAGAAAGGACGAAAGGACGGAGTGCCGATGAGTGGCTCGACAGAGAGACCTTGAGAGACCTTGAGAGACGGACAAGGGAAGAATGGCCGAAGGCTCAAAGGAAGAGCTGACTCCGCAGCAGGCGTTTTGTGCCTGTGCGCATTCAGCCGGATCCTCTCCAGCTTCATTTTCCCTGTGCTGAATCTCTGCAAATTAGGAATTATAGATAATTATAGTATATTATGGTTATATTATGATTACGAAATATATGAATATATACAAATGCATATAAATGTGGAATATGCACCTATACATATGCAGATATGTATATGTTACACTTACATATGCATATACATATACGTATACATATGCCTTTGTATATACATGTGTATATGTACTTGTATGTTGCGTGTACTGATTAACCCTGTATGTTAATCCTCAGATTGTCTCGATCTTCTGTGACGCCTTTCGATGTCTAAGCATTGCTCGCAGAGTGACTCTCCCGGAAATACCTGTGGTTTTTCTTGGCCGGAGGTTCAGGCCACCTACCAGCAGATTGAGAAGGAATGCTCGGTGATGATCAACAAGGCAGACAAACTACATATGAAGCCACAAGCAATATAAGCAAGACATATCATGTGGCCTGGTATCAGATCGATCGTGCATGCATACATAGACTCTAGGCATACACATAGGTATATATATATATATATCGGTGTGTTTGGGTAGGTACAAGCATATTTAGATGCTGTCTATGAGATGTGGATGAATATAGATGACTGCGCAGATGTACATAGATGGATGTGTATATGTGGATGTATGTGTACAATTATATCGCACACACATGCTTGGAGAGACGTGTATCATGTCACGAGCGGAAGTGCTCTGTTTCGGCGGATGTTGATTTTCCAATGTTTCGTTTGCACGCCCAAATCCAACCACCATATGGTTTGTGTGAAGTGAAACCGCTTCTTGGCATTTTTCGCAATGAAATTGCTGAAGCCTGCAGATTGCAGAGTTGGAACAAGAGCTGAACGAGCACTCGCTTGTCATCAAGGCTGTGAAAGCATGTGCTGTACATCAAGATAAACCAAAATCTATACTGCCTTCTATGATCTTCTATATATATATATACATACATATGTGTGTGTTTCTACAAATGGCTCTTCCAGCGAGTCCATTCAATAGGCCAGGACCTCCCCCAATGTTGGAGGTCCGTCAAAGTCAGTGATCTTATGGATCTTTGAAATACTTCAGATTCTCTCAGTAAGCATTTTGCCCTTGGGGCAGGCCTTTGATAAAGTTGACTCTTCAAGGCGGTGTTTTCGCATGGTTGCCCTCTCAGATTTGTGGACATGGTGGGAACCTGACTAACCCGATATAGCTGCAATGTTTGAACATTCTGCCATAAGTAGTTGAGATTTCCAAGGTTGGCGGTGTCCTTGTAGAACGTACTGTTGCAGAGGCATCTCAACAGCCAGCCTTGCATTGACCACGCTTGCATAGCAAAGTCTGCCAAGCAAAGCAATCCTATATTTGTTTTTGTGGCAATGCCTGTGATTGCAATAGTGATTTTTGTGATTTTGAGTCTGGTGCTGTTGAGGTTGTTCATCTTGTTTGAAATGTTCGTGTTGTCCAGCTGCTGCTGCTCCTCCTGCTGCTGCTTCTTGAGACAAGCGCACAGGTAAGACCTGCAGTGGAAGGCAACTTGGACAAGATTCAGCAGGCTCTGAATTTTCAGCCTTAGCGAGATGCGGTATTTTGGCAGTATCTATGTCTCAATGCATGCTTTCTCGCGCAGCCTGTGTCAGGCAGTAAATCAGTTGCAGGAGCAATTGAAAAAGAAAACTGAACAGAGGCGTGTTGGATGGCTCACTGGAAAGTTCCAGCATTCATTAAGCATTTCGCACTGTGAACAGTTGAAGCAGGACGCAATTTATCAAGAAATACAACCTTGCCAGCCCGAATCAGAAGGCACAGACGGATGGAAGATGCTTTTGATGTCGATCTAGTTTCATTGGTGCTCATTGACTGCTGATTGACCTGATTTGCTTTTGTGCGAAATTGGACTACGTACACTCGGTGGAGGCAACGGAGACTGAAGCGCCGAGCAACAAGGGCGGAGGGAGCGTGCTGGTTTGATGCGAAGATCTCTGAAATCCGTTGTCGCTCGCAGTGGGCACTGCAGGATCTAAACAACTGGAGATTACAGCAACAGTGGACAAGCACAGCATGCTTTACAAGAATGTTGATGCATCGTGGAGACTGTACACATGTTGTACGCAGCTTCAAAGATGTGTGTTTATATACAGGTTACAGATACATATTAATGTTTGTGTGCGGAAATGTAATGCAGTGTGATGTGTTGTAATTGAATGTAGTGCAATGCATCTCAATGTATGTGCATATACTGTACTATATGTAAATGCGTGCAAATATGTGCTTATGCAATGTATTTATGTTTATGCAATGTATCTATGTACCAATCTTTCTACTCTAATCTGAATCTAAATCATCCCAAATCTTGTCCTATTCTAACTCTAATCTACTTTAATTTATATAATTCAAATTCATTTTATTTAGTCGAATTTAATCCAATTTGACCTTACCTAACCTAATCTAATCCAACCCAACATAAATCTAAATCTAAATCTATATAAATCTAATCTAATCTAATCGAATCTATATAATTATATAATCTAAATCTAATCTAATCTAACCTAATCTGTCTATCTATCATACATATTCATAGATATCTAATGCAATGTAGCGTAAAGTAATGTAAGTAATGTAACAACATGTCACATCATATCATGTTCCGCCATGTAATGTATATATTTGTTTACATACATATTTACAGTATGTGTCTATGTAGAGATGCATGTATATGAATATATTATATATAGTTATCAATCAGCATGTATAAATCAGGGCATGTATATTTACACATATGGTGCAAGTGAATGTAAGTATGTGCACATATACATCTATACATTATATGTGTGTATATACACACACATTTAAGTTGCAGGTACATACATATACTTATCATCAAAGTCTTAGAACCAGTGCTCTTTTGTTCGAAAGGGTGTTTGGTTAAAACACAGAAGTGCAAACTCTCTTCTGACCAAGGGTGGGAGTTTTTTGGTTTTGATTGGTTTGTGTGATGTTGCGTCTAAATTGAACAAATGTCGGCATTGGTGAACATTGAGAACATGTCCATTTTTCCCGAATGCGTAGCAAGGGTTCCCGTTTCACTCTGGGGGTCTGGGGGTTGAGGGTGTGTTCGCTCGACGTTGCGTTTATGTTCGCAACTGTCCGCAACCGTTCGCAATCGTCTGCAACCGTCCGCAACCGTCCGCAACCGTCCGTCCGCGCGAGGTCGCTATGGCCGTGCCTATGGTAAGTTTTGCAAAAGGGGTCACTTTTGGAGGTTTCACATGTGGCGTTGCTTTGTTTCGCGTGGCAAGCGTGGCACTTCGTGACATTCAGACGTGTTTTGTAACGTGTCGAAAGTCGTTTTGTGTGGCAGGCGCAATACCTTTGGTGACGTTTTCAGAAGATGCGTTGCAGTTTTGGTGGCAAGCGCAGCACTTTGGATGTGTCTATCTTCATTTTGCGTGGCACGCGCAGCACTTTAGACAAGTCGTGTTGCGTGTTTTTTTTGCGAACCGCATTGTCAGGGCTACGTCAAGTGGCGACAAGGTGCAAATTCCGTGGTAGGCGTGTCATTTTGTGAGATCTGATGAAAATTGACGGAATCCTGGCACGAAACATCGATTTTGAGGTAGCACTCCACACGTTACAGTCTACACTCCGCACCCCACACTTTACACTCCACACTTTAAACTCCACACTCCACACTTTACACTCCACACTCTACACTTTACACTTTACACTCCGCACTTTACACTGTACACTCCACACTCCACACTTTACACTCCTCACTCCACACTCTACACTTTACACTCCACACTTTTTACTCCACACTCCACCACTCTACACTTTACCCACTGCACACTCCACACTCCGCACTTTACACTCCACACTCCACACTCTACACTTTACACTCTACACTTTACACTCTACACTCCACACTCTGCACTTTACACTCCACACTCCACACTTTACACTTTACACTCCACACTTTACACTGTACACTCCACACTCTGCACTTTACACTCCTCACTCTACACTTCACACTACACCCCCCACTCCACACTTTACACTCCACACTCCGCTCTACACTCCACACTCTACACTCCACACTCTACACTTTGCCCACTGCACACTCCACACTCCACACACTACACTCCACACTCCTTACTTTACACCCCACACTCCACACCCCACGCACCACACTCCACACTCCACCACTCTCTACACTTTACACACTCCACACTCCTCACTCCACACTCCACACTCTACACTTTACACTTCACACTCCACACTTTACACTCCACACTCCTTACTTTAAACTCCACACTCCACACTCCACACTTTCCACTCCACACTCTACACTTTACACTCCACACTCAACACTCTACACTTTACACTCTACACTTTCCACTCCACACTCCAGACACTCTACACTCCACACTTTACTCTTTAATTTTTGCACTCCTCACTCCACACTTGATACTCCATACTCCACACTCTACACTTTACGCTCTACACTTTACACTCAACACTTTACACTCTACACTCCACACTTTACACTTTACACTCTAGACTTTACACTCCACACTTTACACTCCTCAACTCCACACTCCACACTTTACACTCCACACTCCTTACTTTACACTCCACACTTCGCACTCCACACTCTACACTCTACACTTTCCACTCCACACTCCAGACTCCACACTTTACACTCCACACTCTGCACTTTACACTCCACACTTTGCACTTTACACTCTACGCTCCACATTCCACACTTTACACTGTACACTCCTCAGTCCACACTTTACACTCGATACTTTACACTCCAGACTCTACACTCCACACTCCACACTTAGCACGCCACCTTCTTCCATATTCCACAGTCTACGGTGCACTGGTTTGGTAACAGGGGAAACATGTACAAGACTGATCAAATAAACTGTTTCAGAAAAGTGTTCTGCGTGACTGCATATCCATGTGTTCCGACATCTGTGCCATTATCATACGTGTGAGCATTTGGGTTCGTGGGCTGCATCTTGTTTTGTAACCCACTGATCTTCAAGCGAGCCCAAAAATACCAACACCTCGTCACAGATTCAACGTGTGCTTATGTGGTGGTGGCTTGGGTTGGTGGTTTGACGGGTTTGGGCAATTGGCTCTTTTGCAAACAAATTCTGAAATATATAAAGTGTCTTGGGTGTTCTAGAAAAGTTGGTTGCTTCCAAAAAATGAAACGGAATGCTGATTAATTTTTGGAAATGGGGAAAAGTCTGGCGAAGGTTTGATGAAGGTTTCATGCAGTTTTCTGCGGGTACAAAAAGGCAAGAAAACTCCATGAAACCTGCGCGAAGCGGAACCGAAGAATTGGATTCCGGATTAATTTTTGAAAATGAGGAACTGTTTAGGTGCAGGTCCCATACAGAGTTCAGGGAGTTTTTTCTGAGGAGAAAAAAAACCGTGAAACAACGGCAAGAAAATTCCATAAAACCTCCATGAAACCCGCATAAAAACAGCACTGATTTGGATTTCTGATCAATTTTCGAAAATAAGTTCAGGTGCAGGTTTCATGGAGGTTTCATGAAGTTCTGATGGAAAAAAGGCAAGAAAGTGCAAAATAAACCAATAAACCCAGATGAAACCTGCATGAAAACGCATCCCAAAATAAAGGACCGGATAACCCCACATGTCAACTTCTTCCAATAAGTAGCAAAAGAAAGGTGAAGACGGGATGGGAAAGTGAGGAAAGAGAAAGGAGATGGTTGAAGACAGATCGAATGAGGGAGTTCTGTGTGAGAAGGTTGTGTGTGTGAGAAGGTTTATACTATGTATTTGAAAAAGTATGTGTGAGTTCTGTGGAGATGGTGGAAGGCAGATTGTGTGAAAGAGGTACGTATGAGAGAGCTGCGTGTAAGAGAGTTGCTTGTGAGAAGGTTGTGTGTGAGCAAGTTGTGTGTCTGAGAAAGTGTGTGTGAGTTGTGTAGAAATGGTGGAAGATACATTGTGAGAAAGAGGTACGTGTGAGAGAGCTGTGTGCGAGAGAGCTGTTGGGTCAGTTGTGTGTGAGAGAGTTGTGTGTGAGAAAGTGTGTGTGTGTGCGTGAGTGGCGTGGAGATGGTGGAAGAGAGATTGTGTGAGAGAGTTGTGTGTGAGACAGTTGTGTGTGAGAGAGTTGTGTGAAAGAGTTGTGTGTGAAATTGTTGTGTGGTATGTGCGGCCAAAGACAGTTGCGCCAAGACCAGAGAGCGATCTTGGCAACTCCTTATTATCAAGTCAGATGTCGCCAAGTGCCACACCTGCCACACAGAATGGAGGTCAATGCTTCCAAATGCCACGCCTGCCACACAAACAGCCACGGCGCTAACGGGAACCAAGCCCAGTGCCATAAGTGCCACGCCTGCCACACAAAGTGAAGGTCGATGTCACCAAGTGCCACGCCCGCCATACAAAGTCACCGTGGATGTCACCGAGCGCCACGTCTGCCACGCAAACAGCCGTGGCGCCTAGGGGAACCAAGCACGCTAAGAGGCAACCCAGTGCCATAAGCGCCACGCCTGCCACACAGAATGAAGGTCGATGTCACCAAGTGCCACACCTGCCACACAGAATGGAGGTCGATGCTTCCAAATACGACACCTGCCGACGTCACCAAGCGCAACGCCCGCCATACAAAGTCACCGTGGATGTCACCAAGTGCCACACCTGCCACTCAAGCGTCACAGTGGACCAGCCGCGACCAAGCGCGTCACACGAGCCAGCCCAGTGCCATAAGTGCCACGCCTGCCGCACAAAGTGAAGGTGGATGTCACCAAGCGCCACGCCTGCCATACAAAGGACCGTGGATGTCTTCAAGTGCCAGGCCTGCCACATAAAACTACGCCTGCCACACAAAGTGAAGCTCGATGTCACCAAGTGCCACGCCTCCACACAAAGTGACCGTGGACGTCACCAAGTGCCAGGCCTGCCACACAAAAGACCGTGGCGTCACCAGAGCCAGCCCAGTGCCATAAGTGCTATGCCTGCCACACAAAGTGAAGGTCGCTGTCACCAAGCGCCACGCCCGCCATACAAAGTCACCGCGGATGTCACCAAGTGCCACACCTATGAGAGAGTTGTGTGAATAAGTTGTGCGTGAGAGAGTTGTGAGAGGTTGGTGTGAGTAAGTTGTGTGTGTGAGAGAGTTGTGAGAGAGTTGTTGTGTGGGAGTAAGTTGCGTGCGAGAGAGTTGTGTGTGTGTGTGCGAGAGGAGAGAGTTGTGTGTGAGAGAGTTGTGTGTGTGAGTAAGGTGTGTGTGAGAGAGCTGTTGTGTGTGAGAGAGTTGTGTGTGTGTGTGAGTAAGTTGTGTGTGAGGATAAGTATGTATGTGTGAGTAAGTTGTGTGTGAGGATAAGTGTGTGTGTGAGGATAAGTTGTGTGTGTGTGAGTAAGTTGTGTGTGTGTGTGAGCAAGTGGTGTTTGAGAGAGTTGTGCGAGGGAGTTGTGTGAGTAAGTGATGTTTGAGAGAGCTGTGTGTGAGGGAGTTGTGTGTGTGAGAGAGAGTTGTGTGTGAGTAAGTGGTGCTTGAGAGAGTTGTGTGTGTGAGTGAGTTGTGTGTGAGAGGAGGCGGGAGGACACGGCGGGAGGAGGAGGAGGAGGAGGAGGAGGAGGAGGGGACGGGAGTGCACAACCAAAAACAAGAATCCCACGCAAAGATGTGGGGAAAAAGTCTTAATGAAAGGTTGCTTCTCTAGCTTTTAGTCTTTGAAAGGAAAAAATCAGTGACTGTATAGTGTAGAGCTAAACTGGGGCTTTGGGTGACTCGGAAAACCAAAGTACAACGCCAATATTGTTGTGGAGGTTATAGATGCGCACAGTGTGAGGGAATGAGTTCACAGCATGTATGACACCAGAACAACAGAGCGAGAGAGAGAGAGAGAGAAGGAGAGCATGTTCTGGTTTACCAGACAGCAGCAAGGAGTTGCGCCAATTCAACGGAACAGAAAATGCAGCACCTGACTGCGACAAAATAACCAGTTTTGCATGGCAGAAAAGGCTCACGGTGTATTTGCAGCGATGGAAGCGTCTTGAAAGCAAGAAAGCAAGAAAGAGGCAGTGTATCACTTTTTGTATTGATGGTATTGGTGTCGCATTGCAGCATGCTTTCAGTATAGGTGGGGATCGTATCCAAACCATGCATACCATGCAACAGCAGGCTTCAAATCGGACCCGAGCCTTTCATGAAATGTTGCAATCTAGCCAAGTGACAGTTCACCCGAAGCGAACTTGTTTCCAAACATCAAAGTCAGACGGCACAGATCGTTGTGAGTTCCATAGCACGGTGCAATGTCGTCAAGGCCAGAGCGAAGAGAACCCCAAATGGAGCTCCAATGGCTCATACTTTTTCCTGGAAGACCAAGCGTCGGAGATTGGAAACGATTTGATGCAGCTGCTCGCATTGTCCGAGCCGCGCTCTCTTACAACACTGTTTGCCATTTGGTCTTCGCGGACAGGAGTCGGATTTCCATGGAACCCGAATTCCTTAAAGTGTGGTCTGGCGCGGAATCACACTATTGCGATCTGATCCAGGCCGTTGCGAGAGGGGAAGAATATCAAGGGGTGTCTCATCAGCCATACAACAGATATGTGCCCGCATCGGACACTTTGTCTACGATGGTTCACAAGATGCTGGAAAGTGTTGACGTCATGCTGGACTTTTGTGAGAATGGATCGATGGTTTTGGGCAGATTGGACGATGTCCAGACGACTGGGCAAAGCCCAGCATCTGCTCTCTGTGTGATCGGCGGAGTCAAAGACATTGAGGACACAGAACATGCAATTTTGAATGACATTTGTGAGAAGCTGAAGAAGACCAAGCGGAGTGTAAGCTTGGGAATCAGACCTGAACTCACGTCGAAGTGTGTCAAGGCAAGGCTAGAAGCGGATTTCTTTATGTATATGCTGCATGTTAAACGTACAAGTTTGGGAAAATGTAGATTGAAAACATTGAAGAACGGTGGAGATTGAAAACATCGAAGAACGGTCAAATTGCGGTCATCCCTTTCACATGACCAGGTGCATATATTATATCGGTCCAGTGTTCCAACAGCCCCGCAAGCATGCTCATGGTTCGGTAATCAGTACTATCTCCCCCCGTGGTTTGGCAGGGTGATGGTGGGGTGGGGTTGGGGGTGGGGAGGGTGAGGTAGCAATCCCCGTATTGAGGGAGCCCTGGATCTACACTAGAACACTTGTGGTCAGCGCGGCGTCAAGCTACACCTTTTTGCTGCGGTATGCAAGCAAGTCTTGAGCCACGGAGTGGCGCAGTGGATAGAATGAATTAAGTGAACATGTCATGCACTACATGCAAAGTGTCATGCATGCATTGTGTAGACACGTCCCCAAAAATGGTTTGCAAACAGACGCAAATTTTCTTCGTGTCGAAACATGCAGTTGGCTTTTTGCACAAGAAGCGCTCAGCTTGTGCTCTGCTGTGAAACGTAGGTGTCCGAAGACAAAAATGGATCTGCTGTCAGGCCGTAATTCGGCTCGCAAAGTCCGAAAAATCTATCAGCCCATTGAGAATGTGTATCCATAAAGGTACATCTCATTTTTGCGTCTAATTGCGGAAGGTTGGTGGAAAAAGATGCTCTGATCTGGTGTTTGAGGAATGAGATCAATCCAAGAGCCATCTTGTCGTTGCATCCAACGATCTGCAGGGACATGATATCCCGGTGCATATTCCACCATACTGGTTCGTGGATTATTTCTCCAATAAGGTTGTTGATAATTTCCTTGGCCGCGATAGCGATTCGTGGATGAGGAAGGTGGCTCTGGCACATTTTGGTATCCAGAGTTTAACCATTGCACACCTGACTGACGTGAAGGTGGCGCAGGAGGTTCGGGAACATTGACTGGTCGTTCCCGTTGTGACCTTCCAGTGTTTGTCCAGCGTGCGCCAGCGGATGACCGTGGTTCGATTCTTGTCCGGGTGTTGCGCTGCTGGGGTGTTTCGGAACGCTGTCGGCGTTCCTCTCTTTCGACGCGATTGCGTCTCCCTTCGTGGTCACGCCACGGCGGCGTAGTTGCGCTTGATCTGCCTGTGACAGTTCTTCTTACACTCGGCGACCGCGGAGGCGGCACAGGTGGTGCCTTCACAGGTGGAGGCTGTGGAGGAGTGCTTGGTGGTCGTTGAGGTGGTGTTGGTGGTGCTTTCACAGGCGGTGGTTGTGGCGGAGTTCGAGGTGGACGAACTTCTGTACGATCTCGGCCGGGAGTTCGGCTCATAGATCTTGATCTTCTTTGGATACCAGAATCCACATTGCGGAATGAATCTCGTCGCAAAGGTGGGACACTGTCGTGCCGTTCACGGCGTTCAGCCTTTCGGTCTTCACGTTTCTCTTTGTATCCAATGTTCAAATCTTCCCAGCTCTTCTCCGGTGTTCGGAATCCTTAGAGCGAATGCGCATGTTTTTGAGAACACGCATTTGGGCATTTGTCATGAGCGGAGAGTGCCAGGAGGCATCAGTCTCCTAAATCATATGTTAAAAGATGTTTTAATTGTTCTACGTCTGTGAGGATGATCTCATCCTCACAAGAGCTGGGCCTGCAATTCCATCCGCGGAGGCGGATTCTTCCTTGCCCCTTTCTTCTGAAATAACTAACGGTCTGCTTGCCGTAGCATAAGGAAATTAACAACATTGAATCGCAGTCGGCGTTCTGGCCATCCATACTTCGGAGATACTGCTCGCCTGCGTTGAGGAAACAGTATGAGATTCTGTTTAAAGGATTGCGATGCAAATTAATCTGCTGGAGAAAACGCTCTAAAATGTCGATCATGATGCATGTCCGAAAATCGGAATGTTCATCTTTCTTAAAGCTGCGTTGTGCGAAAAGGTTTCCATCGCCAGAAATAAAAAATGTTTGATGTTCTACGCAATTTGCGACAAAGTGCAGCCATTTTTCGCAGGCCTCAGCATAGCCGTCGGACCATGCGAACGAAGAAGTATGGAATACACCAACACGAGCTTCTGCAAGACCAAGACGTTTTACGTCGTGTGTGTCTGCGCCGGGATTCGGCTGTAACAACTCTGCACATGTTGAATTTCAGAACAGGCCACCAGGGGAGTGCGCAAATTGCGGCATTTCCTGTGCAAAGATCCAACAGCATATGGCGCAACCGGACAAAATTGAATTCCATTCCTCTCTGCTGTTCATTGGCTGAATG
>Ga0126342_10013356_pt1 | contig 14557 bp, 18 predicted proteins | sample Cyp1metagenome_FD_92528 | JGI IMG/M metagenome (GOLD analysis project Ga0126342, IMG submission 92528) | Coral microbial communities from Lord Howe Island, Old Settlement Bay, Australia - Cyphastrea 1 metagenome | ecosystem: Host-associated > Invertebrates > Cnidaria > Coral ... | reverse complement strand
CCACAAGTGGTTCCACAGCCGCAAGCGGCCGCCGGTGTTCCGCAACAGCCACATTTGGCTGCGCAGGGGCTCACGGGGGCTGTTGTTCCGCAGCCGCAGCCACAAGTGGTTCCACAGCCGCACGCAGTAGCAGTGGTGGTTCCACAGCCACAACCGCAAGTGGTTCCACAGCCACAAGCCGTGCTTCCGCAGCCGCAGCCGCAGCCACCTGCATCAGCAGGGCATGTGCCGTAGTTGTGGCCACCCCCATGGTTGTGTAGCTTTCGCACAGTCTTTCCCTTAAAGTCAAACGGCAAACCTCGCTGCACTTTCTTGAACATGGCATGCTCGGGACATCCGTTTCCCGTGATCACCTTGCCACCCTCCATGGTCGAAATCTCTACCTGCTGAGCGCCAGAGCGGCTGCAGGGCTGCCCTTCCTTGGAGCTGCGGAAGTTTTCCACCTTTCCCAGCTGGGCACCTCTCAAGCAGGGAGGCACATAGGGTGCTTCAGGAACCAAGTAGTATCGGTATTCTCCGGTGGTCTCATCAACGGCTCCATGGCACTCATCCAAGAGCTTCTTTTCAGTGCGGACGCCAGCCTTGAAAGGGCCCATGATGGGCGCTCCATCCAGTGCCCAACCAACCTGGACCTCAGGTCCGCTTTTTGGCCATGCCTTTTCTCCTTCAAATTTCCACCAGGAACTGTTCTTGGGCACCGGAAGGCCCATAGTTTTCAACAAGCAAAGAGGTGGTGCATGGTAGTGGTAGTGGCCATAGGTATCACCATGACCTCCACAGTTGTCGAAGAGCCAAGTCCAGCCCTCTTCTGGGTGTTCGTGCACAAACAGCACTCCATTCATTGCAATACCCACCACTCCACCAAGCTTTCCGAGGCCCTTGGGTGTCCCTGGTGCAGAAGCTTTTGGCAACTGCACCTTCAGGTCACGCGCACGAGGGATGTATGGATTCTCGGGCTGGCGCAGACGGCGGGTAGTTCCGCAACCACAGCCACATCCACATGTTCCGCAGCCCTTGGTGGGGCAATCCACCAAATCAGCGGTCGCATGGTATCCGAAGGTAAACACATCTGAGCCACTCATCTCTGGGATGTCCTTGTTGAAGCCGAAACCGCACCAGGTGTTTTCGGCGCAGTCTGCAGTGACCTCCAACTCGCTATCCTTCACTGCGATGGTCCATGTGGTGCCTAGGTGTTCGAAGACGAGTGGTTCCGCCGCAGCACACGACCAGAGCATCCAAGGAACAAGACCTGCAACCCTCATCATGGTCAATGAGACAGCCGAGACAGCGAGAAATTCGTCACGAAACACGGCCGACAACTCCAAGAGCCAAGGGGTTCAGCCAAAATGGCTAGGGACAAAAACTCGTATTGGATTAAAAGAAATAAAAACGGACATGGATACACGGTATGTTGGAATCTTTCTGCGGGCAGCGGCCAAATCTCGAAAGATTGTTCTTAGATGTTCTTAGTCTTAGGATGTACATGGATGTATTCTCCACGAGCTACTATGACTATGATTGCTACACTTCAATCGCAACACGAAACAAAGACTGGGATGGTCTTTCAGTGCAAAAAAATGCAAAAAGAATGACACGGACAATCAGTTATCTGTAGTTTACATGGGGTTCAAATTCCAATTTGGAATAATTTGGATATATTGGCCCATCATGGCCCATCCAACTGGCACCTTTCTGTGGATCGGCTGGTCCCCATCAAGAAGGAGGGCTCGTCGCACCACCAACGGTGAGAACTTCTGCTGAAATCCGCGGTACCCCTCACCAGCCAAATCAGCATCGGTACTTCTAAGATCTTCTAAGCGTCTACAGTATGACGCTCTATGGTAGCGCAGTGACTGTGACTCAACTTGATTCTGTCATCGCCAAACTGAGACCAGAAACCAACACGCTTCGAAAAACATCATGGCAACAGGTTTCCAGCCTCTGCGTAGGCAAAGAAGAAACCGGAAAGCACCTTAGATGATCTTAGATGGGACATTTTGATCAATTTCGACTGAAAAATCCTGAAAATGACAGAGATGACAGAGCACCAAAAACTGATGCATTCCAAGGACATATGCGCACCAGCCAGCAGGTCCTAAGCCTGCAGCCACAAGGATGCTGCCCCAGTCCCCAGTTCATTTTTGTTGTTTGACTGCCCTTTTCAAATCATCTCACAAGTCGGTTCCCCTTGTCAGTATTTGTCAGTAAATTCTGGCAGTGAGTTCAACATGGCAACTTTTTCTGCCAACACCCTCGGCAGTCTTTGGCACAAATCTGTACCAGTGCCACCACCACGCAACCAAAACACTAAAGACCTTGCAAGAAGTTCACTCTTCCAAATTGTGGAGTGGCAACTTTCGTCGAAAGCCGAACCTTTCCTACATGCCCGAAGGTCACTGGTTCACCCAAATCAAAGAAGTGCGCATTTGTGACATCAGCAGTCAAATCACTGCAACTCTGAATGGCTTGGTGGCCACCATGTCTTGGTGAGCAACTTGGTGGCCGAAGCAAGGCTCGCTGAAGCTTTGCTCTGCTTGCTTCGCTCAGACATCGTGCACTGCCTTTCTGCCGCCCATGCTTTTCAGCACGCAAAAGGGCTTGGCTGTGACGGACTGGTGAAGAAGCGCCTGGCCTTGACAAGCTTTGATGTGTTCAAACGAGGAAAGGCTAAAACCACACTGGCATAGGGTCCACAACTAAGACATGGTGACAAACATCAACAAAAATCTCAACCAACATTGTTCACTTGTCCAGTGCTACCAGAATCTCTGTTGCATATGTAGGAAACACAGTTGAGAACTGTTACATCTATGTGTATATTATATATGTTAAAATTATTACGTAACAGTGAATATCGCTCCAGATGCCCTGTGGTCACCGCCCCATTCTGCCAGGTATCTGAGACTTTCGGCACGGACTTCTTGGTACACAAGATCTTGGAGAGATGCAATGCCTGGGTGTTGACGGTGTCGACATCTGTGATGAACGGGGTGTTTCCTTTGACCTGCTTGGAGTGGAATGTGATCTCTGGACTCGTTTGATAGAGCCTAGGCAGCCTAGCTGATCATATCTGCCACATCTCATCATTTTGGCTCGATCCCCTTGGCATACACCAGTGAACGGACTCTGGCCAGTGTGTACATCGTGGTTTGTGTGATGCAAAGGGTCAGCTTCGCACAGGTCAAGCTGGTTGCTGAAAGGCCTCTCGCGCACAGCGAAACTTGGATTTTGAGATGCGCCACTCAAATTGTTCAAAGCCTGCCGAAGCTCCAGATTGTTCCGAAGTCTGGCACGGTCCTCTTGTTGGCACACAGATCTCCTCCTAAGCCTCTCGAGTAAAGGACATGAATCCACCACCTGGCTCTCAATACCCTGGTCTTTACATCTGAATTCATTGAATTCCTCCAGCTTCTGACGGCCAGAGTTATTTTCTTTGCAGAATTGCGAAATGCCCGTGAGATCTCTTCGAGCCCCAAAGTCTTTGTAGGCAGCTTCCTCCACAGGGATGTTTTTGCTGGACTCCACAGGGATGTTTTTGCTGGGATACACTGCATGGAAATACAACTGTAGGTGCATTTCAGTACAGTAAGAAGTGGAGTAACCTGCGAGGATGTTGCTGTGTAAGTGTATGGAAACTTTCTCATGCTCAAGTTCAGCCACTGAGACTAATTGATACAAATTGGAAATCACTACCCCCAAAAGAGTGTACACACAGCAAGCTCGCACTTCTGTCAGAACTTGGCAGCCAAACTGCGAGAAGGATCCATAAGGAGTGTTTAAATCCAAATCTCATTGAGACTTAAAGCTTCTAACAGCAGAATTTGCAGGTTTGAAATGTTTGAAGGACATCTCAGTCACCAGAAGCTTCACCGTCCTGGGAAAACCTGGGAAGGCTGGAACTCTGTGATTCGAATGGATCGCCAGGATCTCTCAACAGGTCAAGCTCGGAGATCAACTCTCCAACAATCGTCGTCCGCAAATTTGGCTCCATGGCCCGCAGTGTATGGCTGCATCACAAGTTTCCGAGCAAAGAACTTTTCAAAACAAAGAAGGGATGGGATACTGTCGGACTTGTTGTATGTCATGCACTTTACATCCTCAAACAAGGCTTTGGTAGTTTACTTAGCTTCAAACTTGAGACGGGCTACAGCTTGAAACTTTCATGAGCCGATCTTTGTGATGGATGAATTTGCATGGGCAAAAAAAACTGACTCGATTTCACTGAGTCCTCTTGCAGCTTCCACAAGCAGTGGGTTTTCTGCCTTGCGTGAAAGGCTGCAGAGCCACTGGTACACAGCGTCGAACCCCATTTAACCTAGGCAAGAGCCAGGTTGAAAAATCGACGGTCAAGCGCACAAGTTCTCAGTTTCCCAAGCCAATGCATTGTCATACATTGTCTTCAAAAAGGACTGCCTGAAATGAATCCATGATGGCAGTAACTTCCAAATGACATGTTTTGATACAAAACCATACTATATTAGATCCATCAACTCACATCAAATCATATCAAAACAAATCAAACCTATTCAAACTTCAAAGATGTGTAAATTACATAAATAAATACATCAAGAATCAAGCCTATCAACAGCCCAAAACAAAAGAACGCTTAGAGGCCCCACAGGAGCAAAATCACCCCGACAATGGCCCAGGTTGAGCTGGCGGTTGCCCGGACCTCACATTCACAACCGCTCCGACCACATCTCAGGACGTCGCACAAGTTCCGGGCTTCCAGGCGGTCAGCTTGGGTGGTGCACTCATGGAGATGTTAACAACCACAACTTGTCACAACTTGTCATAACTGATCTACTCTAAGACTGAGCCAAAATGGTAGGGTTCTGTAGTCTCAACACAGGTGAATCAGGTGAAACTACAAGTATCCAACACCCTGTGCTACCTCTTGATCCTCATGACATTGGCAAGTCACAGTCACTTCGTGTCAACTTGACATCTTCTGCACTTCTTTCTGGCAACACGAGCCTTGGGTCTGTGGAGCACGCCACAGCAAAGACGATGCAGGACATCGCCCGGTCAGATCGGTCAGGACATCTTTGTATCCCAACGTTCACCCTGCCACAGTCTGTGCAGAGACGCCCTCGAGACCTTGGTCAACGAAAAGATGGCACCCAAAGGTCAGATGGATGAGACAAAGACTCATCTGACTAGGATAAAATGGATAGAGAAACACGCAGATAAAAAATAATAAAAGTATATAAAAGTCTGAATCATTCAAGGTCAAACGACAAGAAACTCGTCAACCTCTCAGCTTGGACATTAGGCAGTCCAAGGATGCAACTCGAAGGGAGCCAGGATCCTTTCAATGAAACGCCCATGCTTTGTGAACGGTGTCCAAACTGCCAAGAGACCGCCTACTACGCTCAGTGATCTCAGTGGAAATGGCAGCAAGTGGCGAACCCAGGGCGAACCTGGCCTGTCGTACTTCGAGTCCCAAACCATCAACTAAGAAGGACCTGTCGACAGGCTCAAGTGGAACAAGATGGAACAAGTCTTGCTGGAGCCGCTCAAAGGTCATCAACAGCGCCGGCAACGCATCATAGCTGGCAGCAATAACGGAATTCCCCTAATACTTCTTCTCCCTCGCCCGGTGACAATGACCTTGCGTCTTCTGATCTCAAGTGGATTGGATTATCACAGACTTGCAGTGGCAACTTTGGCGCCCACTAAACTATGTTTTGCGGAGAAGTTGTGCTCATGCGCCATTTGCAGAAGTGCTGCACCTCAGCTTCAAGAAGCACCAAATGGATCCAAATGGGGGGCAGCAGCAAATGTCATGGCTGGGCAAAGAACTGACAGCTGCTTCAGCTACAGGAGCAGAGCAAGACCCCCGGCCTCAACGGGGGATGACAGACCAGAAATTTATTGCACAAGAATCACAAGAAGTGATGAAACATGATGAAACCAACCCTTGCCTCCTAGATCGTGCAAGTCCAGAACCTGCTACAGAAGAGCAGGTTGTCAAGAGGTTACGATGTGTTTGCCACCAATCTGCCTTCCGTCTTTCACACCTCCACAGTGACATGTTGCCAGCCTGTCCCAGACAAAAGGCCAACAAAAACAGCTTTGGCTTTGACCAAAGGTTCACGGCTTGGTCAAGTCAAAAGCTTCTTCAAAGGCTTCAGTCTCTGATACTTTGAAAAACACTGCGGTGAAGAATAAGATGGACACCTCCTGGGCATCGATCAAGAGACTCATTGCGCCGGCATCACGCCCTGCTTCTATGAGGACATCGGCGACCCCAACAACTCGTACCTCAGTGCCATCATTCCAAATTGGAACATGCCAGATTTGCATCCTCACACCAGATTGAATTATATTGAAATTACTCGAAAAAACTGTGTGGCCATCAGCATCAGCTGCAAGCATTCACAAGGTACCCAAGGTACCGGCACCATCGTCAAGGTCATGCATGGCCTGCAGAGTCTTCAGTGCAACGAGGCGCCAGGCGGATGAAAAGTGCCGCAGGCCTTCTGGGTTTCAAAGGCCCAGAGAGCAGCTTGCCAGTGGAGAACACTCAACCTGAGTCTGCTATACTCTGCTTTGTACAATTTTAGTCAATTTTACAGCTTCATCAATCTTCATCAAACAATATCAAACAGCTTCAGCCGCCCTTCTCATCCTGATCTTGGGGCATGACCACTCTGCTGGAAATCCTGATACTAAACCTCTTGCAGAAGCCATATGCTCTGCCTGCGACATGGAAACAGTCCCACGATGTCCCACAGATTTCTCAAGCTAGGCCTCAGCCAGTAAAGCTTGTCCAACGCTTCCAAAACCTGCCTGGCCGAGCATTCCATCTGACTCATCTGACTCATCTGACTCCTTTTCAATCACCCTTCCACTCTGGCTCAGCGCACCTCGACGCAAGCTTTGGAGACAATCCCATATTGCAGGATGAAATCCGAGGAATTGCTGGACGGATTGCCTCAGGGAATTTCAAATTTCAATCCGTCCATCGGAGTCATCGTCCAGATTCGAGTCCGAGTTGCCGCTGCCAGGTGTCGTCGGTGTGTCCAAGGTCTTCATCAAGGAAGATAGGTGGCCCACGGCATCGGACCATCTTGTGGCACGAGCACAAGCAGAGATCACTGCCTCGCTCCGGAATCCAGCAGTTGATGTGTCATCAAAGCTTCAAAATCTTCAAATCATGAAGGATTAAGTTAAGTCACTGGTTGAGTTTCGTATTCTGGATTCATATTCATTCATATTCAACATATTTTGGATCTGAAAGATTCCGGAAGTTGGCCTCTGAAAACCCCAGACCTTGTAGGTGGGCACCGTTGGAGAAAGGCCATAGCCTTTGAGGTCGTGCAGAATCCTGCTGCAGCCAGCATTGAGCAAGATGCCCATGTCAATGGGGTGCCCAAAATTGCCATTGTTACTGGGAAATATCTGGAACATAATAATTGAATAAGCAACAACTAAAAAGTGAATATGAGGATATATGAGGATGATCGAAGTACCCTGTTTTCAAACAAATCAGAAAGCTTGCCATAGCTTGCCATAGCTTGCCACAGCTCTTTTCGTTGCTCCTGTGCGCCTCTTCCCATCTGCTTGCTTGTCGACACACTCCCAGCAACGCATTGAAGGACAGAATGTCGAGTTTACCAGTTACGAACTGGGCATCCTGTTCCAACAGCTGCGCAAAGTCCAGTTGTCTGAAAATGGAGTGTACCACGAAAAGGGCGCTTGTGATTAAGGATGAAAAGGATGAAAAGATAGATGAAAATCCATGGGTTTAGGGTCATGGCTTGTCCATAATTTGAAGGACTCAAACCCACCTGGATTACTCGTCAAAAATTTTCTCCAAGCATGCAACCGAAGAAGTCATGGCCTCATGAAGCTGTAGTGCCAGCTGCCACTCAGCACCAAACGTACCTCAGTGCTGTGCTTTTAAAATGATAAATGAATTGAGATATTTTAAGATGATACAAAAAAAACTGGTAGTATCCCAGGTGTGTAACGCAGGGGACAAATAATCAGGATTCATCAGGTACAACACATCTGGGGCATCTTATGAGGTTTGCTTTGGACAATGCCAGGCCACATGCTGAAATCAAAGAGGTGTAGCTCAGCAGGTCTGGCCTGTCTGACCTGCGACAGCCAGAATGCGCGGTCATCATTGCACAACAGGTGTGCATCTCAGTTTCTTGCATAGCCTTTGCAAAAGGAGAGACTCTTATAGTTTACAATGTCTGTTAATTGACAATGAATATAATATAATATAATGAATGCACAAAAATTGCTGTCATCTGTCATCTATCGTCCATGTCATCCACCAGAGCAAGCAAGATGTGCTAGATAACATGCAGCGCCATCGATGCACATGATGCACCTGCTAAGCATATCGTTGTAGAGCTTCAAGGACACATGCAGATTGTTCGCCTGTCTCTGCACAAGGAAGCACAAGATGCAAGTGACGGCAAGTGACGGCAAGATTCGGCAAGATGCATCCCATATGTCTGACATTCCTGTACATTCATGGCCTTGCGGGATGCATTCAAGCACAGATTCATGACGATCAGATTAGGCTGCAGCCTCCAGAAATCTCCAGAAAATAAGATCTGGTTGGGACAAATCGTAGACAAAACAATCACCACAGCCATGCGATAAATTTCCAGAGCTTCAAGCAGTTGCTTCTGTAGCAAGCTCAGTAATTCAATCGATTCCTTGGTCTCAAAATGTCTCAAAAGCTCGCACAGGACGCTTCCCATGCTGTGCCATGCCGCATCTTGCGTTGATCCACCAGAATTGTACCAAGTCACCTCCCACTGGAATGCGTCGCCACATGCGCTGATGACGGCCCCATAGCTTGCTAGGCTCCGCTTGAGTCTCATCTGGTGCAAAACAAGCCACGAGGCTACAACGCCAGAGGGAGCACGGGACTTCGGTACTTGCGATGGATTGTCCTGAGCCCAGCCTGGCTCATGTCTTCCAACATCATCAATGCCTGAACAACGAGAACAAAGGACCAACTCACTGCCCCTTTTTTCCGCACAAATTCTGGGATGGCCTCCTGCCACTGCGAACCACGATCCAGTGCACAGAGTGCTGCATTGAAAGCCACCACATCACCGGCAATTTGCCGCGCGTGCATACTGGCAAAGACCTAGAAAAGAGGGATAAAATGGGATATACATGGATATACTGTACTGTATAAAGATGATAAAGCAAACTGTGTAGAGGATGTTGAAGATGTTAAAGATGTTGAAGCAAACATGCTGATTGGCACTGCACAAGATGCCCCAGATTTCCATCGTGCATTTTCCACGGCGATTACCTGAAGCGCTTGCTCCCAAGCCCTTGCTCGCTCGCAAGCAGAGACTGTTGCACCTTGAAGCTGAAACAAAGCTGACAGTGCCGATGTCTGTCGAAAGCAATGCATGGAGAGAAAAGGTATGGACAGGTACAGTATGGAACAGACATCAGCTTCTGCAAATATCTGCAAATGCTTCCGACTTCAATTCCCGACTTGGACTATTTTGGACTTTCTTTCCACAGGATGCTGTGTGGAAAAATATGGAAAAATATGGAAAACATGAGACAGGACAGAAGGCAACATGGCACGGTCTTAGCCGAGCCGCTGTAGCTGACGACGTTGGGTTGAAGCTGAAAGTGGCCAGCTCGCTGAAGCAAATCAAGAGCACCTTGCGGGCCAAAGCTGGCAGCGGAGGTGGGAAGTGCAAAGCTGAGCTGTCGGAGCACTGGCGCAACAGCAAACACAGGCCCCGGACTTTCCCATTTGCCTCCCTTGTCACATGCACTGAGCAAAGCATTGCAGGTCACCTGAGCGAATTCTGCATGCTGAACAACCCCGGTCATCAAGTTTACTGCAGATGGGGTACGGCATCGGGCGAAAGGGAATATCCTGAGCTAAGACTTCAAAGGGATTGAGCACTAGACTCTTCTGAACAGAAAATTGTGATATTATGATTATATATATTACAAGAATCATATAGTATGTATGATATGATTATATATATACATATATCAATATAACATAATATAACAATAGTAAAAAGAATCTCTTCATCGCAGTCGAGTGTCGTTCGATGTCACTGAACAGTGCAATAGCATGTTGCCACTGTTGGGCCTTCCTGGCATCTCGGCATGCTTAAATCCCGTAGGGTTGAAGTTGTTTACTTTCCAAAACAAAACCCTAAAACCCTGAAACCCTGAAACCCTAAAACCCTAAACCCTAAATCCTGAAAACCTAAAGATAGCCACTGTTTTCATTCATCCTCTGGTGACAATATATGAATTGTTTGGATGTGTTATTTGGGTGTGGGCAAACCAGGGGGGTAGAGGAAACATGTATAATATGTATATATATATATATGTATAATATTGTATTGTATTGTATTGTATTATATTATATTATGTTCTATCATATTATACTATATTATAGTATATATCATATTATATTATAACAAGTACATTGGCAATGATCAACAATGATTTGAACTGATCTGGACCAAACTTCGCCAGCAGGACTCGGTTGCTGAGATGGTTGCGTTAAATGCCTGCACGGCGACGAAACCCATCTCCGAGTACATTGCCTGTCGAAGCAGGGGGAACAAACTCCTGGCACAAAGTGCCACCAAATCCCCTGCCTCTAAAAGACCCAGAGTTTCTGTCCATAACTGAACATGACCAAGCGAACTCATAGCCACCTGGACCACCAAAAACGTTGTAAAAAGAATGTAAAAAGTGCTTCTGGACGGGGTGATCAAACCGCTTCTGTGCGACAGCACCACCCAATCTCGAGGATCTCTCAGCAGCTCTCTTCGGCGACACCTGCAATCCAAGAAGCTAACGGCCGCCTTCCAAAAAGCCAGCTGCCATCCGGGTTTGAAGTATCCGAATATTATATTATAATATTGTATATATATACACACACACTGTATAACGTTGGTGTATAATTCTATACATTACATTATATGCTATATACATATTGCATATATGTATGTGTATGTGTATACATCTACATGCATATCTGTACATGTACATTATCTATATATATATGTATATGTATGTGTATACATATATGTGTATATACACGTGTATGTGTATTGATATCTATATTTAGATTTATGTATATATATATAGAGAGAGAGAGATTTATGCGTATATGTATATGGATATTTATATGCATATGTATGTGTATATGCATACATCTATATATATATACATACACTTATATGTATCTATATATATGTACATGTATAATTATATATATATATATATGTATATTTATATGTATATTTATATGTATATGTATATTTATGTATATTGTATATTTATGTATACATTAAACAAATATACACATATGTATATCCACAATCTGTATATGCATAGATGTATATACATAAAGGTATGTATATATGTACGTATGTGTATGTACATATCTATACGTATATTAATTTCTACATAAGCCGACTATTACTATATATATATAGTTTATATACACATACACATGACATGCGTATATTCCACATTACCATCCTTCAACTCTCCCCTAGCCAGAAACTGGCAGGCAGCGCTCAGACACCACAAAGAGAACCTGGGAAAAAAACTGGAAAGTAGCAACAAATAGATAAGTGGGCTGGGAGAAAATGCCACAAAAGATGGAGGAACATCGCAAAACTAGAAAATCTGCAGTGTCAGGATATGTCAGGATGCTTTTGCAGGTCTATTCATGCATCATTGAATGAGCCCCGGTCACAATGAGTCAGCTGAGCCTCTTGCCTCTTCGGGCTTTGCCTTACTCTTCCGTAGGTGATGAAGCCTATCAAAGCAGCTCTCATCACATCCGCAAGGGACAAAAGAAACAGGTAAAACTGTTGGGTTTGCCGAGTCCAAAATGTCCAAATCCAAATCTTGACTTTGGACTGTCACTGCGACTACATCTTCGACTACATCTTCGAAACATCTCATGGCGACCCATGGTGCAGGTCCTGGAAAAAAGATTCCGCCGCGCATGGACTGCCCATGGTGCAGTCCAGTTCTCATCGCTGAGTCCTTCCGAGATTTGATCATGGTCGCAAAGCACCAGAACCAAAACGCCCCGCTCCCCGCTGCCTGAGAAGTATCTTTCCAAAGTCCTCAGCTTCAAGTTGCTCACAATCGTACAACTATGCGCCAAGCATCAAAGTTGCCATAGCATGTCAATGTGAGGTTGACGGGGGGTTAGCCCGGCCACCAATGGTTTTCTGGCCTTCATGTCATCATATCACGACCTCCAAGACTTCAAGTCGATCTATTTTTGAAAATGTCAGTTGCGCCACACTGGCATGTCGTTTTTCAACAGACTAGTATGATCTAGTATGAATCAATCTAGTATGATTCTTTGAGGTACTGTCAGTCCCTTTCGTCTGGAGTTTTGACATGATATGTGTTCTGTCATTTGCAACCTTCTGTTTTTTAGGAAAATGAAAAGAATTACAACCCTTGAAGGGAAACGCGGGGTCGATTCTTTTACATTTCAGCGTTTGTCCGGAGTCAACCAGGATGTCCACAAAGCACTGCTGAGGACTGACTTTGTCTATGATCTTTGGGTGTACTGCACATTTTCCATTCGAGAATGGCATCCAAACCGAAATTGGCATGAATGCACAACGCTGACAACACATTCACATGGACTGTGGAGAAACCTCAATGAGGTTGACTCATCACAAAAAAAAACAAAACATCTTGTGCCCAGACTGTCTTACACAGCGGTCAATCAGGGCGCATGTCACGCGTCTTTCAAGCATATCAACATCAATGCTCTGGTTTCGACATGTTTCAACCATATCAACATCACTCTTGTACGACCTTACGTGACTTACGTGCTTCATGCTTCCGTACGTCAAAGAAGTTACTCCAAGAGCCCACCGAAGGTCCCGTGAGCGTTGCTGCGAAAGCATACAGAAGTTATCGTGTGTGTTCCTTCAAAAGCGTACCGAAGTTAATGCAAGCGACGCTGCAAAAATGTATCGTGATTTTTATTGCCACAACCCACCCACCACACTCCCCCCCCGGGCAAACCCCCCCCCCCGTCTACCCGAGTCTACCCTGCAAAGTGTTTCTCTCTGAGGAAGTTGCGTCTTGCTGCGTTTCGACAGGGCTCGGAAACGCGCAAACATAATCCATCTGCTACATGGTGTGGCATGCCTGCAGCAGGCTGTCTACTCTGGATGGATCCCTTGGATAGAAGTGTTCTATCTTGACCGGCTTGTGGCAGCAGTTGATTAAACGTTGAACTCAACCTACATGACCTACATGTCAAGGTTGCATCCTAATGCTCGTGTAAGCCAACCACAAAAAGATTGGCATGATATATAGATACTCCTTGCCAGCATGCCTCTAGTATTGAGAATTGAGCCAATGGCCTCAGTTCAAATTGTGCGACGGGATCTGTACTGAAGAGCGAACTGATCAGACCGGACAGGAAGTCCTGCAGCTCCATGACGGTTACATCATCATCTCAAGACTAGCGAATCCAAAGCAAACGAAATGCTAACGAATCCCTCATGAACAGCAACCATCAGCAACCTTCAGCAACCATGGTTCCAGTGCTCACATTCAGTCTTTCTCCAGTGCTCACGTCGCACTAGGCTCGCACTTGTTTCCTTCGCCCATGTTTCAAGTCTGTTTGGTCTGTCGTATCTGTTACCTGTTGATTCAAGTCCTGTCATCATGACCACCATTGTGTCAACCTGACCAGTCAAGTACTGCAATTCGAAGCATTCTATGAGTCTCATGGCTCTGCCCATAGATGCTTGACCTTTTAGTCACAGCATGTCACAGCAACCGAAGGGCCAGACGCCAAATGCACTCAATGCAAATACGTAATTACTATTTATGATAGTCTGGCTCAAATTGATCAGTGCGAATCAACACAAGAATCCTGACCCGATTGTCTTACACTGAAATGTTGGCCCCAAATGGGACTGTCTGAAAGTGGGGATACCTCCAAATGGCCATGGTCATGGGAAAATGACATGTTTTACTACAGTATATTTTTTTCGGGGGGTACCCTATTTTTAGATATTTGCAGAAAAATCCAAATGATTTAACACTGAACATGACCAGTTCTGTGGGTCAGTAGGCACCACAACTTTGAGCCGCAGACAAATACATTACAGTACGGGACATGTGAGGCATGTCCAGTCCATGGAGTCATATCGAGTCCACGGAGGCAAACATGGAGTTCTTCACTTGCTCAGAACTCGCCCTTGGCATCCTGCGAACCAACCCAAAGCCAAGTTTTGTTTGGACCGAAGACATTGAAGACAGCTTTGAACAACGCGACTTTACAGAAGGCATGCGTAAGGTGCATTCCAGTACTCGCATACAGTATACACTTGTGACATACTGTAGTTTTGTGACATGCAAACATTGACTGGGAACGCATAGTGTGGCATAGAAGTAAGCCCCTGGCAGCAGGCCAACGGGGCTGGCACCAAAAGTTCCAGCAGTTTGTGAACCTCCCGTTGTCAAAAGGGTTCCTGGCAAGCTCTGCTGCGTCAATGGTGAATCAGTGAGGAATGCTTCAAGT
>Ga0126342_10013355_pt1 | contig 14558 bp, 11 predicted proteins | sample Cyp1metagenome_FD_92528 | JGI IMG/M metagenome (GOLD analysis project Ga0126342, IMG submission 92528) | Coral microbial communities from Lord Howe Island, Old Settlement Bay, Australia - Cyphastrea 1 metagenome | ecosystem: Host-associated > Invertebrates > Cnidaria > Coral ... | reverse complement strand
GTTCATCTCATAGGTATTAGCGATACAATGGGCTTTTGAATGAGGAGAGGTGTATGGTATGTTGTTATGATTTTTGGTATAGTCTATTTTATTATTCTTTGTATTGTCTATGTTGTTTGAGTTTTTTTTTTGTTTTGCTGTTTGTTATGATTTATATTATTGGTTTTATTATTATTCTATGTAGTGGCCTGTCTTTCTTTTCCCTCATTACCCCATAGAATTTGGTTGTATCATAGTCTGGGCGGGCAGATAGGAAAGACGGGGGAGCAACAGTCTAACTAATATATATATATATGTGTGTGTGTGTTGTCCTCTGAGGATTTTGAACGATTTTGACATATTTTGACAGCAACTTTTAGGTACGACCACACCACAGGTCCCCCAAAAACCTCGACAGACCCAGAGTGCCGAACCTCTCCATCTGGACCAAGGACCTCACAGAAGGACCATGTCAAAGGCGGAAGATTTCATCACGCCGCTGTGGTCCCCGAGAAGAAAAATATGATACGATATTGTGTATATTATATGCATGGCATTCCATTACATTGCATTGCACTGCATTGTATCGCATAGCATTACATTGCTTTGCATACAAAGAGAGAGAGAGAGAGGTATACAGAATATGGACAGGTAGATAGATAGATAGATAGATACGTAGTGGGGAACATACGCCATGGAACAGCCATAAGCAACAAAATCAAAACGGAAATGGAACCGGACACAACAGGGAGTTCAGCGATCACTGGTTTCGGCATGTTCTGGCAGGTGCCCTATCTGGCCACGGATCAAAACTCCAGTGCCCTTCTGTTCCCATCCCCGAAATAAACAGAGTAGGATATTTTCTGAGATGGCAATTCGCTAGAAATGCTAATATGTTGACATCATGGCGCGTTTGACATATGTTGACCATGTTGCACCACCAAAAAAGCCTGGATATCACTGCCCCTATGAGATGGATGCTGTGCTTCAGTATGGTCATCCCATTAGGGATTCCTGATGGGATATCCCAATGGATTGACCATCCCGCCATGGCACATGGAATACCCTCCAGAAAAAGCGAAGATCGATAGGGAAAATGCTCCAATGAATTTGCATAGTTTGTTGGATGCCTACGGCCTACTGGTGGTTCAAAGGTTTCACACAACTGGCGCCTGTTGGCAAAGAGCATCGTTGGTTCTTCGCAGCCGTTCCACTTCCGCACCTCAGTTGAAACAGATGATCCGGGACCAAAAACAGCTGGGATTTACTGTAATTAATAATCAGACGTGGCAATGAAAAATCCCTATAAAATGTGTTTTGATGGGAAAATCCACTACAAATAGAGGTTTAATGGGAAAATCATTGAACGAAATGGGCAATTGTCCAGTGCCATGTTTCATTACTGGAGGGTACACCGAATTTAACCAAACAACATGGTGGATTTACTTTGGCGCATGGCGCGCGAATCTCTCAGGGAAAATCATCGAAATGGTGAAGCGTCAAAGCTCTGGGGTATAGAACCAACCATGATACGGGGATATAATAGGGATTTATTGGGATATGTGATATAAATTATAAATCAGCAACAATATCATGTGGCATTTATGTTCCATATTGTTGGTTGCGCCCTCAAATTCTTTGTTGGATAACCATCTTCTCCCCGCAATTGTTGGGCGCGCTCAGTATTGGTGTGCAACATACTGTTGGCAAATCCCGCGATTTCCACATTTATCGTTCAGTGATTCTGCACCCACACGGATATCCGTCAAAACCTTGTTACTCTGGTGGTCACATCTACAAGGACAGCAGCATACACGGAGATGTTCATTTGTTTATACCGATATTTTTTGTTTAGGAGTTTGGGACACACTACGTGTATGTATATATAATAGAATATTATATTATATTATATTATATTATATTATATATATATGTATGTGTATATATGTGTATGTATATATATACATATCATATATTGACATGCCGATCTATCTTTGTTTTGAGCTATCCCCATCTCCTCATCGCCCCATGTCACATCCCAGGCACTCAGAGTTTGCTGTGCGGCATCCAGTTGATTGCACTGGTCCTGACGTAGCCACATGAGCAGTGTTCAAAACCCCTGTTGATTATTACATTGTGTTTTACTGCCCAATTTTTCGGATTATGATCCTAAAAAAACAGGGAATAGTATAACCCCATAAACCCATGACCCAATATTATCTTATATGGGGAACCAATATTATCTTATTATCTTATATTGACTATAATATATAATGTATATATGAATGTATGTGTATATATATATATATTGGGGATGATCATCATCAATTGTGGGAATCGGTCCATACAGCTGGACGATAAGACCCTCTGTCCTCCAGTTCCGCTTGGCGCGCGACCCGGGCTTCAGCTTTCTCCACCTCAGGGAGTGCGCTCGTCTCAGTCACTGGCAACAGGGAATTATATGTTCTATATATTATATATTATATTATGTATACATTGTATATATATATATATATCTGTGTGTGTGTTTCCATACACATACCTACATGTATATACAGATCTTCATAATATTGTCACTCACATATAATATAATATAATATATAATATAATATAATATAATATAATACAATACAATATCATATAGTATAATATATATAATAATATCATATAATATAATTTAATATAATATAATATAATATAATAATATAATATAAATTAAACATAATATAATATAATGCAATATAATATAATATAATATAATATAATACAATATAATATAATATAATACAATATAATATAATAATATGTAGATATCGCACTCCCCAAAAAAATGGAAAAGTCAAATCCCTGCCTCCGCGGCCAGTTGGGCTGCAGTGGCCAGTAGCTGCCTCCAGTTCCGTTGGCGCTACTTGTTTCAACCAATGATATGCCGTTTACCATGAGAAAAGGTGATTTTACTATGGAAAATATGTAGTTAGCGATTTTATCACTTTAAGGATTGGAGTTTAACCATCGAAGGTTGTGGTTAAACTATAGAAAGATTGGAACTTTAACAACAACGAAAATTGGGATTCAACGGTACAAAATGTGGGTTGGGTTCTACCAACAAATATTGGGAAGTATGCAACAAGATTTGGATGGAACCAATAAAATAATGGGATTGAATATGATTAAACCATGAAGGATTAGCATTGAACCAACAGAAAGACTGGGTTTAATTGACATGTTCCCTATGCTGAGCAACCATGGCTGGAAAATCCCAAACTTCAAGAGGTAACTCAATAGGTGGATCATCTACAAATGGTGGATTTTCCATCGTCATGTTTGTCTGGGTCTATGCCCATACCCAAACTTTGCTTGTTGGTTGAATTGTTGTTTTTCCCATGGTATCCGTGGTCCTATTCTTGTTGATTTATCATACTCTTGGGGGTATCCACTAAAGATTCTTCGCCCCATCCACTATTGGGGACTACCTTTCGTACGGAAAACCACTGAAATAAGGGGCCGTGATCATCCCCCAAGATGAGTATGGCTAAAAACTGCCTCGTCTAAAGACCAAAAGTCATCAAGTCTCAGTATTACCAATAATCATTAGTTAGTGGATAATCAAGTCATCAAGTCTCATTCCACTATGATTATCCAATCATTATCCACTAACTAATGATAATCCGTGATCCTGATATCTAATAATCCACTATCAGCTATTATTATTATCCAATCATATCATCCCATGATCCGAACTAATCCACTAGTATTGTTATTATCTCACTCTTATTATCCCACTAATATCCCCCTATTATTATATTATCCAATATGATTGGGATTATTCTTATTGTTATCCCACTAATAATAATCCACTATTATTATCCACAAACTAATGATAATCCATGATCCTGATATCTGGATATTATTATTAGTGGGATAACAAGAGTTATCCCCCTATTATTATATTATCCAAAAACTGTTATTATCCAATAAGATTTAATAATCCACTATCAGCCATCATTATTATCCAATCATATCGTTATTATATTATCCAATAATATGATTATTGTTATCCTACTAATAATAATCCACTATGATTATCCAATTGATTCCCCAATTATAGTGGATCTATTGATCATTCCACAATTATTAGTGGGGATCATATAATCCACTATTGATTCCCCAATAATAATCATCATAATTATCCCAATCATTATTATCCAATAAATTATATTATCCCAATCATTATTATCCAATAATAATCCACTATTATCCAATCATCATCCCCTCAGATTCCCCACCTGCGATCCTCCGCCGCCAGCTGTTCCTCCGCCGTGAGATCCTCCACCCGTCGCAGCAGCTGCTCGCTCTGCGAAACGATGACCTCACCGCTGCGCACGGGCACGGCGGCGGCGGGAGAGCACCATGGGGGGGATGAAAAACTGATGGATTTTTCTGGATTCTGGTTGGAAAAACATATGTTGGGCGATTTTTCTGGTCCAAAAAAAGGATGTTGGGAAGATGGGACGACTGTTTTTCGAGTTTCTTGATGAGAAAAAAAACATGGATTGAAGGAGGGGAAACCTTTTGGGCCTTGGCGTTCAGCATGGGAACTTGTCAAAAGATGGTGGTTTGACGGTTTGACCCTCAAAATTCAGGATATTTCTGGATTAAGCCATCAAACGATTGGGATTGAAGCCGCAAAAAATGGGAGCTTAGCATCTAAGCATTTGGGTGAAAAAATTGGGTACTATGGGGCATCCAATGGTGTCCAAATCATGTTTCCCATTTCCCATTGAAAGGGCTACGTTGGAGTACTTTCCCTTAGAAACAACCCCAAATAAGGAGATGAAACAACCAAGAGAAATGGAGGAGTTGATCTGAGTTCAGAAGCTATTCTGGTGTGCGGATGCCAGGGTAACCAAGCGTAAAATCATTCAAAATACAACCAATACCCAAGCTGAACTACAAGAAATGAGGATTTGGCCAAGCAAAAAATGGCTCAGCAACAAGGGCAGCATACATTAACCATGGCACTTCAGAGGCCTGGTGGCCCCTGGAGGCAGATCCCGCCTCTCGCATCAGATCTTCTTCGCTTCGGAGATCCACCGTGCCCTGACATTGACAAATGGCCAGTGTTACCAGTGCTGGGGAAAGCCGTCTACAAATGTACCAACAAAATCCAACAAACCTTGGGGGTGGCCATAGAAAGCCATGAGATGGGGATCTGCTGGGATGCCTAATTAATGATGTGCAGATACTTGGGATGGTGGAAAATATCTACCTGACCTATGCCGTAATGGTTTTGTAAAGGTCAATAATGTTTTGCTCATGAAGTGGGGAACATGGCCAAGATGAATGACCTGCAACTAATCATAGCTGTGCTGATTAATTGCATAGATCCCTTTCCAGCGTATGGGTCGCGTGTCGGCAACCCAGGATTTTGCCCTCTGGGCTACCCCACTCTATTGGGAAATGATTACTTTGGGGGGCATCAACCAGGTGGGCCTTAGATTTCCACCTGCACATGGCCAATCTTAGATACGCAATGATGGCGAACCCTACATCTTTTTTGGTTGCTTAGCAATATCTTATGGCAAAAGGCAAAAGACTCAAGTACACCTCATATCACCTCATGATATATAAACAGCATTAAACATTCGCCTACACCAAACTTGACCCACCAGGAGCCGTAAACTTCAACCGCTGGACGCCTTCTTCAGGGTTGCAATTTCAGCCTCCACTTGCACCTCCACCACAGTCCGGTTGGTGGTTGGCAACACAGCAAGATTTGAAAGCACCAAAATGGCAACTGATGGGATATAACGGGATATATAATATATATATATATAATATATATAATATATATATATGATGGGGTACAGGTGGGAGATAACAAACACTATGATTTGGGTTGGTCCAGAAATGTTGGATTTACCTCCAGTTTATGGCAAGATAAATGTAAAATGGTACCCAGATTATGGTGTAGTGGTGAGAAAGAAAGTTTCTGGTCCATATCTCATTCTTCGTTCCAGCTCTTATTCATCTTAATCTTAAAACAACTGGTTTCAAACCCCTTAGCTTAGTTGCTTGAATCTTGGCTAGCAGTAGACCCAAAACCACAAAGATACCTCAATGACTTCCCAGAAATGGTTCGTATACCTTGGATGTGCATCCCACTTAGTAAGTGGGTAGTAACCATATGATGACCTAGTTATATCTAGTTGTGGGATATACCACCATCTCTAATGGGATAACAGTTATGCTTCTGGCATCCAGCTGATTAACATAGACATGGAAAACCACCGGTTTCCCATTTTCCATATGTTAATTTACTGCAGAACCACAATTGGATTTCTGAAAAAAAAATCATTGATCATTGATCATAGGTTTCTTTCAACCATAGTCTATCATAAACCCATACCTGAGAGCCCTCCAAAATGGGAGCTTTCATCCGGGAGTCGGACGATTCGCTTCTCCAGCTGCTCGTTCACGGATTCCAAGGCCTGGGTCGATTCACGGGCTGGTTCCACGGGGATGGTGGGCGTTTTTTTTTCGGCCAAAAAAATAGGAACCAGAAAAAACACATGTCTTGGGCTTATATTTGGGGAGATAGTATTGATATACCAATCCACTATTGGATCTAGATTAGATCTAGAATTGCCTGAAAACGACAAAAATGGTCGATATATGCAATAAGACTCAATCATATTCAACCAGCAGAGGATATGGTACGGATACATTAAGAATGGGGATGTAAATCTAAACCAAACCACAAACAAACATGGGGGACAATGTTTGCGACCATCAGAACCACAGGTTTTGATCCAGAATGGGTGGCAAGCCATTGGGGTACCGGGGAGGGCCTGAATCTATGGAGACATGAATCTTCTCACTGAGTAATCAAATGATACGCATGGTTGATCCATTCTACTGTTGATACTTCTGGGTCAAACTTTGGTACCGAAAACCCTTATGAGTCACGAGACTTTATTGCGGTACCAGAATCACTCTGAAAATCATGCAAAATCACTATTGAAATTGCATGTCACCCAGGGTTTTTTCATATGTTTCCCAAATTTTGAACCATCTCCTCCCAAAACAAATCGACATCAATCCCAAGTTCTCTCTTTTGTCTCCCAACATTAGCAGTCATATTCCCAGATTTTCCCATATCGTGGTTTCACGTGGCTTCCATATAAATGGTGGTACCCCATTTATGGATGGTTTCTTGATGAAAAACACCATCTAGAAGATGATTTGGGGCTTCTCTCCCAATGATTCGCAGTGATATTCCCAGCATGTTCCATAAATTTCCCACATTTTTTCCCCAGCGAAAATGACCAGCGCCTGCACTCGCTGTGAGGCCGCTTCCTGTGCATCGCGGAGCACCTGGAGCTCCCGCTTGGCCATGGAGAGGTCCGTGCCGCTGGACAGGGCCTCCGGCGGCTTTCGCGGGGTCAAAGAACGGCTATGCTGGGGATGTTGATACATATACATATATACGTAATTAATATGTATATGTATACGTATGTATTACTATATGTATGTGTAATATATATATATATGTATTTATATATGTGTGTATAAAAATAATATGTATACATATATAGGTACAGTAAATATATATATATGTGTATATATATATGTATATATATATACATGTATATATATATATATTATGTATAGCGAGACAAAGGGTTTGCGGATATATATATATACATATGTATTACTGTATTACTGTACTACTGTAATACTGTGTTACTGTATTACTGTATGTATGTCTGTCTGTATGTATGCATGTATGCATGTTTGTTACGTGTATATATATATACACATACGTAGAGATAGATACAGTAAATAAAGAAAGGCCAATAAATACAAATACATTGTGTATATACGTCACACGTGTACATACATATACATGTGTATATATATATACATAATTATACATAATCCACACCTCTGAGTTCATGTCTGAATCTAAACTGTGTGATTCTAAGTGGGGTACCATTGATTCATTGGACCTAAGAAAAGGTGCTTTGATGGACGTCAAATTTTTGAATGGCCTCAAATCCTGAAGGGGTAACTTCGCTCCAAAAAATGGCTCGTGTGTGTATGCATAACATAATTAAATGTGATCATATCAATATGTATTTTATGAATAGTAGTATATATATATATATGAATTTAATATACATGTACATGTGTGTATGTGTGTATGTATATATATACATTATTTCATAATGTGTACCTATTTATATGGTGATATCACAGTGAGCAACATATTCCACATCTGTACCAGATCGCCTCGGCCAGCGCGAGCCGCAGCTGCCTGGCTTCCTTATCCACAGACCTGTGCTGGTGGATTCGTGGGATTTCATGGGGATATCCTGGGGGATATAATGGGAAAATCATCTATAAATGGGATCCAATGGGATAAGAATGGGAGATATTTTAAACAACTATTAATCCAATGTGGGTGTGTCTGAACATGGGCATTCAATCATCAACAAAAGAGATTTCATGAGGATTTAATGGGATATACCTAACCAACAATATGATTTTGGGCATCTGAAAAGTGTGGATTTGTCCCGGGGATATGGGGAAAAATGGTGTCCAGATCGATGAGAAGATCTAGAGGAAACACATGGGGAAAAAAACAGGCTTGATCGTAAAATTCATCGACTTCCTGTAGATGTTCCTTAAACCCCTTGATATTCTCCAACCAGCTCGGCTTTGAATCTCTTAGGAAGAAAATCATGAATCTTCTCCTCTTTTTTGGGTGGCATGTTCCTAAAGATCCAAGGCCAACTGCAGTGGCTGGTACAAGACCACATCGTGACGTCCACAGGATGAATTTGAGGCAAGGAACACAAGAGCTTCTCGATACCTTGGAATTGTGGGTAGACGGTACTGGCGGTCACTGTTGGAATCTGCTGGGGAAATATCCAAAGGTATGCTGGTGTTTGTTCAGTCCCCATGGTCTTCTGGGTGACAAGATGTGACAAGTATTCTGAACTTGGATGACTTGGAGGAGTGAAATGATCTGGATCATGTGGCTCTCTTTGACACGTCTTCACACTTCTTCCAACTGGAGTTATCTATCGATCTATCCATCCATCCATATATGATTATACATAATATATATATATATATAACTATAAATATATATATATATGATATATCTCTCTCTTGTTCGTTTCACAGAGATTTGAGTATCCTCTGGTAGCTCAGCTTTGCAATCTAAAATCACCATTCTAAATGGGCAACTAATCTACAAACAGGGTACTTTCCATTGCAAGCTTAGGTTCCAAGAGGGTACGGTCTAGCCTATATCGATACATGACTGATTTGCATCTACAGGCCCAAGGTCCTAAACACAGCCAGCTGGTGGCTGAGTCACTTTCAATGCCGATCTCCAAGTTTCAGACACACCAATGTAACAAGTATAATAGACGTGTTGTATCATATTATATATACAGTATATTATACATATTATATATGTATGTATATATTAATCTATAATATACATTAATTATATAGATATATTAATATGTATATATATATACATACACCTGGCAGGAACCCTGATTGTTCAATCCCACTTTTTGATTGCTCCCCAGAAAGGCCGCTCGAGCTTCCCCACGCTCGCGCTTCCTTCTCACATCGCTGGACTTCTTCCACCGAGACCATGTTCTCCAGGCCTGGGGGGTTCACCATCAACAGCCACGTACTTACTGTTGTTGGGATGCACTTACTATCACTATTACTACGATTATTACTACTATTCTAATTAGTATGATTATGATTGTTATTGTTATTGTTATTAATATTGTTATTGCTATTAATATTGTTATTCATACTATTGTTCGTGCTATTGTTATTGCTCCCTTCCCCCATAATATTGAACACCCCCCAGAAACCATGGTGGATGCAGGGATGAAATCACATATTTGATATTTGGGACCACAAAGGGGGTGTTTAATGTAAGGGGGATGGGACTGTCATTATTACTGCTACCATTATCTTGCTATAAATTATGTAATCGTTCGCACACCTAAAATAAGACCCTTCACTGATGAGACCCTTACCATCATTCCAGTGACGTCGCAGAGTTCGGTCGTTAGAATTCATCCAGAATATATCAGCCCCATTATCCCATGATCTTCCCATTAAATACCACCTTTGTTGGTGAGTTTCCCCTGTAATTCATTTTTCTACGGAGAGTTGGAATCTGCCGAGGTCGGTGCGTTTCTCCGCCGCAGCCACGGCTGCCTCGGGCGTCAAGCTTAGAGTCGTTTCTTGGGGATATCGACATGGAGGAGATGGGGGTTTCATGGGGTGTCTATAAATGAGGTACCCAATAGCTGGATTGTTTAATCATGGAAAAAGTATCATCTATAAATGGATGAGAACTGGGGAAACACCCCCATTTCAGAAAACCTCCGTACGAGATATGGGATCCCAACTGTAGGGGATACTTTTATTGGCAAATCAAGAGCCAACTCACAGTGCATCATGGTTAAGGGAATGCGTCTTTTTTAGTGCATTTGACTTGGGTACAACTTTGTAGGTGTGGAGGGCCGTCCCCAATGGGGATATGCGATAAGCCCAGAAACTTAAATCAACGCTGTTGGAACTACCCTACATATGTTTATCATTGTTTCTCCGTGAAACTGCCACGAGGCCAAGTCCGGGCCAGGCCTCTGCCGCCGCCAGGGACTGCCTCTGTTTGTCGAGGCGAGACTCCTGGTTCGGGGATCGAAACAACGCAGAAAAAGTTCAATGTTCCACGACCAGTATTTCTAGATATTCGAGAAGGATTTGACTGGTTCTGGCCTTTTGGGGGGTGATACATATCTGAAAAGCACTGAAATTTGGAGTTAGCGTGATTTAACCAACAACAGCTGGCATTTAACCCAAAAAAGAATGAATGGGACGGCGGTGTTTTTTCCACTAAGTTTGGTCCTTCAAAATCAATGAGTTGCTGGCTCTTCAACTGTGGCACATTGCCACATGATTTCCCTCTTGAACCCGGCAAATGCTGGGTCAGTTGCTTTGGACCTGGAAATTCATTGCAGATTGGTGGCTTCAAAACATCCCAAACAGATCCGTCGCCAACTGAGATCTTCCAACTCATGTGCAGGGATGGGAAGCAAAGGAACATATCTAAGAATCGAAGAATAGGAGGTACAGATAAACCCCAAGATCTCAAGATTGAAGTCATAAGTTGCATAAACCAATTCTATAAGTTTCTCGTGGCACACCACCAGATAAACCTTCCTTTCGGGCCCAACCACCCACTGTCACTATTCAGTCTCCTCCTCCGACAGCTCTCGGGCTGCAACCTCAAATCTCGTGACAAAATGCGGCCAATCTTCGTCAGGACCTTACCACTCCAAATTCAGCCATATAGCAATGGTATGCAATGGTAACAAGCCCCAAAACAAGTAAAAACAGGCGTCCAAATAGTGTGAGAAGTACTGCTCTGTCTTTTTTGGTTGGTTGCTACAACCAAAAAAAAGACGAAAGTGGATCTTCCGACCCAACACTAGGTGATAAAATGATACAACATGGACCATTCCAGAGTCATAGATGGTATGAAACACATTAAAATCCCAGAGTTAGGGTGATGAACATTGATGAACATCCACCAATCCCAGTTATTTTGGGCTGTTCCCCAGAAAAAATCCATGCCCTGTGGCCCCCCACATCTGCAGCCTCGGCGGCTTTGGCCGCCGCCAAGCGCGAGGCTTCCAGCTCCGCCTTTTGCTGCGCCAAGCCTGCAAGGTGTGCCAGTTGCGATGGAGGCATCCCTGGATGATTTCATGGAAAATCCACCAAAAAAAGGAGTTTGGGGATGCCCCCATGACTGAGGAAACCTCCATGTGGATGGGGATGGAACATCATGGAACTGCCTCAAGTGCCAAGAATTTTAGGGGGATGTCTGCGATGAAAAATTGGGGATTTGCGACCGAAATCATGGAACAATCCAGATTATGGCATCATCACCATCATCCACCATGGGGGAATTATTCACTAAGGACATTGGGATGATGATAATCTGGATGGAATAATTATTCCACTAGCAGTTCCATCTATTATCAGAATGGGGGAATTAAGGGATATTGACCAACTAGAATGCGGGTTGAACTGACAATAACCAGGCAGTGAACCAACTTCAAATTGCACCAGTGTAAAAGCCCCGGTTTTTCGTTGTGAAATTCTCACTTGTTGTTGGTGAACATGCCCGCTTTCGGTTGCTTGCAATACTCCCAGAGTTGCTTTCAAGGGGAAGTCTGCAGGAAGCCCCTATAACTGATGGTATATTGATGGTATATAAAACATATAAAACCAATGGTGTCCTGTGTTCCCTTCAGCCTTAAACCAACCCATTCTACCCATCACTTCCTATGATTTCCAGCCATCGCTCCACCATTCGCCAAGTTGCCTGATTCGATCTCCGCCTTTTCCTCCTTCAGGGCCTCAAACTTGGCCTCGCCGAAACAATCCGCTGATTGTTGGGGGTTCAACTGTTCAACTCATCAGTGGGGTTCCCTCCTGTAAACAAACAGTTTGCTATGGAAAATCGCCATTGAATGGGTAAATCATCGAACTAAATGAGCCACTTTCCATAGGCAGGTGACATTACCAAAGGGTGTATATACCCCATAAAATCTCCTGATGGATAGTGTTGATGTTAGGGCAAATCAAGCTGGACGATGTGGGTATGGGTCAAAATTCCAAAACCCACGAAATAGGTAGGACTTCACATCCCCAAACCGTCGAATTCTTGGGATGACCAAACTACCTGCATCCACTGGGTATCGGGATGCTGCAGGTCGTTGGGCAATCTGGTTCTCTTGTTGCGAGTATCTCTGGAGGTATCGGAAAAGGTGTCCCCAAACCACTGGAAAAGTCGTTACCGACAATTCCTAAAGGCACCTGAAAAATCAGGTTCAACGTTGAAAAAATCTATCTTCCTGTAATCAGACATGGCAATATAAAATTCCCCCATTTTAGTTCGATGATATTCCCATGAAAGCCGCCATTTTGGGGGACTTCCATTGCCATGTTTGGTAAGCTGCAGTCTGGCGCACCTCCAGCTCCCGAGTTCTGTCCTCGGCATCCTGGGAGATCGTCCCAAAGATGGTCCCATTTCATCCCGTACATCCACCGTGGTTTCTGGGGGAAATGTGGCCAGGTCATGCCGGGTCTTCCCAGTAATAGCTTACCAGGGCATGTGCCAAAATTCAGGACTATTCAAATCCTTCCTTTGCCCACTTTTTGTTGGATCACCCAAAGACTCAAACTGTATATGTTTCTTGATGCACAGATTGGTGCAATATCTCCATGGTCTTCGCAGGTTTTTGGGTTGTCTATGAGTTGCTGGTTCCATTCCAGTGGGCACCTTGATGATCTGGGTTGTCTCAAGATTGGGAAACCCACAAAACGTCCCATATGGCTTGAGACACGCCCATCACAGATTGTCAATACCTACATATGCATATACTGTCACACTATATCCCAATGGCCAATAGTATACCCCATATAATGTTTGGTTTTATAACCCCAGAACCTTGTTGGTAACAGATCACAAGTTGCATCCATTTGCAGGGGATGATGTTGCCCTTAAAATTGCCATATATTGGCCGTAAGTCTACCATTTTGGGTTGGTCAAATCCAATTTTGCTGGTCATATATATATATATATAATTATACCAGTAGTACCGCACAAGGCGGTGGCGGAAGTTTCAAAAATAGGAAACCTGTAGGAGAGGCTGGTTGTTGTGAATCACAGATGGCAGAGCGAAGTGACTGATGGAGCAAAAGGTGATTGATCTCTCTCACTCTTTCTCTCTCCCTTTTGCTCTCTTTCTCTGATTATTTACCTACCTACCTACCTACCTTTCTCTGATTATTTACCTACCTACCTACCTACCTACCTACCTACCTCCCTACCTTCCTACCTCCTACCTCCTACCTACCTACCTACCTACCTACCTACCTACCTACCTACCTACCTACCCACCTACCTACCTACCTACCTACCTACCTACCTACCTACCTTACCTACCTACCTACCTACCGATCTACCGATCTATCGATCTATCGATCTATCGATCTATCGATCTATCGATTTATCTATCTATGTATCTTTCTATCTATCTATCTATCTATCTATCGGTCTATCTATCTATCTATCTATCTATCTATCTGTCTGTCTATCTTTCTATCTATCTATCGATCTATCGATCTATCGATCTATCGATCTATCGATCTATCAATCTATCGATCTATCTATCTATCTATCGATCGATCTATCGATCTATCGATCTATCGATCTATCGATCTATCTATCTATCTATCTATCTATCTGTCTATATCTATCTATCTATATCTATCTATCTTTCTATCTATCTATCTATCTATCTGTCTATCTATCTGTCTATCTATCTGTCTATCTATGTATCTATCTATGTATCTATCTATCTATCTATCTATCTATCTATCGATCTATCGATCTATCGATCTATCGATCTATCGATCTATCGATCTATCGATCTATCGATCTATCGATCTATCGATCT
>Ga0126342_10013354_pt1 | contig 14559 bp, 10 predicted proteins | sample Cyp1metagenome_FD_92528 | JGI IMG/M metagenome (GOLD analysis project Ga0126342, IMG submission 92528) | Coral microbial communities from Lord Howe Island, Old Settlement Bay, Australia - Cyphastrea 1 metagenome | ecosystem: Host-associated > Invertebrates > Cnidaria > Coral ... | reverse complement strand
GGAGATAAGATAGAATCATGTAACCATCCTACACCTGAGGTCCTTAATTCCATGCAGAAATTGCTTAAACAGAAGGTAAAAATGAGATAGACAAATGTAACCATACTACACCTGAGGCCTATAGTTCCTTGCAGAAAGTGCTTTAAAAAAGAAGGTAAATATAAGATTTCAAAAAAAACGACATCCTATACATAAGGTCCATTGTTCCTTGCAGAAAGTGCTCGAAAAAGACGGTAACACTAAGATTGAAAAATGTGACCATCCTACACCTCAGGTTCCACAGTTCCTTTCAGAATCAACATGACACATGTGTAGATTGTTATTATATTATGGTTGGAGGGTCATAAGGGGGGCTAGATAGGAACCGTGGCAGAAGGGTGTTTAAGTTCGATCATGTAGGTACATAAAGGGGATTTACCATGGGGACCCCATAAAGGTTCATTTGAAGTCCCTTTGAGGTCCATGTGAGGTCCATTTGAGATCTTTATTTGTATTCTATTGTTTTTTCCATAGGTAGGAGGCAAATTTGAAGACCTTCAACATCTAATTTTACATTGATTTGAAGTTCAAGGATTTTCCAGTAATTTGCAAGGAATAATATACCTTCTATACCTCTACGTTACATGTGGAAATGATTAAAAAAATGTAGAGAAAGTGTAGAATGTATTGGAAATACCAGGCAATTGGGGACCTACACACTTCCAGTTTGCATTTTTGATTTTCTGCAATTCTGCAGCTATTTGCAGACCTTCACACTATTGTTTTACATTGTTTTTTCATATTCTTACATTTTTTCAAAAATGCAATGGACAATATATTGAAGGGCCCCCCCTGCGTTTTTAAGAAAATAAATGACATCCCGTAAAGAATGAGGGGACCTACTACAATGAAATCTTGCAAATAAGACGCAGTTAAAAAAATAAATGCTTGCCAACATTTAACAGGACACCCCACCTCCCTCAAAAACGTCTAAATTGTGTCTTGCAATTTGGGTACGCTCCCCCTCCTTAAAAGGGTAGTGATTATATATATATATATATATCAACATGTGTATACCCTCTGGTAAACTAACATAACTATGGAACATCTCCATGTTTATTGGGTAAATCCACTACAAATGACAATTTTCAATAGTTTTGTTTGTATGTTTACCAGGATTTTTCATGAACTCCGTCCGTGGGATTCCCGAACATCGCCGTCGAAAGCGCGGCGTTCAGGCAATAAGATCCCAGCCTTGTCGGGAGCCCGGTGGATCCCACTGCTTGGTGCTTGAGATGACGAGCATATGATGGTTGTAATAGAAACCTATGTGAATGCGCGTGTGTATATATAATATAATATATATATGTACACATGTTGAACACCTTTCAATCAAGTTTCATTTAAGCTGATCGGCTGTCAACTTGTCAACGTCAAGCCCGGAATATATTGTGGTAGGTTGTTTCAATTTGTTTTCATATGTGTGTGTGTGTTTTTTCCAGGGAAGCTGATTCCAATTGATGAAGTATTGTCCATGGGGTTGAAACCATCAACCACATGAGCCCGGAAATTAGGTTTCAGAACCACGGAATATGGTAGTTGGTAGGAGTCACAAGTTACCACTAAAACTGAATGCTACTAAACCTTCCAAACTGCATCACATGAAGGTTTGTTTTCAATCTGGTTTGTGGTCGGTGTTTAACCCTCTGATAGGCAAACATGGCAATGGAAAATGCCGTATTTATAGATGACTTTTCCCGTTAAAACATCCATTGATGATATTGACAATGGATAATACCTCGTTTATAGATATTTATAGTGGATTTCCCCAGTCAAACACATTAAAAGCTCCATGATTTCTGGTTAGATTTCCGAACCTGGCAGCCTGGCACTGCAGGCCAGACATCCTCTCGGTGGTGGTGGGTGCAGAGTCTCTTGCTTGTCATCCTGAATGGGGAAATATGTATATATATATATTATGTATATATATATACTGTGATTTTATGTATAGTGAAATTATTCTACGCCATGGGGATTATATATATATATATATACACATGCATGTATTCAAATATTGACATATATATATATATATATATATATATATGATGCTCGTGAAAATATGCTCTTCACACCTTGGGATGTGTCCAGAATTTGAAGGGAGAAGAATTGTTCACTCCAGCATCAAGGCCCCTGAACTCGGCGCGGCAGCACAAGGATGGGGGGATCGGAGAATTTGGGGAATTTCCAGGGATTGCCCCTGGAGAGAATCCCAAATGTTGGTAGTTTGCGTGGAGTCCCAAGAATTGGCTATTTTTTAGTATGAAAAACACTATTTGTTTGCTGTGATTTTGGTTGAATTTCATCTGATCAGGCTAAAAAATGTTGGACGTATCTGTGCATGAATTGGCTTGGTATTGGCGTGGTAAATCATGAAACTGCATGAAATGATCCGGGTTGTTCGTCATGCCAACGCCCACAACCATCGAGCCATTGCATGGGTATTTCTTAAAATGCTGGACCCAAAAATCCGCCAGCAGAATTCATGTTCGATGGGGAAGCTATGTAGTGGTACCCCACTGCACGCACCACTGCAGCCTCATTTTTGCCACGATCCACCATCCCCAATGACACATTTTTCATGGCTGGGATTCCAATGCATATATCCCATGGACTTACCTGTTATAACATATTGATGGAATTATAACAGGTATTATTATCATAGGATTTACTATCATGGGATTTATTATATGGGATATGGATACATGGGATATAAATTATTATAATGGGACTATCCATTATAATAACTGGTTGGTGGTTTGGAACATTTTTTATTTTCCCCAATAGTTGGGATGATGATCCAATCTGACTTTCATATTTTTCAGGGGGGATGAAAACCACCAACCAGATAACCTATTCCAGTGCTATAAATCTGCGTTTGCTTCACGGTTTCCATGGTGTTCCAGGATCCTCAGAGGCAGATGCCTTTGTCTGAATTGATTGAATCTTGGCGGAAGCGTGGAGTCAGACGGAGCCACAAAAGTCATCAAAAGTCTCTAAACCGCCATGTTTCATGGATTTTCATGGTTATACCATGTTTATACCCAGCAGTTTTTTGGCTTTGTGACCTGATGTTTTTTTGTTTTTTTGTTTGTTGATGCCTTAGAATCCAATGAGGACAATCATGATTTTATCTGGGAGATCGGAGATGGCCATTTTAGAGGAAATACTCTATGCCCCATTTTCAGACACACTCGTTTATAAACACTTGAGAGGGCCAGTCAATGGAAACATCCCATCCTTAATGTGAAGAATACATAGGAATAGCCCTTGGTTTAGTATTGTGTCGTTGTTGAATTGGTTGAATCCAACTAGTGATTTTATGGGTACCTCCATTGTGTGGGGTATTTATAACATATCATCTATATAAAGATTTACAGAGGTATGAAATTAGCACATGAGACATGAGATACATGAATCGTGGCTTTGAGACACACCTGGATGGCGGGATTTTTCAGCAAACACGCCGATGAGGATGCTGCAGGATGCTGATGTTGTTTTGGGTCAAACTTTGGAATCCCAAATCCCCCATGGTTTGGGTCTCCAACCTTTAGGCAAGTCATCATACTGTTTCGGAAAATCTATCCCCTCATGTCCCATTAAAAATTTGCCGTTCAGATGTGGTGTTACATTCAACATTGTTGTTGGTAGTTTGGAGTAGAATCCATTGCTGAACACCGACGGGGCTGATGATCATGCTTCGGAAGTTGTTTTTTTGTTCCACTAAAAGTTTCCGGATGCTTCAGGTACCAAACTTACACAGTGTACCCTCTGGCAGTCAAGCATGGCCTGAAAATCCCACATTACATATATATATATATAGATACATATACATATACATATACATATACATATTGTATATATATATACATATCATAATGAGTAAGCGACACAATTATTGTAATACGAATTGAGTCGAGCGCTTCGCCGACTCGCCGACTGCCTTCGTGGGCGAAATCTCAGGATGGAATGGAAACGCAGCTCTGATGAGGCGGTGATCGGCGCTTCCTTTTTGGGTCCAGCAACGTTGTGTTAAGACATGGTAAACACCCAAGAATGTTGTGGAAATAATCCACGAAAACGGAATAAATTTGATACTAAAACTGGGATAATCATACTACATGTTCAAGAATGTTCTGGAAATAGGGATAACTCCATACTAAAATTAATGGTGAATTAATATGCATAATGCTTGAAAATGGAATAGTGGAATATTCCAACAATGAGGATCATGGGAGATGAGATGTTGCCTTGTGGAAAAAATATGATACACTTATCATAAGCAAAACCATCTTCAGGTGTGGTATCGTTGGAACATTTGCTACTTGTGATGATGTTTAGATCCCCACATGGTAAAACATTGAGGATGGTTTGTTCTCGGGTTTACTTCATGGATGTTTTTATCATTCACAGACAGGAAGATACATGACAAATAGATGAAACATAGACAAACAGGTAAAACATATGTTGTTGCTGATTTATGTGATTTCAGCTTTCCAGATATGTGGAAATGTTCATCCCATGCATTCCATAGTAATCACCAAAAAAAATAAGAAGTACTGATTTTGTCAATAAGTTTTCGATTGCAATATACCCTCTGGTAAACTAACATAGCTATTGAAAATGGCCATTTATAGTGAGTTTTCCCATTAAAAATGGTGATTTTCCATAGTTTTTTGTATGTTTACCAGAGGGTAATTTGTAATTTTGTTGGGGGTCCGATATTTATTCAGCCCTCAGATTCACCAATGGATGCTTATTTTTTTTCCTTCTGTTTCTTCAGGTACCAAGCCCACATGTACCATGGTCATGGATTCTGTGGAATTAAATTTCTATTAGAAGGATTTCCATGATGATCGGATGGATTAGATTACCATATGACATCAATCCCATTTTTTGACCTCGGCACACATGGAAACCGCTCGTGTTCAGGTCACTTCCCGTGACTCGCAACGCCTGACTGCGGCAAAAATTGTGGGGTATGGTCGGTATGGTAATCCATCACAACGGGAATGCAAACACCATGGGTAAACAAACATATATATATATACATATAACTATTGAAAATGGCCATTTATAGTTGATTTACCCATTAAACATGGTGATGTTCCATAGTTTTTTGTATGTTTACCAGAGGGTAAATCCATGGGTAAATCCCAAGTCGCATGGATTGATGATCATCCCAATATACGGGAAAACTATGAATGGTCATTCATCATGATTTTCGAAACCATCTCCCGTATACTTAAGATATCTTAAGATGGTGAATCATAATCATTCAGTCTGTTTAGATGTGTTTTCAATGCAAAGTGGAGGATGACAGATTATGAAAGACGACTTCACCCTTGCCAATCAAACCGGAAAATTCCCGCAGAAGAAACACAACATGACTGCTTTGTTTTTTGATAAAAAGCATATTCTATTCAACGGATGGGATGGTGATGTCAATTTGACTTTATGTTTTGGAGGTAGCTCAACTCAACCATAAATGCGTAGCTCTTTCAACTCAACCATGTGACTCAACCATTTGAATGAGGGAAAAACTTTTCCATAAATCGGAGAAAAAAAAAATGTCACACTTTTCCATGAATTGGGAAAACGCTTCCATAACTGGGAAAACTCAACCATTATTAACTTAACCAGTTTTCCCAATTATTCATGATATTTATGAACAACTCAACATTTTTTCCCTTTTCTGGTTCAACACATTGTTACAGGTTGGTGGTTTGGAACATGAATTTCATTTTTCCATATATTGGGAATAATCATCCCAACTGACTTTCATATTTTTCAGAGGGGTAGGTATACCACCAACCAGTTGTTTTTTTCCCCATGAAAAATAAAGAAATGACGCAGAACTTCCTTGCCGCCAGCTGGACCTGGACGCTCATGGGATGACCGCTTGACTTTGCGGAGCCTTGACGCTCATGGCTACGTATGATAAACAGAGTGGGGACGTGAAGCAGCCCAAACAGGGATTTAACATGAATCAATCATATATATATATATAATATATATATACACAATAGGGCTGGAAGAACCACTTTAATTGAATACACATGTTGGCAGCTTGTGCATGGGGAGAATGATTTTCTAAAGCCTCATGGCTTTTCCTCGGTGGTTTTTCTTGGGTCATCTCACTGAGAGTTTTCGCGGAAGGTGACCCAGGTGACTGAGTCGTCCAACACAGCGGAATTTTGACCATAAAACCTTGGAGATGATATATAAAAATGTATCAAATTTATGAATTACCCTAGGTTCATGGGAAAATCAATGAACATCATCTATAAATAGCGGAGTTTCCATTACCATCTTTGATTTCTGGAGGGTATACGTGGCTCCCGGAAACGGTTTCCCCAGGCTGGATTCAGGCTGCGAATCCCACATTCCACGTAACCGTGCTTGTGCCGTGATTCTGGGGGAGCACCTGGAGGGTTTGAGATTCATCACAAAAATTGTGGTTTTACCCCCAAAAATGGTGGTTTTACCCAAAGAAATGTGGTTTTACCTAGACAATGTGGTTTTAACATGTTTTTACTGTTTAACTAATCAAAAGAATGGAGGAATCCAACTGGATGGTACTTGACGAGCCATTTTTTGGCATCTCAGATTGGCCACGGGAGAAGTCACAGGGTCTGCAGTCAAAACGGACCCCAAATAATCAAATAGAGACAGGCTTCCGAAGGGCATGTCCAAATGCAGGATTCATTCGTTGGGCGTATAATTGTTCACTCTCTGTGTGGATGATATCAGTGCAATAGCCTGGTGTGATGCAAACCTTGGTACCCCAAACCCCCTTGGTTTATCATGAATTTCCAACTTATCGATACAATATCCAGATTGTCATTTTGGGAACTACGTTTTTTTTGGCCCATGCCAGAGAACACTTGAAAGCTATAGGAATCCTTGCGAACATAGAAAACTGCCTCGCAAGTCTCAAATTAGAAAATCATGGCATAGATGCGGCAGCCAGTGTCTCACACACCAGCGTTTGCGGCAATCGAAGCCCAGCAAAATTGCGCAGTTTCCAAAATCTATAATTTGCTGCAGCTGGCCATGACAATTTTACAGTCAATGTCTTTCAGAAATCTCTTTCCAACACAGAGGTATATTCCTTCCTCATCCTTCCTCCATAGTTGACAAGTCGTGATGTTTTGGGCTCCTCGTCCTTCGATGTATTCTCCCCGGCGAAAATGGTGCAGTGGGGAGACGGCTGCGTGGGGCGACACGTTTTTTACACGTAGAAGAGCGTCTCAGAATGACGTGGGGCTGCTTAGCTAAATCCGTTAGGTTTATGGATTTCTATTTAAGCTTAAGTCAAGAGTAGTATTGGAGCATACCCCGATTGCCGAAAATAAATGAAAATAATATATATTTACTTCGCAAAAAGGTAGAACACACTGAGAATGAGGTATGCACAACGAGGTCCGGGAATGGCAAAACGAGGTCTATCCAGTGGTCAGGAGGGAGCAGGAGGGAGCTAGTGATATCCATATTTTCATCAAGGAGCCAAGGAGCTACGAGTTTTCCAACCATATTATCCTGGTTGGTGGTTTGGAACATTTTTTATTTTCCATGCATAATATATGGGATAATCCTTCCCATTGACTAATATATTTTTCAAGGTGGTTAAAACCACCAACCAGTATCACATGATAGTTGTTAATCCATGGCTTTGTTATGTTCAAACGGATCCCTCCAGGTCACGAAAAAAAAATCGATCCTGTAGTGCAGGACTTGAATGTGTGGTTGATCGAGATCAACAGCTCGTTTGGGCGCCCAGACTGTCACAGTCGGGGGCTTGTACCGACCAAAAAGGGGATTGCATCGAAATTGGGAACCAAAAAGCATCGGGGGTTCAGCCAACACAAAAGGGGAAGATACATGAAGAACTTAAGCAATGAAGCCGGGCTGGTGATTTTTATCCTGGATTGAGTTCCTTGTCAGAGCCCTGTTCGCCTTCCGGAACGAGTTCCAGAGCCATGCTGCCTTACAAAAAGGCCTGGCAACCGGTGCCCAAAGCTCTGTTTAAACAGAGCTTGGGGTTCTTGTCTCTAAGCGGTCCTCTCCAGCGTGACCATTCACCCCTAATTGATTGCCGCTTGGATATAAAAGAAACTCTATATCTTGAAACAGTGAAAAGCTCTGTCGCATTGCCTAAATGCTGTATCCACATCTTGAATGAAGTTTCCTCTTTCGTCACTGATGCATAAATTATGGCATGTTTTGATGATTGCATTAAGAATGGTTGCCGAAACAAACAACATTGCGTTTCATCTTGCATCCATAGCATTAGGATTAGGTTGCCCCTTATGTTGGTCACAGGTCCGGTTGCTGCCACAGTACTCAGGAACATGCTTAAGAACTTAAGAACCTAATATATAACCTTAACATACCTTGACCAAATATACGGTTCTGGTCCCCATACTGGAAACTTCAAACAGTGTGGTTCCACATTTTACGCACGCTTCGGTTTCTGCGCTGCCCTGAAGAATGACTCCGGCTGCCTTCAACTTCGCCAGTGTAAGATATAAATACATATCCTCCGGTAATCAAACATGGCAATGGGTATCCCCTATAAATGGAGGGTTTAATGGGAACATTGATGGGTATTTCCATTGCGACGTTTGATTACCAGAGAGTATACCACAGTCGATTTGTTTGGCTTTGGAATTCTACGGGTAAAGAAACACCTCGATTTGCCCGCGAACCTCTCAAAGTACTGCAAGTTGCAAAGCTTGAAGAGGGGTCGTTTGTGTCCACTGCCCAAGTAATCCTAAAATATCCTAAACCGGAACCCAAAATTCCATTTGGACCCTACACTCTGGGCCCCCGAACCCTAAACCCGAAACCAAAAAAAAGGGACCATCTTCAGGAGAACCAAAAAAAACCTGAAACGCCTATACACATATTTTATATTTATAATTTATATTTTATATTTTATATCTTATATTATATATTATATATTATATATATTATATATTATATATTATATATTATTTATTATATATTATATATTATTTATTATATATTATATATTATATATTATATATTATATATTATTTATTATTATACCCTATAAATCCAAAAACCAAGCATGTTGTGGCCTTACAAGTTAGGAGATGGCCCCGAATGTGAACCCTGAGCGAAGTGAACTCTAGCGACCTCGCAACTCTCACCGTTTTAACATCAACAGCTCGGCTCGTACGAAAAAAACAAACGGTACACCAAACATCAACTTCATTCAATATCTACACAGTTTGATTTGGTATATATATATATATTTATTTAATATAAATTAAGTTGCCAGTTTGATTTATATGTTTGTTTCCTAATTTTCAAGTTCGCCCGAATGATGGTTTGATATGGTTTGTAAGGAGAATGATCCCCAAAATTGCTCAAACATATTTCCGGTGGTTTGGAATACAGTGGTAGCATGCCCAGGCCAGACTTGTCATATTCCACCTCGACCACCAAGCAGTTGGTGAAAGCCATGATTGAGGCCCTGACGCGGATACCCCGTGATGGAGGATTTTTCTAGGAGGAACATGGGCAGGAAACTGTAGACCTTTGGACAAGAAAGAGGGTTGGGTTTCTTGTAAGTTTGTTCCCTTTATCGGATCATCGAATGATGAGGCTTGCATCCCCAGAGTTTAGCTGGTTTCGGCTGGGGAGATTCACAGGAGCCTCTCCATCCTAACAGCATGGTTTCAGCACCCACTTGAGTCATGTTTGGATGATGCTAAACCTATAAAAGTACAGGTTCTTTTGGGTGGCAATCTGGAGGAAAATGGTGGCTTCCGTAAGGCTTAATTTTTGACCCATGACATCCAATGATGACCTAGTGATGGGTACGTACCAGTAGAAATGGAGGTATCTATATATATATATACGTTTTTTTCTTTTTGTTTGACCTTCAGAAAACTAGCTTCTGGGACTATAGAGCCAAACTAAGGTATGTTTTCGATGCGTTTTAATACATTGACCCACCAAGTCATTTGCGCTAGCCGTTAGCGCAGGACATGATGACAGTGGTGTTGGATGTGGAGAAATTTGGCTCCAGGCAATAGCGGTGACGCTGTGGTGGGCTGTGGTGTGAAGCTCAAGCTCTGGAATGGCCAAAAAGAAGAACAACTGTTGATTTAATATATTTGATGGTATTAAACCAATGGTGCAGGGGGTTAACATTTTATGGAATTTTAATGGTACATTGATGTTTATCGAATGATGTATAAGTGACCAACTAGTGATATATAATTATATAATATGTATATATATATATACAGCCACAATTTACTCGATATAACTGGAATGAATGAGATGATGGATGAGGATTAATATGAATTAATAGTTTAATCCCTCCAAAGTGGGAAATCCAACAAATGAACCTACCATTTGCAGAGGATTGTTTATAGCACTCAAAAAATATGAAACACCCTCCAGAAACCATGGTTGATGTAGGGAATAAAGACATAATTTGGGGGCCAATTTATGGGGTGTTGAATATTCAGCGGGGATGGGATTTTTGAGGATCTCATGTTCCATATGTGATAATATGTGATAATTTACCCCTATGATATCCTCATTCTACCCTCTGGTGAACTAACATGGCTATGGAAAATCACCATCTTTAATAGGTAAATCAACTAGTTTTAAAATATCATTAATATTTGCCAGTTTCAATTGCCATATGAAATTACCAGAGGGTATCCCCCTTGTTCCCACTTTAACCCCCCATCATCAGAGCCAGCCATGATCAGCCGCCAGGCTAGATCGACCTAAGCGGAAGTGGGGCAGCTGGTGCCGCTCGGGGGATGGTCCGTTCCGTGAAAAAACTGGAAAAGTTCACCAAGCATCACAAAATAAAGCCATGAATATAGTGACGGGTCCACATAGAGTGATTTTTTTGGAAAAAAAAATGAGGTTCTAACTGAGTGTCCGTTAGTATATAGGTCAAATAAATGGTGTACCCCCCAAAAAAATAGATTGTTAAGACTATAAACATCTAAACATCTAAAATCTCTGGTCCCATAGGCCTTGATTTTTGATCCCCACATGGCTTGGTCTGAAAATCTTTTTTTTTTTTTTAATCAAACATCCATGGCTTCATGATGCCGAGGGTTGGATGGGCCATATGTTGGTGAAATCAAACAGTTTACCCCATGGTTATTTAACATAGCCATGGTATAGATGGCCCATGAAAATAGATGGTTTACCTATTAATAGCATGGTGATTTTCCATGGCGAACTGTTCGTCATAATCAGATGGTAAGTTTAAAACAAACCCATATGGCTATGGGTCAAAACCTATGGCACCAGAATTGGAGGGAGATTCTGTTTTTTCGCGTCCAGCTATACCAGCTATTTTATGATGTTTACCAATAAACTGGGATTATGACCCCAAAAAAAGGCTGGTGCGCTGAAATCTGTTTTGGTGTTGTTGCCTACTCTAGGAGGATGATCGAATTGAAAACTGATACTTGTTCAGGTTGAAACAGAAAAAACAACATGAGATTGATGGAAATCCACCACAGATTGTTGATGGAAAAAAATCTGATGGCGATGCGTTTGCCAATGAAATGACTGGTAAAAGATGGTAATCCAGCTCAAAGTCATGCGGTTTGACCGCAGAACTAGATTGGTCTGTGGCTATTTATTTGTTGATTCATTTATTTATGTAAATTAATACTATATAAACAGTACTATTGGTTTGTGGTTATATATGTACTTATTTATTTATTTAGTACTGTTTAGGGACGTCTGGATGGTGATTTGTTGGTAACACCAGATTGTTGATGCTTGTCAGTGTGACTGTTTGGGTGGGTCTACCACTAGATTTCTGTTTAAGGGAAGTTTGGAATGTGGGCCCCGCAAGAGAATGGTCTATGTGGGTTTATAACCCCAATGAGTGTTGGAGTAATGGTGGATATGATTTTTCGGTGGAATGTGGTGAAGACACACCAACTTTGAACTGGGGTGATCGTTATCCTCTTGGGTAATCCACCCTTGAAATCCAGCGGGATGAGTTTTCACTTTTTATGGAACAAAACTTGCAATTCCATTTTGGTATGGGTCAAAATGTCTTGCTTTTCCCTCAAGTTTTTCGGATGGTGGCGGTTTCAAAATCCCTTCAATTCTCCATATCATTCCAAATGGACTGGTGATTTCCCAAGCACAAGGCCTTTGTTTCCGATATGGGTAGCTCAGTTGCCCACGGCCTGCCCAGTCGCGTGAACTCTGGACGTTTTCAGCTGCTTGAGGCGGTACGGGGACCCAGTAGATGCCAGTACGCCATCCGTGCCCTCGGCACACATACTATAGCAACCATGGTTATAATACCCATAGGATCCATGGTGCTGCTATATATGGTGCTCCATGGATCCCATCAATATAGCCCCTTTATGTTAGCATATATACCAGCACCATGGATCCGTCATGGGATATGTTCTAATCGGGTATACTATACCATAGTCTGGATCCATAAGCTATGATTTATTCAATTTATTCCCATGATTGATATCATTTGTTTTTTAATCGTGATATTGGGGATGGGTCAAAACCTATGAAATTACCATAGTTTCGTGGGGGAATTGTTCATCACCATCCAGCTACACCAGCTATGTCTTAGGGTACCGTTTGGTTTTGACTCATACCCATATTGCCATGTGGTCATGGTGATCTTCCCATTGCTTGAATCCCATTCAGGCACGCCGCCGGCGGGAAGAAAAGTTTCCCAAGCTGCGGAAGGCCGGGGCGTGGCCCGGGGAAGCGTTCGCGGGGGATGGAAAGAAATTGGGTACCCCAACCATTGTTGAGTGTTACCATTGGGATAATATATGGGATAATATATATATACTGGTTGGTGGTTTGGAACCATGGAATTTTGAATGACTTTCCCATCATATTGGGAATGTCAGAAAATCCCAACTGACGAACTCCATGATTTTTCATAGGGGTAGGTCAACCACCAACCAGATGGGAATAGAATGGGAATATAGGCAACACTTGGAACGACTTCATCGCCGCTTCACGACAGATGATAGGATTTGTGTGCATGCGGATGTATAGTAATCCTAAAAAATATATTTAAAAAGCGGAATCCTACCTTACTATGAGTGATCATATATATATATATATTCATTTTCTATGTTTCTTGTGGGTTACTAGTTATTAGTATCTACATGTACATTTGCCTGAGGCCACCCGGGTGGCATTTAGATCTCAAAATGGGTGTTTTTTTTGTTTCATGGGCTGATAAAATGGACTATGGCTATGGTTGATATAGAAACCCTCAACAAGATAGAAGATATAGCACCCAACTAGTATCACTCTAATAAAAAGGTATAGGAATCGGTTTTCTTTTAGTTCAATTTCAACTGATGTTGTATGCTCCATTTAGGATCATTCCACCTGCTCTGTTGATCTGGGGTCTAGCACAGTTTTGGGGTAAAAGATGCGAGCCAAGTAAAACGAGTGGGAGTACGTTGCCAATCCTAACTTAAACAGTCACGTCAATAAAGGCATCAAATGGCGTTAGAATTCCAGCCGAATTCTCCAGTGCCACGTTAGGCATTTATCGAGAGTTTGAACGACGAAAAGCCAGTATGTGAGGAAAAGATCCAAGCGCATACATTCTGGTAATTATATAGACAACAGTGGCGATTGAAGATCCCCCATACAGATGTTTTCCTCTTCCAGATGCTGTTTTCATGTATCTCCCAGCCTTTCACAACATTCACAGCCATGAACCAGGAGTTCTGATAGATAGAGATTCTGCCTATCCTATGCCCCCTGTGGAGTGGGTCAAAAAAAAAAATCGATCTGCAGTGAATGGAAAGGAGTCGTTAGTCGTTGGATCCCCAGCCGGCGTCCACAGGATGCTCAGTACTTGGTGCTTGCCTCAGTTTCAAGACCTCGCAGGATTGGGGTGGGGGAAGCATAAAATTGGGTAGTTGGGGGGTCTACCTCGGCAGCTGTTCTTGTTTCTCATTGTTTCTCCATATCGATGGCAGTAGCCCATTTCAGGCCTTGGAAGATGGTAGTAATATGGTAGCCTCCTGAGAACGAATATGGAATCCCCAAGAAAATGGCAGTTGGAAGATCATTTTCCTCCTGGAGGGCTGTAGTCTGATATATTTTACTGATCTTTGTAGGGACAGGTTGAGATCACCAGTTGCGCCATGGAGGGACGACGTGGAACCGTGCACTTGTTCTCTTGGCCAGGCTTGAAGTGAGCAATGTTAAGGTATTCATGGCAGATCATTGATGCTGATCATAGACGAATGTCTTAAGAATTTATGGTTTTCATCTAAATTCAAATATTCATGTATAATAGTATAATATAATAATATATATATACATGTATAATATATATATATATATTATATACATGTATATATATATATATATGTATATTATATATAATATAAATATATATTACATATATATATATATATAATATGTACAATATATATGTATAATATATATATATATATATATGTATGTATAATATATATATGT
>Ga0126342_10013353_pt1 | contig 14559 bp, 11 predicted proteins | sample Cyp1metagenome_FD_92528 | JGI IMG/M metagenome (GOLD analysis project Ga0126342, IMG submission 92528) | Coral microbial communities from Lord Howe Island, Old Settlement Bay, Australia - Cyphastrea 1 metagenome | ecosystem: Host-associated > Invertebrates > Cnidaria > Coral ... | reverse complement strand
TTGGGATTCCTTGGGATTCCTTGGGATTCCTTGGAATTCCTTGGGATTCCTTGGGATTCCTTGGGATTCCTTGGGATTCCTTGGGATTCCTTGGGATTCCTTGGGATTCCTTGGGATTCCTTTGGATTCCTTGGGATTCCTTGGGATTCCTTGGGATTCCTCAAGGTTTCAACCGATAATCTCGGACCAATCTGGCAGGTGAACAGCATTTCCCTCGAGGGTGAGCTACTGAAATGGCCTGAAGTGGGTGTGCGGGTGCGTCAAGCCACAGACCCTCGGTCCTTTGGGGTTGGTGAAACGTGACACTTTCATTCCACCAGGTTTGGTCCAGTTTCGTCTGTTGGGGTCAGTGAGTGTTCATGTCATTTCATGTCCTTTTTTGTCCTAATTGTGTACAATTGTGTATACTGTAACTGCAACACATTTTTTTCTGGCACGGATTCAACACAACCACATTCTTTGTGGTTGTTCAGGTTCGACAGACAGTTCTTTCATCGAACATGTATGGAATGTAGTAGGGTGAAACGTCTCCTTCTCACGTATGTAACGGGCTTCCAAAACCAAACAGTTTCGTTCCTGAGATGTGGGACCAAAGTTTGAGAACCTTGGGATCTTGGGGTTCGCCAATTTTTTTGCCAAGTTAAAACATTGGAGACGTCCTGAATCCTTGCAGCATTTTTCTGCGTTTTCTGGGTCTTTTCGCCGAGGCATCCAAGAAATTCGGCATGACGGTGGACACCGACGTGTCCGGCTGGGTGAAGGTGAAATGGGACCACGGTGCAGAAGAGAAGTGCCGCGTGGGAGCTGAGGGGAAGCTCGAGCTGTAAAGGTTGGGGTTCACAATCCAAGATGATAAGAGGGATTCTGGATGATTCTAATGCTGGATTTGAATGGATTTTAGGGAAATTTGGGGTGAACTTGGATCGAAAATGGAATGGGCTGTTGAAAAAATCCATATCCTGAGGGCTGATGTTTTCACCCTGTGGCTGAAGAGACCATTATATAGTCAGATGAGACAGTTACTCAGTTACATTCAGTTACCGTGTTTTTTGAGGATGACATACTGCTGGTTTACAGCAGGAAAGATGAGCTGCGGGGAGTTTTTAATCTATACGTGAGGTACATGAGGAACATAGAAATTGAAAATACTTGGTGATCTCGGTGAGGTAAATTCCCAGGAAAACCGGCTGCTGACTTGTTGCTGGGACATTCAGTGGGGAAGCTTGCCAAAAGAGACCCCACCGGGACAACCTCGAAAACAGACTTGGAATTGATCCTTCTCTTCAAAAATACAGAACAATGCCCCTCAAATCCCTGCCCCTTATGAAACTTAGATTTAAAAACATCTACATTAATCCCAAGAAAAATCGGAAGATGATGTTCTAACCCTTGGAATTGATACAGCTCCAGTAAGGACCTACGATCTGTTGGTCATCTCTTTGCCCTCCTTCACAGCCTCCGGAGCAGGTGCGGGGACCTGGGGACCTTTCAATGCAGTTGTTTTGGACTGCGAATGGCTTTGGAAAAAGAATGAAAAAGATCAGTTGATGTATCCTGGCTGGATTCGAGGGAACTTCGACCTGGTGAGAAGCACTGCTTCAAAGAAGAAAACTTGAAGACGTTTGATCTCCAAGCTTAAAATCACTTTCACTTAATACCTCAGGTATCCCCTCAAGCCTACCATCGTACACCAACCTGGTTTCTTTGGCTTGACATGGATCGTGCCAGGTGGTGTGGGCAAGGCCTGCAATGGCCAGTACGTCCGAGTTGGTAGCCACAATGGGATGCCAAAGTACCGCCAGGAACAGGGAGATGTCCCTTGGAACGGAGCTGACCAATGGTGGTTGAACTTGGTGGTTTCGAATCAACCGTTATGAAGGGCGGGACTTCCAAAGGGTAGCAAATTCCATGCCGAACCAAAGCAGCAGTGATTCACCATTCTGGAAATTCTGGTGCGTGATTTCAGAGATGTTTAAATTTGTTTCCAAAATCTTGGATGACTCAGGGCCACTGCTCAACCAGCATGTGTAGCTGAGGCCATCATGTTCTTTGAAGACGATGGCTGGAAGATGAACTGCGAGGATGATACCAGGCGGGTTATGGTAAGTTGTTTGTCCAACATACCGAATTGTCCTGGAAATGATGGGTTCCTCTTGAACAGAATCACCATTTGGGGTGGAATATCGTCGTGAAACTGACAGGCACAGCTACAATTTCTCGACGCCATTTTCTCGATGAATGTTGGAACACAATGGAATACACTGTTTTGCACTTCCTTGAAGAAACACACCCAAGACATCCCAGACCCGGCACGGCATTGTCGGAGATCTGCGCATTTTTTTTTGATCCAGTGGTACCCCATTCTTGAGTTGCAAGTTTCCCCCCCGGGAGTCATATATTCTACAAGAAACATGTTCAATATGATCCCTTGCGTTGTTGGTTCCCCAGTGGTTTGGTGACATTTTGGTGACATATCCCATTTTCCCGGTGTTTGTTTGGTCGGCCACATTCGGGAACTTGTATCCAGCTGAAGGGGAATGACATGAGGGGTGAAGTCCCTATGTCTTTGCCCGCTAAAGTAGCATTTTCTCATGGTGAGATCATTTTTTTACATTTTTTTGATGGTTAAAACGGTTTTTTCGTTGGTCTACGCCACATTTTTCATGGCAAAGCCCCTGATTTTCCATCATTTTCCATCCATCGGTTTTATTGCTCAGGCAGTGGTTGTATCAGCACCTGGACTCCGGCGCAAGCTTGCCCCCATTGGGGGCGTTGGGCGGTGCCCGTGGGCGGGCCCAACCCTTCGCCACAGCTGCAGGCAACAGCAGCGAAGGCCCAGCTGGGACGGCGGGGAAACGAATCAATTTCTGGATGGTGGTTTGGAACCATGGAATTTTATGACTGTCCATATATTGGGAAGCTCATCATCCCAACTGACGAACTCATATTTTTCAGAGGGGTAGGTCAACCACCAACCAGTCAAAAAACATGGCAATGGTTCAAAAAACACGGCAATGGTTAGATACTTTAGTAATCTTTATTACTTTAATCTTTTGCAATGGTAAAATGCACTAACCAGCAAAAAGAATTGATTTTTGGCAGGTATCTAAGATTCACCATACAATGGAAAATGCACCATTTAAAAGATGATTCTCCCAAAAATACACCTCCATTGAGTTTGTCGGGATGTTCCGGGACTTCCATTGCCACATATTTGACTACTTTAAAGGGTATGGGAACAACATGGGGATTTTCATGGATATATTATAGATATTGGTAGGAATATAATGGGGTTATATGGGTCCAGATAATTTGGAAACCAATAGATGGTGTGGAAACCAATATTTTTTTTTTCGGAAAAAAACATGGGATTCCCATGGGAACATGATGGGAATATTATGGGATATTATGGGATGTTTCATTGGAATATATTGGGATGATCAAAGGAAGTTTAGTTAGGAAACTTCCGAATTATGAACGATTGTCATGGCTAGCTTGCTCACCATGATGGCAGCCACATCATCATGCAAGTAGTTGGGAAGTGTGAGAGATCGGGAACACGTGGATTCAGGCTTGAAAACGCACTCGGATGCGAAACCCTGTATTTTTTAGGGTAAAGGCTGCCGTGGTCGCCGAAGGAGGGTCTCTGTTTCCGCGGTTTCGCGGCTCGATCGGTACAAGTGTGTTTACAAAATGGAACTTGGAACAACAACAACAACAACAACAACAACAACCTCGAGGAGTCAGGGGAAAACGGGGAACAAGTATGAACAAGTTAGTTTTTTCCAGTTGTTTTTTAGGTTTTTCTAGTTTATTTTTGGTTTCTTTTGGTTTTTCTAGCATTTCTTAGCGTTTGCTAGTTTTCTCTAGCATTTGCCTGCTGACACATCCGTACCAAGTGAAACTAGATTAGGCTAGAAAAGTCAGTGTGGGTGAAGCCCTTCAAGGCAGAGGTTCCGGTCGTGAAATGTAAGGAACGACCTTGGGAAACGCAGGAATATCTTGGAAAAGGGGGAACATATCAGTGCAGTTCAGTGCAGGGTGGGTCAGTGAACTTATTGTGTTTTCTTCAGTTGTATTCTGGTTTTCTTTAGCCTAATCTAGTTTGTACTTCGATTTTGGTAGCCTCAACTAGCCGCTATGTTTTTCCTTTATGATTTAGATGATTTAGAGCGGACCTGATCAAAGCGGCCCTGTAAGGGATTCAATGACAGAATATCAAAAGAATATAAAATAACCACTTAATACGCCTTATTATTCTCAGGTATATTGATTAGGGTATACCCCGAGAGATGTTTGATGATTTTTGGCCCCTCAGGCCGCAGCCACGGAAGCAAGTGCAGTTCCCAGAGCCATCTCTCCAAAGGCCGTGGAATTCACCCCGATGATACTGGGGGATCCCCACAAAGGGTTGGTTTTGAATGGAAAATCCCAAACAAAAATTGATGAAAAACCAAATGGGGATTTAAGATGAGATAAATCCAATGAATAATGGGTTGGTTCTAACCTGCAACAATGATGAAACATCAAGATTGTTCATGTGATTTTGATGGGATTTGAATATTTGGGGATGGGTTCGGGATTGATCAAAACATATGTGTTTTCCATGTTTTTCCATATGAGTTATGAGTGGATCGATAAGTATCCGTCAACCATATTTTCACCAGGATTCCATGGTTTTGATCCCTACCGAAGTGGAGGTTGAAAAAACTTTTGATCCCATCCCACGAATGACCCTGTGGTAAACTTCCTGGCATAGCTATGGAAAATCACCATTCTAATTATATGTATAGGTACCTGATGGTAAATCAACTATTAACGGGCCATGGTTTTGTACACCTTACTCTATGCAAAACTGTATCTCCCATGCTGGATACTCGATAGTCCACGGGCGAAGATTATGAAGATTGATCCAGTTGATTTGCTGCTGACAGTCTTGACGCCAGCAGCTGGACATGTAGGCATCCTCTCTACCCAAGCCTTGTCATAGGATTATCAAGTCGACTAATGGCCCCAGGTAAAAACTGTTTTGTGAGTTTTAGACACATTGAGTCATACATTGGACTCGGCATCCAATTCATTCTGGAAGCAATTTTGGATCACATCCATTCTCTTTGGTTTGATCTCATTTTGGGATGATCAAACTCCCAAAGTCTCTTTGCAAACGCCGGCGGCGTGTGGAATCCCCCCTTGCCAGGTGATTCGGAGGAAATCTCCATCGCGACCCAAGAAGAAGGATAGTGGGGATGTGGCCGATGTAGAAACAACTGGAGGAAACACCAGGGTAGTTGCCAAACTGGCCAACCCCATCTGAAGCTGGAAGTTAAGATTTGGCTGGGGATTTGCCACCTTGAGTTTGAGTGATTGAACAATCCTATCAACTAAGCAGCACGACCAATCCACAATAGGTTTTGGAAGCCGCACAAGTGGTGGGTCAAAACTTAACCCCAACCCGAAGGTGACGGCGAACTTTGAGTACTACCCTCTGGTAATTTAACATAACTATGGAAAATCACCATGTTTAATGGGAAAATCCACTATTTCTATGGCAATTTTCAATAGCTATTTTGACATCACCAGAGGGTAAGGATTCTAAGGATCCACTCCATTGGACACCTGATGCAGCCGGCAGGAAGAGTTTCCGGCCGCACCAGAGCCTGAAGTCATACGCTTGGGGGATTTTGTGTGCCTTGGCAATACACGTGGAACATCGTGGAAGCCTTTAAAGGTTTGTCTTAAAATGCTGTATAGGCCGGAAAATCCACTCATTCATCATGTTGCTTAGGTGCAGGGATCTACTAGAGATCAAATTTCAAGGTTGACATATCCCGATACTTCGTCAGTTCGTTAGGCAGTCCCTCAGGCATGCTTGAAAAAAAAGGCGAAGAATCAGCAGCGCCAATTGCAAGTTGGGGACATCACCTCAGTTGGGCCGCTCAATGATTGCCATCTTCCAGCTACCAGATATTTTGACCGGATCAAATCGCTAACGAAAACTGGGGTGCAGTGTGAACTGTGACTACTGATTTTATATTACCATACACACCCATACACTAAATCAATATAGATCAGATATGGAAATGCCATGAAATGCCACTATTGATCACTATTGATCATTTCCCGGAAAAACCTTGAGTTTGCCATAGATCTATGATGATCTATGTAAGCCCGTTTGGGCATCCCATCCACAAGGAAAGCGCACGGGGCCGCTTACTCTGTAGGTACCTCCGTGGCAACGGTCGATTTCTGCAAGCAGAAGGTGCCACTGTGAGCGCGCCCCGGAACCGAGCGGACCAGGACTCTAACGGGCTGAGCAGCGTCGTCCCAACTATGGGATATGATATGATATGATGGGGAAAATGATAGGCAAATTGGGATTACATGGTCCCATCCAATAGGAGACACCCCCATTTCACCATGGTCCCAGATATGGTTCTTTGGATATCACCAAAGCATCGAATCAGAGGGGATGATTAGGTCACTCACAGAAACCTTGATGATTAGATGGTTACCATTGGTTACCCGGTTACCCAAAATATCAAGAAATGTTATTTGTTACACGGATGCGAAGCCACATACTTGTCCAGCCAGGTGTGTGAATTCCGTTGGGTCAAAGTAATGGAAAAAAATGCCCTGCATCGGTGATTTCTACTGGCTGATCAAATTCACCGAGCGGTTGCTGGAAAGTCGCCGAGAAAAAGTGGTTGTAAGTGTACTTGCAATGAATGCTGCTGCTTTTTTTTTAGTTTTTCTTGCGGAATCTTCAACATCAAACTGGGAAACGTTTGAAATCTACTCGGATCTGGATTGTTCTGACTTCACTTTGGCATGTGCTGGCAGGGGTTAGGTAGTTTAGTGCTTCGGGTTGTCATTTATGGCAACTCAAGATACAAACTGTTCAGTATTAGCTGCTGAAAGAACAGCTCAATGAATCTAGCCATCCAACTCCAGATGTGTGCGTGTCACCTGGATCTTGCATCTATTTGATTCTATTTGGGATGGGGAATCCCAAAAAAAAACCAAAACCATGGGTACTAAAATTGTCTGATGTTGGATGATTTGGGTACCCGAATTTAGGAAACCTCCTGTTTATGATTGTCTATGTGTATGTATCGTTTGCACCAGGCATCACTGCGGCTTGAAGTTCCTTTAGGAGCTTCCCATCGCACGCTGCCGCAGGAATGCCAGCGCTTCTTGGTGTGCCCCTACTTGAATGAGCACAAGGCCTGCTGATGTCTGATTCAGACTCACTATAGCTGAAGCCAAGGGATTTTGGATTTTTTTATGGGGAGCCTTAAAATTGTTTGCTGTACTTCAGGACTACATGCTAGTTTCAAAGATCTGTTGGTCTATGGCTTTCAGTCCCTGGGAAGAATCTCCCAATTGGCTACATCTCTGTGGCTTGACACTTGACACCATCCCTCTGGTTGGTTCATGAGGGAAAGAAAAACATAAAGATGCATGCAAATTAATGCACATATATCTATATATATATATAATTATATATATACTATATACATCTATATACACTCTGTCCCAGTCACCTTAGCCGCTGTTGGGGGATCCAGGGGCCAGTCAGGAAGCAGATGCTGTGCTGCACTCCCCAGAAACACAGAAGCTGGTGCCTGGGCGATTCGATAGCGACAGGGGGATAGGAACTGTGGATCCATTGGATTCCATTGGTACACCATGTTTCAGTCAGCCATTCTACTGATAGTCAAGCAGCAGGATTCCACCTCATTTTTGGAGGAACACCCAACAAGATAGATCAAATCCTACTAAGATTGTGGTAAATTAAATTACGTCCCTTCATGTCCCTTCTATCTTCTTGATGGCTGCTCTATACATATATGGCTATGAACAAGAAGCGGGAATGAAGATGGTCGCCTCTGGATGGTTAACCCCGGTTGATGATTAGTTCGGGAATTCTACTAACTACTAAGCATTACTAACCTTTATTCCCGTAAATCCGATCCTTGGATATCCTTGGTATCATGGGGGAACAATAACAGCATCATTCAGACGTCCATGGGAATCCCCCGTTCTCAACTGGGATCATCGAGGTGAGTACCAAAACCTTCAGGGGTCGCAAGGTGAAGGATGGAGACGCCATTTGTCTCATGGTACCCTGGCGATGGATCTCCTGGGGGGCCCGGTTTCAAGAAGAGTTCTTGAAATTAAAGAAAGACACGAAAGTAGATCAAATGATCCAACCATGGGTGATTTTGGGTGTTTGGAGATTTGGACTCTGCTCAAACTATCCAACTTGATCCAAAATGTGGTGTTGGGTATAATAACCATATATTAACCATTATTAACAGTACATTAACCACCAACCAGGTAATGATAGGATTCGGACTCAGGGTTTGGGCCCACATTGGCGCGATGGAGACAGGGGTCCAATTGGTCAGCTAGGTCGGCTAGGTCGGCAGCTCCCTGTGGATTTTTGCTGTTCCAAAAAGAAAAACTCATCACAGAACAGCTCTGGTGGATGGGTATGGTTTCAAAATAAGACAGTTCATTATTGCTGAATTTTGCAATACATTAACCTCACAGACTTACTTATTAGTTGGAATTTGGACTGTATTTGCATTTAAAAATAATCCAATTTATAAATCATTAATGGCCCCAAGTTCACTTCCAAGGCATGCAGCGGCTGCTTTCTGGGCATCACGGGCCAGGTGGGAAAATGATGGTGGAATGGGGGGATGGGAATGGCCGATGGGGAGCTGGCCAACCCAAAAATGGGGCCAAGTGGATATTAACCACAGATTTTTTATGTTCCTATATTAGTGATTTCTTTCCATGATAGTGGGGATGGACTTTCATTTTTGGGATGGGTTGAAACCAAGAAGTCGTTGAGCAGTGGGCCTCATGTCTATCATCTCCTCGGAATCAGCGATGTGAAGAATGTGAAGATCGACTAAGAAAGCGCATGATGTGAATATAGACTAAGAAAGTCTAAGAAAGCATGTTGTGGATGATTTGATGAGCAGGCTGCTATACAAGAGTCACAAGAGATAGAAACGAGGCTCAACATCATTATCTTTTCCTGGCAGAACGTGGCTGGGTCAAGAATGGGGTAACATCGGACCCGCCAAATTGGTCTTGAAGAAAAAACGTGTTTGAAGTACTATTTTAGGGGATCAAGTTTTGACCCATACCATACCCATGAACGCTGCTTACTGCAATCAATGTTTTCTTGAGCACCCGTAGAATGCGTCCCACCAGAAATGAAGCCATTCAGGGAATCACACCCTTGGACACGACTCTTAGAAGTACACCCAATTTCAACTCACATCGAAGCAAAATCATAAAACAGTTTCGTTTCAACCAGGAAAAAACAAAAAAAACATATCTCGTTGTCCATGTGAGTTTTCAAGGCTAAAGCATCCCATTTTGGGCGACCGAACGCTCCGATTTTGCTCAGGTGGATGGCTCAGTGACGGTTGGAGTCCTGCATGGACGCCGATGGGTTGGGGGCACCTAGATGGGAAGGCGCCTAATAAGGCGCCTGTGAAAGGTCAGAGATCCCCATATTTGGGCTGGGTGTGTCCTGGGGTACCTGGCTGGGTAAACATGGGTAAAGTAAAATAGATGTGGAAAACCTATGGTTTCCCTAGGATAATGATCTACAACATCTATGTTGATTTACAGGAGGGTATTTGATTTTGAAGAACTCCAGGTAAGACCACTTTACTAAGACTTGTTGATTTGGTCGATTCTGGTAGGAGAGTGCAAGATTTGGGTTGCCACTTAGGAAACACCAAGATATCCACTTGATTAAATAGACCCATGGGAAAATCATGGGCCTTTCCACAGTTCCACATCAACCTTTTAGGAATGCTTGATCCTGGGATTCCTCAAAAGATTCAAGTAGCAGACCCTTTATTGGGATGCTATGCATTTCAAGTTGGGAAACATCGCATTCTCAAGCAATAAAAGCACTCTAAGCACCTCCCCACCATGGCTTTTTGGACATTGCTGGATTTTTTCACCAGCCCGGGGTGCATCAAAACTTGCCTTGGCATATTCGCAACAGCCTCCCCTGACCGGGCGTTCAGGTCAAGGCAGACTTCTCCGAAGCATCACCATCATGTGCCATGGTGATCAAGACTGCCGGCAAGCGCAGGGAGGCAGGACTGATGTTGTCACTGATGTTGACTGATGTGGGACTTTCTTAAAATGATCCAAAAAAAAATCACCCTGGGTTTCAATGTTGAGAAAGAGTCATCCATGACTTGGATGATGTGGGGTACCCCCATGATGCATGTCAAACTTGGTCCACAAGTTTGATGAAAGACCAGGTCACAGTTGGATTGGTTGTCGCATCAGCTTAAAACATGTTAAAACATTGGGTTTACGGGACAACCCCCAATATTTCATGGGGAAGACGGTTTTCGGTCAAACACATCGTTAAACAATCCCAAGCCAATCCATTGAGTATGCCCATTTTCCTCCCATACAGAAATGTTGAAGCTGTCATCGGCTCAGATCAAGTTCCTTCCAGTTGTGTTTCTTTGGCCTCCAAATCAACTTGAGCAGCGGCCAAAACTAAGGATGCTCTCGGAAGCTATAGGCTTTTGGTACACAGAGATTCTACAAAGCTTACTATTAAATTGCAAAAAGTATATGAAAGCATTGAAAGCATGGTCAAAGTTCATGTTGACTGGGGCTATCGCCCTATCAAGCAAGCGGTAGAACCGCGTAGTGAGGGGACTTGGAAACTGCTCATTTCAGGTTTTGGAGGTGACTGGTTTTAGATGGACAGGGCTACAAGAATCCAGCTGAATCAATCCTAGTGACCTACTCTATCCTACTCTGCTGTAGTGACCTTTCAAACACTCTTGGATCTTTCCAAGTTATTTGGCAAAATGATCCCAACTCAACTGATTCATTTTTTATAGGGTGGCTCCACAAAGGCCACCACGGCCGCAGGTCAGAGATGGTGAGCCTTTCTACCTTCAGAGTATGGCTTCATCACAGGCGGAGATGTACTCAAATCATCCAGGTCATCATTATTTGGTTGGTTTGGAATATGATTTTTTCTTTCCATAATATATGGGAATAATGATCCCCATTGACTTTCATGTTTTTCAGAGGGGTAGGTATACCACCGACCAGTCAAAAAAAACGGCAATGGTTCAAAAAAACACCATATCTTGGGAATGTCATATGATGACTTAAAACTGGACATAAAACGCTTTTAAAAGACTCTCCATTCAGTTGGGAATGGAAAATCATCCCAAATGACTTTCACTTCATGATTTTTGCAGAGGGGTAGGTAGGTTGAAACCACCAAGCAGTTTTAGTATCGAGACAATCATGATTTTGGGATTCCCCATTATTGGAAACCACATGAAACCACCAGATATGAATAAATCAGGATCTGGAATCTGTTTGGTTTTTCAGGCGGATGCATTGGATGCTCCAATTGACTTTGACAAATCGGCCACTCCAATTTAGCACCCGTTAGTTCTCTATGATTGATGACAGGTGGAGAGATTTCCTGCCGATAGCGATGGTTATCAAAAGAAGAATCACGCATCGAAAAATCATTGTGTCAAGTGTCTTCCCACTCACTGAAAAATCTTAACAAAAATGTTGGTGTCTAAGAAATATCGTGCAAGGGTTTGATATATTCGTTCCCCAAGCATGGCTGGTTTGGTGTGGACATACCCATGTCTGATAAGATATATTAAGATATGTAGGTTTGGTGTGCCCCAAAGCACGTGACCTTGCCACAGTTGCTGGTGGTTGATGAGAAAGCCCATGTGGCCGTGACTATGCAGTCCAAACAGCCCCCCGGGGACTTGATGTCAGGTGCCGTTCCGCCATTCCACAGGGCCTCGTTTGGGGGCCATGGCTTCCAGTTTGTTACATAGCGAAGCCATGGCCCATTTTGATTCGACGATTTGCCGATTAACATATATGTTTTTGCATGATATTCCATATGTCTTGGAGCTTTTAGGGCAGACCCTGTGTGGTTTCAAAATTGCTTTCGTAGTACTATCGAACTTGGGATTGGTCGGTGGTTAGATGACAGCCGGGCTTTCCCATTTTTAACCTGGACCCAAAACCGCAAACAACAAGCTACGGGGAGCATCTTGATATCTTGACTGATCATTTTGATTCCACAGAAAGTTGCTTTCATTCCCCAAAACCAGCCCAAGGAACGTGTCTAGTCCATCTGTTCCAACAATCAGTGACTCAAAAACCTAACTTCAGCTTTTCCGCAGCCGAATCCGATGTCCCCGCGACAGGTCCGAAGCCGCACCAAGAGCTGAGCTTCAAAAAGGTGCCGAGAAGCCCTCCACGCCAGGTGGACCGCGGCAAATCCGAGAAGTTTCACTGTGGTTTATGGTAGATACATCTATATTTAATGGGGTATTTATAAGACAACAAACATAACTTGGGGGGGTCACCACCTTGTAGATTCGTAGATGTTTGTTCTTTAACTCATTGGTTTTGGCATCTTTTTAAAGCAGTGCATGTTGAGTGGCTGCAATCATTCCTGGTCCAGGTTCCACCTCGGAATGTCATTTTGAAGTGGTGCGCAGTCGGAGTTCGCGTGCGACATATCGATGTCCCGGGGCGCAAGGGGCTTCAGGGAGATGGTCGAAAGTGCCTTGAGAAGAGCAGGAAAACCTCTTAAAGCCTGATATTTGATGATATTCGATCATAAAAGATAGTAAAAATATGTAAAATCAAGACAATCAAGAGACCAACGTCAGGTTCCAACTTCTTCCAGAAAACGAAGAAACGAAGACTTGGGCCGGGCAATGACTACAAGACACATCAAAGCCTCTATGCCCTTGTCAGAATGCCGAAGTGTTGAGTTTGTTCCTATGCCACAGTGTCATCATGCATTCGGCGTTTGAGAATCCCTTCAAAAATGCGGCTTCTTTCGATTGATCTGACGGGTCAATTCACAATGTGAAGCGCTTAGCAGATCTTAGCAGCCTTAGCCACTCACTTTCTCATCCAAGGAGCCAGAGAGGGGTGAGGGGATCACCATAGCGGAAGATCTACCTGGTTTCATGAAAGTTCGCTGGGACAATGGAGAGGCGCACGGTGGGCTGATCGCTTTGAGTGAGATGACTGCGCAAGCACCGTGCATTTACACATGCGAACAACTTGATGTGCTGCTCATTACTGGATCACATCGATTTTGCCAGACTATGGGAGGCGTCAAATATCTAATTAATTTATATTAATATCAATTCATATCAATTCATATTAGTTCATATCGCATATCAATACATTGCTCTATGATACTATATCATACATCTATGTCTATGCATAAGAAAAAAGAAAACATATGTCTATGTTCCATGGGAATATCTCCGGGTGCATCTGGTTTTTTCACCGCCAGGAGACCCTGTGTCGCGTGGGCGCGGATGGGAAGTACAACCTCTACGTCTTGGAGCCTGTGGCGGCCCGCATCGAGCCGGTGGTGAATCGCGATGAGCAGGTGGGACTGTGGGGTATGGTATCAGAACCCGGATCCTATATATATTTTTTAAAATTATACTATATGTAGTAAAATATACTAATCTCTATATATATATATTTATATTATTATATAATATATAACATATATATATTAGTACATAAAATATACACATGTTACAGATATGTCATAGAAATCATAAATGAAAATAATAACAATAGTGATCTGAATAATAATATTGATACACTATTATATCGTATATATAATTCAGTATTAAATACAAACATATGTGCGTCAATACTAATAAGAACAATAATCGTAGTGATACCCTAAGCTTCAAAAGCGTATTAAATTCATAGACTTTCCGAAGCCAGCGGTTTTCAAAAAAGTCGCAAGGTTTGTCTGCGCCCATAGGACGAAGGAACGTCGACCTGCTTCATATTCTGATTGTTTTTGACACATTCACAGTTTCTTGCACATCCTTACAATCTGAAAATCAAAAACCATGTTTTATTTTTCCATATATTGAGAATAATAATCCCAACTGACTTTTATATTTTTCAGAGGCGTAGGTCAACCACCAACCAGTATATTTCCCAGCGTATCCGCAGAAAACCCATGTGATAAGATGCTTCGACTATCTTCGAGCTCCCAGGCATCCAGGCAACCCATTGGACAAAGCCTTTTTTTGCGCCTTCCCAGTTTTCGCTTCGCCACATGTTGTTTGTATTATTTACCCTCTGGTAAATTAACATAGCTATGGAAAATCACCATGCTATTAATCGGAAAACTCACTATAAATGGCCATTTTCAATAGCTATGTTAAATTACCAGAGGGTACATATTTACACATTTGTACATTTCAATTTGTACTGTACATACCTGTACGTCTAACATATTTGATCATATGTGTAGTTAGATTTAAGAGAGCCGATCCCCTTAAATACTGGGCAGCATAAAAATAATTATTTTAGCTTTTTTAGGCCCCAGATTAGCATTTCAAAATTGCATTCCCAGAAAGTCTGCTTTTAGATTAGCATTTCAAAATTGCATTCCCAGAAAGTCTGCTTTTAGATTAGCATTTCAAAATTGCATTCCCAGAAAGT
>Ga0126342_10013352_pt1 | contig 14560 bp, 12 predicted proteins | sample Cyp1metagenome_FD_92528 | JGI IMG/M metagenome (GOLD analysis project Ga0126342, IMG submission 92528) | Coral microbial communities from Lord Howe Island, Old Settlement Bay, Australia - Cyphastrea 1 metagenome | ecosystem: Host-associated > Invertebrates > Cnidaria > Coral ... | reverse complement strand
TATAATGTATATATAAAGCATCCAGGCTGACAACTCACAGAACACTCGAATGAAGCCAGCTGACACCATTGCGAGTTTCTCTTTTCCGGGGTCGGCGGCAGGGGCGGCAGCCCTTAAATAAATTATATAAACATGCGTGCATATGCCATACTATACAGTACAACTACCTAATTCCATTCCAGTAGAACACCTGACAGATCCTGACAGTACACTGCGGCTCCATTGCTATCTAGACTGAGAGCAAGGCCAGGCTGTTCCACAAGCACGCCCCACGACTGGAACTGAAAGGGTTTGGAAACCCTTGGGCCAAATTTCCACAGTCGGTTCGAAAAGAGCCTGCTAAGCCTGAAGTTGCTGTGTGATGCTGTATGCTGCTGTTGAGCTCTTGGACTTTGTATCGCTGCGTCGTGTGACTCATTGTGACTCCAGCTCATTAAGAGAATTGCAACAACATATTGCAAGTTCTACCATGGCCATCCGCATAGAGATCAATCTTGGAGACTGGATTCAAGGTAACACAAGCTCCGCCTGCTTGCGACACGTGAGCCTGGACCTCGTGTCTACCTAGCCAAACACTCAATGTAAGAGGTATGTTTTGACAGCACCAGGGTCTTGGAACGCTACCATCTACCAAATAAAACCCAATCATACACTGCTGTTTCCTCCCATACCCATCGGTTATGTCAACTCTTACCATCTTGACTTCAAGGCAAATGTATTGCAAATGTGCCAAACGGATGCATAAAACCAAAGATACCAAAGACTCATAGTTATATACATCAGAGAGGACTCCCTCAGCGTCGCCATATCCAGGAATCATATCCATCTCAGATCATCTCAGCAATCCCCGCCTGCGCAGTCGCCATCTCTGCTGTTCGGGCACCCTTCGCTGAATTCATGGCCGTTCGCTTCACCTCCTCCTTGGGCAGCTCGTTTCTCGGATGATTGAATCACTATCAATTGATGAATGGCATGATTAAATCATATTAAATCTGCTGGATCCAATTGAAGCAATGCCAATAGATTCAATAGCGCACCTTTTTGATGTCCTTGTAACATCGCTGGTCTATTGGAACATGTCGATGCTTTGCTTCCTGCACCCCGAAGCTGAACAACCCCTTGAATGGATCTCTGTGGTTTGTTGCTAATTATTGTGAATATGTGTGAATATGCTGCCTAATGACAAAGAAATCACAAAACATCACAAAAGAATACAAAAGAAATCAAGTGCAGCACTTGAAAACAAAGTTAGATCGAGCTGGATCCTCATGACTGTGGGGCTTGCGAGGCGTCCGAAATCTCAGCGTGGAATACTTTGACCTCGGAAAGTTCGATTAGAAAACACATCGGGATGTTGTTCACTGCTAGCCTTTCCAAGAACAGCCATGCTATGATGCGGGCGGCTTCTTCAAGGATGTCTTGATGGCGCGGAAATGGGAGAGCCTGTCATGATTTCAGATTTGAAGGGATGGAAGCACCTCACATGTCACATCATGTCACAGCTCAGTTTATCAGACCCATTCACTCTTTGGTACAAGTACTATGTTCTCATCTACAGTCACCACACTATTAAAAGTTATATGATTGTATTATATTGTATTATATGGTTTCAATATATTTCAATTGAATTCATGATGAATCAATATGTCATGTCTTTTCACGGTGGTCTGGAAAGCTATGCTCACGGTATGCAAATGAAATGTGCTACATCTTGTGGTCACCTCCATGATCTGCTCTCGCGCGGCGGAGTGCTAAAAGTGAAAGCTTCCGTGCTAGGAGTGCGCGACACACGCTGTCGCATGCGTTCCTCAGCGAGCCCGGATCTTCTTGCACATGATGCACATGCTAACACTTGCCACGATTGATCGTGCCGTCATTCGCAGGAGGAACAATAACCCGTAGGTAAGCACCATGATGAACTTGACGAGGACCAGGACGCAAGATGGGCCATCCAACGATCTTTCATCCAGTTATATACAAAATCTTTATCCATCTTTACCTAACTTTGTCCTACTTTTTGCTAGCCCCTGGACCTCCTTGAATGCTATGATTCTCCAGCAACAGCGAGTACAGTTTGGCAAGGCTGTGACGTCAAAGTCTGCACGACGCGCTCGCAAGCGTGCCTGCGCAGCGAGCTCAAAACTCACGCCACATTTGTGTCACCCGATGGCGGCCATGGTGGCCAGGCGTGTTCTCAGGTCACCTGAGGCTGCGCCAACGATGTCAAACCACGTCGATACCTTTGTCAGCAGCTTCTGAAGACATTCTTGCATCCAAAAAATCATCAGGTCATTTATGGCCGTTTCATGTCGTTTCAGCATCTTTCCACTCACATTCAAGGTAGCGGCACATCTGCTGCACCTTCGAAGTCATGCTTCCTTGGCTCGGACAAGAGGACAGAATCAGAAAAAACGACCTGAGAAAAAGATAGAAAAAGAGTTGTGTTTCTGAGGCCCAAACGCCTCCAAGCAATGTGCCCAAGCCTCAAAAAGTAGCGCGTGGTTCGTTCCGATGCCGCGAGCCTTTGGCGGCTGGAAAGTGTTGCAGAATAATGCAGATAGAAGTGGTGCTGCTTTTCCTGAAGAAATCAAGAAATCTTTCGTTGCAGAATGGCACTGGCCAAATTTGAATTTGACCTGCTGACTAATCCGCTGGCCGTTTTCTGGTCTGTGATCTCCCTGTGTTAGTTGGCTTGGCTCCAAAAGATTCAAACATGTTACAGATGTCATTCATAGGTCAGCGCTCGACCAGCAACGTGCCTCTCGTTCTATAAAACCGTGGCACTGTCGGTGAAAGGAACGCGGGTTGCACATCTTCGCACCCTCCAAATCCACCAGCCCTGCCTCCAAGTGCTGAAAGATTTGAGCGGGCCTTGATTCTTTGTCTGCCAGCATCACCTATCCACGTGGTCAGAAGCACTTCAACAAAAGCGAAGAGCCTTCTCGAGCTTGTCCGCTTCAATTGAGGCTATTGGGAAAGTTTTGGAGTGAAGCTTTGGCATTTTGGTCACTGAGAAACCCGCCCACAATCGAAGCTGGCGAATGTCCTATCACAAGCCGTCACAAACAATGGGGGATGTTCGTGATCGTAGTGGATGCACAGCCTGTCTGTCGAAAAAGACACTGCATTTCCGCTGCTTTGCTCATTGTGCAAAGTGCTCCTGCGCGTGCCTCTTCTCTCCTGCTAAGCCTGCAACATGATTTTTTGAAGCCCACGACGAAGCTGTACGAAACTATTCTGACAGCGCATAACAACCCTGATGTCATCGTTCACTGTTGCGTGGTGAGTTTCATCCAATGGTTTGAAGTATGCCGAGGTCATCACCCTCAAATCCAAAATATGTGCCTTTGATGATTGAGGGTTTCTCAGCCTACGATACAACATGGATCAACATGGTACAACTAAACCAACTAAGACCCCAGCTGCGGCAGGCTCGTCGCAAGATGGAAAGCTGCTCTTTACCATCAACCAGCCGCTTTGCCCACAGAGCAAAGTCAGTCCAAACCTGGCGGCAGCTTGGTGAACATGTGACACAAAAAAGGGCAAATGATGTCAAAACATCTGACTCCTCAAATTGAACTATAATTACAATATAATATATATATATATATATTACAATACTGTGTGTGTGTAGGATATGATGTGACTGAAGCACCGGTCAATCATTCGAAGGAAACTTGATACTGTAACATTACTTTACTTCATGAACGGCTAACGGGCATTAAAGCAAACATCGAAAGCACTCAGCCTGCACCACATCAGCGCCGCCGCTTTCTGCACGGGTCAAAGCAGCTTCAAAGTCTGCAATGCTTTTTGGCCTCGCAGAATAGGTCTGATCTGAATGAGAGGAAGCTTGTGCATACAGTATACAAAGGTTAAAATAAGTTCAAACAAAAAAACACAGCATATCGCAGTGCCCTATTCCAACTAACAAAAAAGAGAGCCCGTACTGTATCAAACTGCAAATGATGCGGATGCACTCAAATTTGTTCAGTCTTGTCAAGAATTGCCAAGTGAATATTCTTAACATCATCATGTCAATGTGCATGGTAGATTCTGCTAGATTCTAGGATGGCTAGGTTTGTAGCTGTGGCGCAGCACTTCTGGCAAAGGCTCCTGGACGGTGGACATCGAATGACATCGATGTTTCCTCATGTTTCCTCAAGTTTTCTCGAGAAAATGCTCAGCTTCACCACGGGCCTCCTGGGAGAGCCTCGTTCTGACTGGACCTCAAGGAGTCAAATGACACAAATATCATCAAATACCAAGCCAAAGGATCCCAAAGGATCCAAAGGATCCCAAAGGCCCAAGGCCCGGAGGGCCCAAGGCAATCCAAGGCAGCCCAAGAATCTCAAATTTGAGGTTATGGGCAGGAAATCCACGATGCATGTCGATCTGCATGAACACTTCGAAATTTAATGATCCAACAATACACGGCAATCGTAAGGAATTGGCCGCTATCATCCGCTGTGATCAGCAAAGAGTCTTTTGATGTCTTTTGTGCGTGCGGATGCATTCTCATGGCATTCACATGGGTTTGGCAACCGATCCCTCGCACTTTTCATTTTCCATTACAATGCAGCTCCGCTTGTATCATCTGGCCAACTTCCCACATGCGTGGGCATGCTAGTGGCAATCGTTGAAGCGATTGGACTTTGTTTTCCAGCAACCTTGCCCCCAGGTTAGTGTTGTGCCAAGCCAAATGCATGAATTGCAAGGGAAAATTGGACATCCTTCGGATCGACATTGAATCATCTCCTCAGTCTATAAGATCTATAAGGGAAACCAAGCCTGGGTGGCAGGCATTCCTGCATAGAACTCGGTGCTCGCAATAATAGCGCAAGACAACATTGCCAAACGGCCATTCGCGAGCTCACCCAAGCGCATTTGAGGTGTGAATCCACCCAATTGGCCAAGCTTTAGTGGATCACCAAAATCACCAATTTCCCGTGCTGCTTCCTGTCTGAACTGATTCCGCTCAAACTGTCCACAGAAAATGAAGATCAGTAGTGAGATCCTCTGCCATGATTCATTGGCCAATCCTGCTGCGATACCTTCTGATGCATCTTCGAAGCCAGGTACCCGAACAACATGTGCTGTGAAAAAGCCGAAAGCGGCCAACATGGCAATCCTCCCATGCTTGAGCTCTGCTTCGCGAAGGCGTCGGAACCATCTTTCGTCCTCACTGATTTCGAGGCTACTAGGCTCAAATTCCGTGTTGATGCCAAATCCCAGTCCAACACGGCCTCGATCTCCTCCAGAGAAGCCGATCCGAGGCACTATGCTTCGCACGGGCTTCCACACATCACTTGTTGCAATTCCTAAGGGGTCGAAAAAGCCAAAGCTCTTTAAGACGCCAACCTGCTTTGAGACATCAAACGACGCCGAGCAACTTGGTGCCTCTGCAGGAGCGTCCTTAGTGAATAGTTTCTTCTTTGTGGAGGCACGGGCAGTCTTCTTTGACTTGCCTCGAAAAATGACCGCTGGCGAAAGGAAAATCGGGGAGGCAAGGCCAGCCAGGTTCACTAGGGGTGAAAGGTACGGACGCTCAGGGGGCACAGGACCTGGATTTGCCCAACTGACTTGGTGTGCTTGTGGCCGGACTTGGCCGTTTCCGATCGGCCGCATTGCCCCATGCTTGGGCTGACTTCCAATTAGGAGCAGCATGGCTTCAAGGGATCGCGGCTTGTTGAAGTAAGAAAAACCAGCCAAGAGCTGTGGATTTGCAAAGGCTTTTGGTATGGGACTATTTCCAAATGCCCTTACAACATCTAGTATTTGCTCAAAAGGGGCCAGATTGGACAAACCCTACACGAAGGAAACACATATATACAACTTGTTCCGCAGCGAGAGCCAATATGAGCAAATGAATGCAAAGGACATATAACATCGGAGAAGACTCCCCTCAGCGACTATTCTCAGACTCAAAACATGAGGCCTTGCTGCCGCATCCCTTTTTTCCATGTTGTCCCCGCGGCAACTCTCCAAAGTCTCTGATGGATCGCAAAAGTCACTGATGTCAAAGTCAAAGCCTAACAAGGGGCAACAACGGGCACCGCACTACTTTGGTCCCTGCTCATGTTCCTGCACACTACCAGGTGCAGCTGCTAGAGACTTGAACTATCTGGACATATCTGGCTGCATTCAGTGCCTGTGCTGCTTGTGATAGTTTTGGCATATTGTAGCAATGCACCTGTTGCGCGTCCAGCTGAAATTGGATCGAAGCCCTCAGCCTGCAATGCTCTGCATGATTCATGGGCCAAGAAAACAATCTGACAACTAAGCCAGATTGTACCAAGCAATACAATCGTTCCACGCATTGCATTCAAGCTGGCCTACATGGCACTATGTTACACGGCACCTTTCGAGACTTCGCACGCTACTCCAGCAAACGATGAGCGCAAACTTGACACAAACTCGAGATGGTGCAGAGATGGTGCATGACTGAGCTGAGCAAAGTAACGCTACACCAGCTACAAACATCGCTTCTTTGATCATGTCAACCCCGGGACCCAAAAAAACACTAGTTGACTACTTAGGGGGTTCCCCCACAAAAAGTGATTTTCCGCTACTGGGATAAAAATACTGTGGAACAAATGACATTGGTACATAATCATGTATATCTGTATCTGGTAAGGCTCAAGGCGGTGATGACACTATGACTATGACACTAGTCATTTCGCGCACAAGCCTTGGATACCAACCCTAGCCACACCTTCAGCAAAAAATAGCAAAAACATACGTGGCTGCTCAAGGTGTTCGGTGTTCACTCTATAGGGGCCAAAAACATCAAAAACAGAAAAGAACATATTGCAACAATTTGCAACATGCGTAACATGTATTCTACCCAGTCCAATCCCAGTCCGACCTTCTTAATAGACACTTTGTTGTTCCAGCAGCATCTGTCAGCTTCGAGGCGTAGAGATAAGTATCCTTCAAGCTGAGGTTGCATCCCTTTGGGCAATATATTCTACTTTCAGATTCTCTGAAGTGCACAAAAGTTCTGTAGAACATGTTGAAATGTCAGCACTCGTTCAGACTTTGTGCAGCTTGGATACCCAGTGCGGGTCACACATGAAGCAAATCCTGAGTCTACAGTAAATGGCCGCCATCGCTGGCAGAAATGCCTAGCCAAATGTGGCCTAACAAGCTCAACAAAAAGTGCACCCTGCCTTTGTTGGTCGATACATGTAGGATCATGTAGGTGTGCCTCTCCTTCTCTGCCTGTCTATCTATTTATAATTAACTATTGAACTCTATTTGCCTATCTATCAATCTATTCTACTCAGCGATCGATAAATCTTATCTCACTATTCTTTCTGTGGTTTGGCTATGTGACGTGCACGATGGCATGCTGAACCTATATATAAGGTGAAGAAGAAGCGTGTTGAAGGTCGAAGGTACCATTGTTTTATCAATTCAAAGTGGAGGCTTTTCTATCACCTGCTGTCTGTCTCTACCGGGCGAACTCGTCTGATGATTCTGACGTGGTTGTCTATTGGTTTTTCTATCGTTTGCGGAGTATTATTACATCCTGGGTTCAAAGCGAAGCCCGCTCCGTTTCTCAGTAGCCCCTTCTTGTCGCTCCCAAGCAGCATTCCAGCGATGTAGCGCACCAATGCTTCCAAACAGGGAGAAAACTTTCGGGTTGCTGCAGCCACCGCATCCGCAGCTTGATCCTCGTGATGTAAAGATTGATTCAGAACGAAAACAGCTCAGAAAACTTCTCCCCACACTTTGCCACCGTCCGACTCAGCAAATATCAGCAAATCAGCAGGCAATTTTAGGAGAGCTCTGCAGTGCCTCTCTACACCATACTTCAGTGTTGAAAGCTCAGGTCCCTGCGAATAGTTGCCGCATCTCACCATCTGCGCAGGTGGTTGACATGGTTTCACACACGGGCACCGAGCTGTTGTTAATGCAGGTTGATGAACTGTCTCACGTGACCAAGCAAAGCACAGGAGCATAGCATGGTGAACATTCACTTCCCTCTATTACGGATTGCACGATGGTCTCAAGTTGTCTCAAGGATGGTCTTAAGGTCTTAAGGACGGACAGTGCCAAGACTTCCACCTGCATAGTCAAATACATTGGTGAGGCGTCGCATGGCCACGCCAGCTGCATACTCTCCTGGGCTGATCATGCCGATCTGAAAGGTGAGTATATGGTAGTTTATGGACGACAATGGAAATGTGAAGCAAAACGCGAAAGGATGACCAGGTCTGACCAGTTTCGCGGTGTCACGAAATAAAATATGACGAACTTCTGCCAAGCGTCGCAAGCTTACGACCAGCCATCCCAAGCGCTTCTTCCATTCCTGGTAAGCTTGTAACCGAGCTCCTTCCATGCATAGTTCCAGCAGCTAGAAAGGGCATTCCTGATTGTGTCGGATTCGAATCTGCTGAGTAAGTCAGGAAGCTTGAAACGATGCTCTCAATTTCACTCCTTGAATAATGACTTTTGGTTCTGGAAGTGGCAAAACGTCTTCCAGGCACACCCTTGAAGAGGGAAAAAGTCAGAAAGCCTGAAAAGCGTGCCATTTGCTTGTCAGGCATCCACTGCGTGCAAAGGGTAAGGTTTTTCGAAACAATGGGACCATCGTTCAGCCTGCTTGGGCACATGCGCTCGCATGCCTGGAACACAGCATTGATGTCTTCAAATCTGATGCCTACGATCACCCACATCTTGTATCTGGAAACATCTGGAAACATTTGGAAACTAGGATCAAGCAACCCAAAGCCAATCCGGCTTCTGATCTGAGGAAAGAGCTGTGCTAGGCCAATGCACTGGAAACAGCGGGTTGTGGCAATCTGGGGTGCACTTAGCAAGACTGCAGCCCAAGGGCGCATTGCCCAGAGCTCTGCTAGCTCTGCTAACCCATCAGCCCGATCGCCAGCCGCTTGGCGTTGTGCATGATGGCTGTCAGGAAAACATTTCATATCGATTTATATCGTAGGTATTGCATGATCAGGTGAGGTGCAATGCCAGGAATCTCCACTAATGGTGGTATGGAGGTGCAGTACAGTTGAATTACTTGGTTCGGTGGATTCGGAGGTTCGTGAGGTAGGGACTTGCAGGTAGTTGCGCTTCTGCTGACATTTGGCATTTGCAAATTACTTGGTCATACTGAGTCACACAGTACTTGCTCAATAGATGTTAGTAGCGTAATCTTGGTTGGATCAGCGTGTGCATCTGAGGAAAAAAAGAGAAAACCCTGCAGGTTGGATGAGTCCCATTCATGCTATAAAGCGTGGGCACAGTTCGCACATGACAATTCTGTTCGCACAGTTTGCCTGGACATGGTCGTATTTTCATCCGGCAAATGCATGGCACTCAAGGTGCAACTACCCAGTGCACTTTTAGACATACTAAATGCATACGCACATATTGTCACATATGGCATGTATATAAAATTAATTATATATATATATGATATATGTATATAAATACACAGACTAGGTTCCGCAAATATTGCTGGATCGTATGGTGAGAGTCGGTTTTAAATTCTTTTCATCACGGTTTGGGAGGGCCACTGGCAAAGTTTCCGAGCACTGATGCGCCGAACACTTGGTGCCGCGCGAGACATCCTTCCCGCGTGCTCGAGTCTCCTCAGTCAGAGTGCAGCAACTAAAAAGGTCAGGGTAACTTCAGGAGCATTGCCATAAGATATATAAGATAGTATAGTATAGTAACATGCATATTCTGCACATACATATATCATCATGTCATATATGATACCAAGCCAATGTATTTATGATAATGTAATATAATACGTATTTATAAATTTTGATGTCTGTGTGCCACAACAAGCAATGAGCTGCGCGCGACGTGGAGACGCTTCCGGCCATGGCTTGCCATGATGGGCAACTTTAAGGAGGTGCTCACAGTGAAATTGACGCTTGAGCAGCTTTAAAGTGTTTCGTTATATGACTTACCGGATGGGGCTTTCTTAACCTGCCGCTGCTTGGGCAACTGCATGTGCTGAGAGCCCTGTTACACTGTTCCTGAGCCAAGAAAAGATAAGAAAAGCCGAGAAACAGCCTGGCAAAGTAGGCAACTGCTTCTCAGAACTCAACCCGGTGGTCTGGGAAAGACTCCATTTGTAAGCTTGTGTATTTCTGTGCATCTGCAATGCCAACTCCACAGTTGACGAGCAAGAGCCGATCTCTTCTCCCCGGTGTCGAAGCACTGCTCTTACAGTCGCTAGACTCGTTTAGACATCATCGCCCCGGCTTCCTACGGAAGTGGCGAGACTAAGCAGCTAGCCTTCTGTCAAAGTGTAGCATTGCTGCAGCATAATATGCACAAAAGGGCCGGGTACTCCAAGTGGTATCGAGTATTCCCGTTCTGTCGCATAATAAGGGTAAAGCTGCACACAATCAACATGCCTCCGGATGAGTTTCGCATAATTTCGCCCTTGACTACGACACAACTGCCAGCTAGACAGGTAAGTACCGCAAATGTCTGGCCCGAGCTTGTTGCATATCAGTTTGCTGCAGTGCTTAAATAAGTGCTAGGCATCCATAATGAGCCATCCAGACTGGTCCAAAACACCAAACATACAGCCTCAAAGCATCACCATGCATCACCTGAAATGTCACATTATGTCACATTATGTCATAGATGGCTATTTGATGGCTATTTGATGGCAATACAATATGCGTAGATTTGCATAGATTGCATAGTCAGAGTGGTCCAGCACCGATTCATTGGAGCCAACATGGCAGGATGGCTCTCCAAGGACTTGGCAGAAACTGGATCGTCTTATGGACGAGTGGCTCCTGGAAGTCCCTGCCGAATGACCAGAAAACATTGGGATCACGGCACGGTGTCAGCAAACTGATGGCATTTTGTATGCATTTGTAATATGTATACATTTATAGATATACTCTTGTGAATCCTGATGGATCTTTAATGAAATGATATGAAATGTGTTGTATCGTGTCATCGTGTTTCATGCTCAAACTCAACTGAACGTTACAGTAAGATCAGGAAGTAGTTTCAATAGACTCCTCATAGGTATTCATAGGTGAGTTTGGTCATTGCAAACCTGACTCCATTGTGCCGCTGCCCCTGGTGCTCACAATGCCGGCGACTTTGCAAGTGTCCGGCAAGCAGTCAAAGCGATGGAAAGTGTATATACACCGAATGACTGTCGAAACACTTGAACTTCGCGTTCATCTCCTGCCACATCTGGCCATATCGCAAGCGAGCGTTGCGCTCGAACAGGCGCGACCCTTCAAGGTATCGTCGAGGTGCACCAACATTCTTTGCACAGCACAGTGTTTGCATGCTCCATTACAAAGCAGCTGCCGCAAGTCTCAAGGCTTTCTCAAGCTACCTTGCATGCAATTCCAAACTTGTCACCTATATTATGCCTATATTCACCCTATGTGTGCCCGCTCTGTCAGCGCACCAGTGAGACACCTCTTCTGGGATTTGGCGTGGCTCAGGCCACGCTTCATCTGGACATGAAGATGTACGACGAGTCTGCGCTAGGAATGCTAGCGTTGATGTTCCCAAATCCGCCCCGCAAACGTCATAATATTCATACAAAGATGGAGGCTTTTGACATTGCATCAACCTTATATCTCTCTCTCCATCATATCTTATATCATTTCATTATATTTCATTCATGTTCCTTTCATGTCTTTCATTTCGTGTGCAAAAATTGCATTTGTGTTTCAGAGAAAGCTGCCGGTGACAAAAGCCAAGCGGCCTTCGATCAGATCGATTTGGGAACTCCGGCAGAAAGCCAAGCCATTCGAAGAATCGGCTGTTTTCACTTGCTGTGCACGGAGCCTGTGCTGCTGAGCTTTGCCAGAAAGATCGCAAGGAAACTTACCTCTATCGTCACTTATGACAATGAAATCGTGTGAATATCTGCGGTATTTTCCTATACGATGTATGTATATTAATATATTATGTAATAATCATTAATGATCATAGGCCGTAGGTCTTGTTTTTCCAGATTTTTTTTGCGACAACGTTTCAGCCCGTTCCTATGTAAGCTCCCAGCTGCACTGATGACCAGCTGCCATGCCTCAGGCTGAAAGTGAAGTATTCTGCAACCTGTTAGGACACCCATCGATACCCATCGGCACCCCATGCACCGCAGTCGACTCCGGCCAATGGCAGCCATGGCTTTTCTCGCACCGATCGCAACGTCTTGCCATGTTGTGCCAAAGTTGGCCCGCTGTTCAGGCCGAAGCATTGTCGAAACTACAGTGAAACTATAGGCCGAGCACTTGGAAGCGCGAGGAGTTGGGTGCAGATGCGAGGCTTATCTCTTCAGCACCAAGAATATCAATTGGATTCACTTGTGGCCGCACTGTCCTGGGCAGGGTCCCGGCACATGGAGGCTCTGAACATCTCTGCTGAGTTGTGTTTGACTCCAGCGAAATCAATATCCACAAAATCAAACAAACATCTGGCAACAGCAAAATCATCAAGATTTATCACCAAGGATCCCCCGCTGTGCAGTGCTGGTGGCTGAGCTGGGCCGCCTTGTGAATTGCTATGAATCGAAGTCTCACATTCAGAAACCATAGCATCAATGCTTGCAGTGCGGTAAGTCACGACACATGATCAATGCTGAGAGCACCACGTGGAGCACGCAGTTGTGTCCTGAAGGCTGAGGTGCCGGTGCGTGATGCTGCAAAATCTGGGCAATGTGATGCCAAGAAGCTGAGCAATGTGCAGGTTCTTGTATGGTCTTGTATGCTTCCTACATCTTCCTACAAGTACCAATCTCCAGAAAGTCATCTAATGAGAGACCGTTTGGCTCCGGCGAGGTTGAGTGTAGAGTCGCAGCAGCCATTGGATATGGCCTCGGGGCTCTGGCAAATCAATCCCTCAGTGGAAAACGTCCCTTGCAAATCCTTTCAATTCTTTGCATTCTTTGCATGTTTCCCATTGCCACAGCAGGCCTCTCGACGATGTGCAAAAATATTGGCATACATCATTGCAGTTTGGCAACATGTGTGCGAATCTTACTGGTGACTGAACTAGTTTGCCTTCATGAACTTCATGATGGCGTGAGTCGAGTCAAACACAAGCAAGTCTCTCTCTCTCTCTCTGTGCCAAATTTTGCACAAAAGCGTGCCATGTCACTGCACCCGCTCGCATCCAGCCGCTGAGAACAGTGGCCACAGCGCCTGGCACATCAATAAACAAGTCATGTGATGGGACCCCGGGAACTGCGGAAACCCTATGAATTTGAAAGCTGACAAGTGTTGAAGCATTGCAAAAGCCCATAATCTGAACTTTGGATCAATGCTGCAAGTGAGTGGCCTCATTGTTTGAAGCCAGTGCTGCTGGGGACAGCCCCCGCTCATCTGCAACACTTGGATCTGCCCGAGCTGTCAAAAGGGCTAAGCAAATCCTGGCCCAAGGGTTGACCACAGTACCAGACCACCCCAAACTGAGAGAAAGTGTTTGCCAAGACTTGACCAAATCATCCCTTTTGCATGCATTTTGAGGGATACGATGCTCAACTGGTCCAAAAGCAGCGCTTTAAGACCTTCCAGACACAGATTTGCCAAAACGTAGCTGGCACAAAGGTGCCACATGCCATCATGGTGCCACTACAAATTCCCATAGCTTTCTCCAACATCTTCCAACTGTCCACCTGCAGCCAAGCATCTTGCCATTAGCGCCTTCAGCAGCCATGTGAAGTGGTGTAGCCCCATTTGTGCAGCTCATGCTGGCCAAGCGGGTTGCATATGGTTGCATAGCTGATCATGGCTGTAAGCTATCACATCATCTCACAACCGCTATCATTGGATTGTTGTACCATGTCGTACTCCGTGTTGTATCTACGTGTGTACCTACGTCGGGTTACGTTGTCCTTGGTGTATGTTGCTGCCATGGAGATTTCTTGGTACATCTGGTCTCCTGCAATCATCTGACAGGAAGTGGCCGAGCCAGCCTACTTGTCCTGTCTTAGCAGTGCTCATACACATGTGCCTCCATGTCCTCCACATATGTACACACATATCTGTATAATTATATACGTATACTATTAGATACTATTAGTATATATGGTCCAGCGTTCCAACCCCCCTCCCCCCCGGACATGGTCATGGGTCAGCCATAGTACTGTCCCCTTCCTCCCCCTGTGTGTGGTGTGGTGGGGATGTGGTGCTGTCCCCTCCCCCCGTGGTGTGGTGGGGGTGTGGTACTGCGTGTGTGTGTATATATACATATATATATATGTAATATATATATATATGTCTGATGTCTGTGCGTATATGTATATATAAGTGTATGTATGTTTATATATATATATATTTGCATATGTATGTGTATATATATATATTTGTATATGTGTATATATATATATATATATATTTGTATATGTATAAATATATATATGTACATATATTATATCATGGGTATATATAGACATACATTTGTATATATATATATATATGTATGTGAATCGGAGGTTATCTCCCCGATTATGTTCTGATGTTTAGTTGCGTTCAGTGACGACGGCACAGGAGTTGCGGCTTCAGCATGGCTATATTTTCCTTCTGGTGCTTGCAGTGATCTTGAG
>Ga0126342_10013351_pt1 | contig 14560 bp, 11 predicted proteins | sample Cyp1metagenome_FD_92528 | JGI IMG/M metagenome (GOLD analysis project Ga0126342, IMG submission 92528) | Coral microbial communities from Lord Howe Island, Old Settlement Bay, Australia - Cyphastrea 1 metagenome | ecosystem: Host-associated > Invertebrates > Cnidaria > Coral ... | reverse complement strand
TTCCTTCCTTCATTCCTTCATTCTTTCATTCCTTCATTCCTTCCTTCCTTCCTTCATTCCTTCATTCCTTCATTCCTTCATTCCTTCCTTCATTCCTTCATTCCTTCATTTCTTCCTTCATTCCTTCATTCCTTCATTCCTTCATTCAGTCATTCAGTCATTCAGTGATTCAGTGATTCATTCATTCATTCATTCATTCATTCATTCAGTCATTCATTCATCCATTCCAGTCCAGTCCAGTCCATTCCATTCCAGTCATTCAGTCATTCAGTCATTCAGTCATTCAGTCATTCAGTCATTCAGTCATTCAGTCATTCATTCATTTATTCATTCATTCATTCATTCATTCCTTCATTCCTTCATTCCTTCATTCCTTCATTCCTTCATTCCTTCCTTCCTTCCTTCCTTCGCTCGTTCGTTCGTTCGTTGGTTCGTTCCGTCGTTCGTTCGTTCGTTCGTTGGTTCGTTCCTTCGTTTGTTCGTTCGTTCGTTCATTCGTTCGTTCGTTCGTTCGTTTGTTCGTTCATTCGTTTTTTCGTTCATGTGTTTATTCATCGATTCTTTGATTCTTTGTTTGATTTCTTGATTTATTCAAAGATTTATATATTGACTCACTGATTCTTGGTTCTTTTGATTCAATGGTTCACTGATTCATTGGTTTTGATCCACTGATTCCTGAATTCATTGATTTATTGGTTCATTGAATCACAACTTCGTTGATTCACTGGTTCATTGATTCACTGACTGGCTCCGTCACTGATTCATTGATTCATTGGTTGATTGACTCATTGATCTGTTGATTCCCTGGTTCATTGCTTCGTTGATTCACGGAGTCGTTGATCCACTGATTCAGTGACTCATTGGTTCGTGGATTCATTGATTTGTTGATTCCTATCCCTGATTCATTGCTCCACTGGTTCTTTGATTCATTGGTTCACGGAGTCGTTGATCAACTGGTTTATTGATTCATTGATTCGTTGATTCCATGAACCACTGTTTCATTTATTCGGTGATTGGTTGGTTCATTGATTAGGTCATTGATTCATTGATTGTTTGATTCACTGATTTGATGATTCATTAGTCAAGTGATTCACTGATTCATATCTTGGCTGATTCACTGACTGTTGGTTCATTGGTTGGCCGACTCACTGTTTCGTTGATTGATTGATTCATTGATTCCTTGGGTCGTTGGTTCTTTGCTTCCTTCCTTCATTGATTCATTGGGCCATTGCTTCACTGATTTGTTTCACCGACTCACTACTCCACTCCTTCATTGAAGCATTGGTGCACGGCTTCGTGGCGTCAGTAGCGGGTTCTGTTCATTTTGGGTCCCAGATGCTATTGTTCATATTATTCTGCGGTTAGTGCCAGAATGTGTCGAACATGAGAATTACTTGGCAAATGTGGCGATTTATGGGCAAAATATTGGGAGATCATGGAGACATGATGATTTATGTGGCTGCGAATTCTCATGTAAAGTTTTGGAAATCCTAGCAGCCAGAGGAAAATTGGTGTTGAACCTAGTCTAGAATTAGAAACTGCTCATGTCGTTGGCATCAGCGTTCGTGCGTACGGCTTCAAAGTAGCTGCATGGTTGTGAGCCAAAATTGAGTTCTCAGGGTCTCAACTGTTGACTCGTTACTGTTTGTATCATAGTTTGTATCCATGCAGTTTCCAATCATTTCCAACTAATTCCATATATTTTTCAATTCTTCAATCATTTCCAGGTAATTTAGCCATATTTATCCATGCCAATATTGGATCATCCGTAGTTTGTAAGGTCTTCAACTTTCAAATGTATGACTCATGCAGCCAATTCCCCCAAAACAGCTGCTGGTCTGAAAAGGACGTTTGGGACGCAAGCGAGGCCACGACTGGGGGGTTTCCGTGGAGGTACCCAGCTGGATGGATCCGATAGCTGGATGGTGAATCATGGAAAATCCCATACGAATTGATGACTGGGGGTAGCGAAAAGGGTCGCGTTTTTTTTTCGGAAACTCCCATTGAAAAAGACTGACAAAATGGAAATGGAAGTCCGGAAATGGTGAGAAAATCGGCAACATGGGGGGGTTCCAGCATCAAACGCAGGGATTTATAGCCACTCAATATATATATATATTAACCAAGGTGACAATGGTTTAATTCTGCCATTTCACCAAAATCGATCCAAAGACAGGTCGTTGTGGATTAATCCAAAACTCAGCCAGGATAGCTGTGTAAGACGATTCTGTGAGTAGGCCAGTGTGGATTAATGTGCTAGTCAAATGGTACATGGGATCAAGGTTTTGTTCTCAAAGTCCCGAACTATTCAAGTGGCATGACCGTTATTCGCGGTTCAGCTTTATCTTGGCACTAACGGCGATCCAGAGACGCTTCACCATTCTGGGAATTCAAGCACCAATTGAAATGATCATGAAATAGTCGATAAAGCCTCCCAATGGTGTTGGCCTCCCAATTCCATTCAGCTCATGATTTTTCGGACATGGACATGATGTTAAAGTATCGATATGTTCATTGCATTTTCAAAGTGTCAAAGCGGTAAAACTGGTAAAACACCCAGCAGTTTGGGGCATATCCTTTTCCCATTGGTTGGTTGATTCATAGAGGGGTGTGTTTACCATGTTTACCCCTTTAACCACAGGTATATGATGATAGATGGTATACCAGCTCCCGGCCCCTTTATTTTTACCAAAAGGACATTATAGGGGTGATATTTTTTCCCAAGGTGGACCTCCATAAAAACCGCTCCGATAGGAAGTTCTGGACTTGGAACTCACTGGAGCCAGCCTGGAGGTGGGAGATAAAGAATCTACACGCGACCCTAGAGAATCTATAGTTACCCCTCAAAAAGATGCTGACTTTGGTCAAATCCGATTCTAGAATGCTGGTAAATTTCATCTTTCCCATTTCTTTCGGCTTCAAAACACATGTAACTAATGGACTACATGATGGTTTCATGCTTCTTCGGCTGAAATATCTTGAAATGATGCTGGGACCGACCATTTCTTCGGATATTTGTTTGTTCATCTTTCATCTTTGTGGCGACGCCAGGCATCGATATCCAAGTCTGTGACGAATGGATATGTTCGGAACCAACTTCAAGCGCGTGGGGGCTCCTGGTCGTGTCCCTGGCTTGAGTGGATCAGTGGATCATGGCAAAAAAAACGCTTTCTCCAAAGATGGAGCAGTTGATGTTTCAGCCTGGGACAAACATGAATTCCCACCGGATGAGATTGAGCAGGTTCAAACAAATGATGATTTCACTTGATACCGCCCTGAAATGATGTTGGTTAACTGTTGCAAACAAGGTTTTCCGACCAGGCTTGATGGTGACTTTCAGAACCCATGAGCTGGGAGAGGCACAAACTGTTCATTTGCGAAAACTCACCCCAAACACTACATCAAGATGCATGTTGATACCCAGTTGGATACCGCTGAGTGCCCACATTTTCTTTGTTTGTCCGTGACATCTGGGATCTAGTTCTCTGAGAAGGCATTCAACGGTGGCGGCTACGCGACCGGAGAGAGTTAGGATAAAAGATGGGAGGTTGTTCCCAGGAGTCTCAGATATGCGAGCCTTGTGTCTTCTTCTTTTCAACACATGGTTGTGCCAAAGGAGATCAATGTGCATTCTGTCACCACGCGGTTCAAGATGAAGCCGTGGAGTATGTCTTGGCACGTCCCAGTAAGCTGAGACGGTTCATGATCAAAGACACCATTTTGCTACAGATGATCGCCGCCAAGGATTCAATCGAGATGCACCACCTCCTGCAAACAACTGCTCGCAGGCATCCCTATGCACGGACACTCATTCAGTCCTACCTGAACATGTCATACATCTCGTCCGACGACAATGTGAGTCTGGTCTTTTCCTTGTAGTATGAAGTATGCTCTTAGGGAAATGGAAGCTTGTGGGGCTAGAGGCACCGTGAAAGTAGCAGACTTTTCACTGACTAAAGCCAATAACATCTTCAAATCTATCGGTATGTCCACACACAAATGGGTATGGGTCAAAATTAGGTATCCCAATAATTGGATGGTTAATACGAAACTAGACTAACATTTGTGGTCCCCTAGGTCTTCCATTTTGACCCACATCCATATATACGTAGATCTTGCTGTGCAAGACATGTCCAAGGTATTTATACATGTGGTGCCAAGTGACCGAAGTTTCCACCTAGTGATCAGTGCAAGAAGCAAAGACCGCCGAGCCTTCGAAGAGCAGGACCCAGATTGCTGTATTAGAAGTCCTGCTGCAAAGTGACAGGCTGAACTGAAAGAAAGTCTCACACCTGTACAGCACCATTCTTGAACAGTCTAGAGGCAGGAAAAGGAATGCCATCCTGGAATTTGGGCGCAACTTGCACGCATACCGATGGTTAGAACACAATATAATATTGTAATATCTATATTTGATCCACAGCCATATATATATATATATGTATAGAATCTCTCTCTCTCTCTATATATATATATAAATAGATATGGCTGTGGATCAATACCTATAGATACAAGTTGTTTGGGGATGAACATCCATAAATCATAAATCCTAGCTATTTTGATGTGAACTCAAGGGGTGCAGGGTTTTGACACATAACCATATGATATATGTATATAAAGCAAAATATAATGTAATAAAATATAATAAAAAAGTTTAATACAATATAATATGATAAATTTTAATATAATATAATATGATATAATATAATATAATATCATTTCATATCATATGATATAATGTAATATAATATCATATAACATCATATAATATCATACAATATCAGAATATCATACAATATCGTATAATATCATGATGTGATATAATATAATACAGTATAATACAACATAATATGATGTAATATACTATACCATAGTAGTACTAATGCTAATGCTAACACTAATGCTATGCTATCCAGTTCTCCTTCCTGGACATCCAAGTAGTGGGTCCCCATTTCAAGAAACAAAGCCACGTACCCCATATCCCCACCACACATGTATGCAATACTGTAGTTGTACAACTAGTATATACTAGTATATTTGTACTATTTATACACTTGCCATCCTTCCAACTGACATAGGCCCTGTCAAACATCTTGTGGGGGACTGCTTTCATCCAACAAATGGTGATTCTCAGGGTCAAAGTGTGGTTGGGAGGGGGTGGTATATCTTTACCCAGAATACGGGTGTTTCTGAAAATATGGCACCTCCAAATTTCTTGCATTCTCATCATTTTTCTTATCAACATGGTGATTTTTGGGTATACACTCATAACCTTTAGACACACCCATATAATACATGATTTTGTTGGTTAGATATACCAGTAATTAATTTCCCTTTTACTACATTCCCGTTTGCAAAATCTTTGGATGTATATTCGGGAGTTGTTGTAAATCTTTACTTATGCACGTAGATATCCCCATCACTTCATTTTACCCATGAAAAATGATTGTCCTATGCTATTCCGTTATAAGCCCTAGTATATCCCATTGGGTTTGTCTGAAAATGGTATACTCTTAATTCCAATGGAAAAACACATCATTTTCCTCTAGAAATGGCCATTTGGAGTATACGAATCATTTTCAGACACATTCAAACATCTTCTTCGTTACATATCCCATTCATTCCCCATTAATTCCCTCTTATATCCCTATTACATCATTCTATCCCGTGTACATCCCTACTATAATCTTCTTGGTTACATATCCCATTCATTCCCCAGTACTTCCCCATCCCTATATATCACTATAAAACCCATGAGATTCCTTTCATCTCCCATATTTTTTGGTCTTTTTTAATCCCACGAAAGATGTCGGCTTTCCCCGTTGATTCCAGGTGACCCTTTGGTCGATGGATTTCTTGGACCCAGCGCTGAGACGTTTCCGACGTCTCCTGAAGAGCTCGCGGAAGTGCCACTGGGATGAAATGGTAAAAGCAGCATTGATGTGGGGGTTTCCTAGAATGGGAGTACCCCAAAAGCTGGATGCTTTATTTCATAGAAAATCCGAAAATAACATGGATGATTTGGGGGTGCCCCTATTTTAGGAAACCTCTATGTGGGTTTTAGCCACTGATTTGGGATATAACTTGATATAACTATCAATGGTGAGAAGTGGCGATATACTGGGAGGATGAAATTGGTGTTTTTTAAAAACTACCACGGATTATAATTGAGAAATGAACCGGTTGAATGGGATCTTACTGAGATTTAACCATCATTTATGGTTTCCTTTTTTGAGGTTTTAACTATCAAACATCTCGATATATATATATAATTGAAAAATATGGTTGATTCATGGGTTAAGAACTAGATGGTCATCTATACTGCACCAAGCTAGCTGGTTTCTTGGGGATGATGCACCAAATCAACGAGATACTCATCAACCAGCATTTCATGGGATAGGGATAGGGCTACTTTTCATGACTTAGCAAGTGCTCAGAAACTATTAGAAACCATAGTTTACAAGCAACTTATAAATGAATATCTGGTTGGTGGCTTGGAACCATGGAATTTTATGACTTTCCATATATTGGGAATTTGATCATCCCAACTGACGAACTCATATTTTTTAGAGGGGTAGGTCAACCAGAAACCAGTATATATATACCCTCTGGTTACTTAACGTAGCCATGGAAAATCCATCATTTTCAATAGGTAAATGAATTGGAATCACGTAGCTATGGAAAATCACCATTTTGGATAGGTAAATCCTCATAAATCCTCTATAAATGGACCATCTTCCATAGCGAACTGTTAAATTACCATACGGTAAACTGTCACATAACCATGGAACATCACAATTTTCAATGGGTAAATCCACTATAAATAGACAATTTTCAATAGCGAACTGTTAAATTACCAGAGGGTAAATGGAATAACCTGACTTCGGGGACTTACGTTCACCCCTTCGTTATCAGCCACAAACACGTTCGCGGAGTTGATGAGTTTCGGGACCAGTATTTGGAGGTTCATCTCTGGAGTAAGTGGACAATAAGCATATTATATCCCGTTGTATATGGGGATATGGCCCAGTAGAATCTGGTTATCAACGCTAAAGATCAGAAACATGGGATAGGGATATAGGCAGAAAAAAGGATTCAACTAGAGAGAATGGTGACTTAAAGAGCGAAACATAGGGAATTAGCCAGCAGTAACTTAACCTAGGTATGTCCAAAGCAGCAGTGAATGTAGATCACTTCACAGAAAACCATGGTTTTCTAGAGGCTCATGTAAATTTACAGGGTTTAAAAGCAACAAGAATCAGAGGCGCTTGCCCAACAAACAAAGATAGCTGGGCAATATCAACGTTGGGTGAGATACCGACGGGGAAAAGAGGTTGTATAACCAGCAATTCAATAATTTCTACATAACCTGTTGAAACATGGGGTGTACATCACCAACAAACCAAGAATAGTGGCTTAATCAGAAGGGAACCGAGACAGAAGCAAACATTAATGGAGATCCTTTGAATAAATGATCCAACAAGCAGGACCAATCAAACGAACCATAGGATCATCGAATGGCTATTTTTAGATACATTCCAAGGGTTTGGATTTGCCACTGATGATGGGGTCGGGGAATCTGAGTCTTACGAAACCATAGGGAGCTAGTGGTGACTGCGGCCTCTATCGACCGTGATTGACCAGGATCCATCCTTGGATGATTAAGCCTGAAAATGATCATTGCAGGTGTGCAAGGATGGTATGAGGTTTACAACAAAAAAGCCATACACCCATCAGTCGCCAGGCTGCAAACATCAGTACTTTGAATCTGATTAATTCTGATTCCTGGATTTACAAGTTGTGAAAACATGGCCTGGTAAACTAACGTAACTATGGAAAATCACAATTTTTAATGGGTAAATCCACTATTTCTATGGCCATTTTCAATAGCAATGTAAACGTTTACCAGAGAGTAGTGGTTTACAGAAGCCTATTGATATATAATCAATACATATCAGTACTCCTTCCGATTCCCCACTAGGCTCGGGTCCCAGTGACTGCTAGTGGTTTTTTCAATCATAGCTGGCCATGACATATCACCAAGGCAAAGCGTCCGGCCGCGGCAGGGATTCGTGCCAGGGTGCCCGCTGTGGGGTGAAACTTCACCATCCAACATGGGGATTGTTCACAGGGATTTGATGTGGTTTTACACAAAATATGTGGGGTTTAACCATCAAACATGATCCGAAATGGGAATTTGACCTGCAAAAATGAGGATCTCCTGCCTGTGGGTTCGTCCGGAAATGTGGACAGACCCCTAAAATTGTCAGGGAGCGATGGAGAGCACCTCCATGTTAAATGTTTGGATTTGGAGGAACTCAATTTTGTGGCACACATCCATTTATGATATCCACGATTTTGGAGTCACTGGGTTACGGCTTTTGCAGCAGGTATCAATTTGATTAGACAACATCAAGTATCTGAGACTAGAAAAGATTATCCCACAAAAACCTTGATTCAGTACGTTTGTGGCCCCTAAATTTGGGGCGTAAATCCATGGTTTCCTGCAGATTTTCCCTTTCATCGATCTATAGAGATTGTTGTTTAACATCCCATTTCTGGATGAACCAAGATTCTCTCCACTTTTATGGGATAATATGTAGTCAACCATTTCCCATATGGGATGACATCTTTGCTTAAAATCAACCTTCTGACCAGGCGACCGGATGCTTCCACAGTTCAATCCCACATGGGGAGGCGCGAGATGATGGGAAAGCATGAAAACACCAACGGTCGATATGGGGGGTTCCATAAATGGGGGATCCCCCATAGCTGGATGGTTTATTTCACGGAAAATGCATCTATAAATGGATGAGAACTAGGGGTACCCCCATGACTTAGGACACCTCCATATATGAATCACGTTTTTTCCTATCAAAGTGGCCATATTTGCAGCTCTTTTTTTCCACTCTTTTTGGGTTGATCATCTGAAGTTCACCAAGAAATCGTGGGAACGGTTGAAGCAAACTGTTTCACATGTAAAATTGAGGCTTTCCACATCGACCTTGGGGCATTGTTTCTATTTTGGAGGGACATGGATCGAAGCCAAAACAGAGCCAACAGCAATCCTCAGGATTGCGGGCTTGTCACTGATCTTGTGTGATGAACGCATGTCACTGCGTGCCATGGTCAAAACATGGGATGTTCTCCGAAAAGAGACGGGATGCTTGTCCATTTTCAATACCCGCTAGAAATCTGGAAGCCCATTCATGATGGATGACCACACCCCATGAGACAAATCCCAGTATATCCCATGATGTTCCCATGGTATTTCCATGAAATCCCATGATGAAGTTGGTGAAAAATCACTTTTTTGGGTGACGTACGTCCCAGCGTACGCCACAGGTCCCAAAAAGGGTCTATCTCGGATGAGGTGGATCAGGACATCCAGGGGGTGAATTTACAGCTTCAAAGATGATCATTTTGAAGGATGATTCAGTCACCTAAATTCTGACACCGATTTTGACGTGGGCAAAAAAAGAATGGTATCCTTTTCGAGGCCCTTGGAGAAATCCCATTGGTACAGGGGGCACCTCCGAATTCTTGGATCCAACTTGAGTCTATCACAAGACCTATTTTGCTCGACTTTTTGCAAGGGAAAAATACAAAACAACAATCCAGAGCTGCCAAGAATTCCCCCTATTTTTCAGGTTTCAGCGCTTCAGGAGTTGCCAGGGCGTCACAAACAGCTGCAGAAGCCACTGGAAGCGGCTTCAGCGCAGCAACTGCAGCTGGATTCAAGCAGCGATGGGGTGCAAAGCTATAGGAAAAATGGAGGGGTTTCCTCAGAATAGTGCGATTTGACTTGAATTTTGCAGGGATTTTTCCTGGGATAAAACCAATGAAACCGGAGGCTTCACCATCAAAAACTGGGATTGAACGGAGAAAAAGGGGGAATTTTCCTTCATTCATGGGATATTAAAAGGGATTTACGGGTTTATAGTATGGGAAAATCATATAGATAGGGATATAATATGGGAAATTATATATCTATATAACCAGCAATATGATGTTTGGGTTTGACCAAAATGTTTTTGGATACCTCGGAAATTGGAGCTATAGGAAGAATGATCATAAACCAGGGGACTTTGGGGTATTCTATTGTTAGACACACCCATTTGGGTGATTGTGCAGGTTTTATATTGTTCAATATCCAGTTAGAATATACCATGGATGGCCTACCGCACAGGTGGTTTAACCAGATTGCCTGATATGGTTGGGATATGTGTGTATGTATGTAATGTAATGTATGGTAATGTATGGTAATGTATGGTAATGTATGGTAATGTATGGTAATGTAGACATGGCAAAACGACGTCTCGCGATGGCAATTTTTATATATTGCGGGAATCTTTTTATATTGCGGAGTGATTTTTTGACATGTCGACGCGTGGTATCTTAATGTATGGTATGTATGATATGCATGGTATGTATGGTATTTATGGCATGTATGCAATGCATGCAATGTATGTAATGAATGTAATTTATGTAATGTCATGCAACGTCATGTAATGTCATGCTATGTTATGGAACGATATGTAATATTGTGTAATGTTATGTAGTGCTATGTAATGTTATGTTATGTAATGTAATGTAACGTAAAGCAATGTAATGTATGCAATGTATGTAATGTATGCAATGAATGTAATGAATGTAATGTATGCAACGTATGTAATGTATGCAATGTATGTCATGTATGCAATGAATGTAATGTATGCAATGCATGCTATGTATGTAATGTATGCAGTTTATGCAATGTATGCAATGTATGCAATGTATGTAATGTAACGTTGCAATGTAACGCAACGTAACGTAAAGTAACGTAATGTAACTTAACGTAACGTAAGTGCAATGTAATGTAACGTAATGTAATGTAATGTATGCAATGTATGTAATGCATGCAATGAATGTAATGAATGTAATGTATGCAATGTATGTAATGTATGCAATGTCTGTCATGTATGCAATGAATGTAATGTATGCAATGCATGCTATGTATTCAATGCATGCAATTTATGCAATGTACGTAGTGTATGAAATGTAATGTAACGTAATGTAACGCAACGCGACGGAACTGAACGTAATGCAATGCATGATGCATGCATGTATGTATGTACGTATTTTTTTCACAGCCATTAAGAATCCGTATCTAACTTGGCCGATGATGTGGGTTTGACACAACTAGATATAGCTCCAACACTCACTTTGCATGGATGACGCAGCAGGAATGCTGAATTGATTGGTAAACATCATGAATACAGCCCTGTAGATGAATGGCTTATATATGTATATATTGATGAATGGGATACAAACCACTAAGTGGGATGCACATCCAAGTATGAAAAGCACGGGTGTGTCGATTGCACCTGATATATTTGCCAACTTTGGCTTTGGGCTGTGAAAGCATATTTTCTGTGTGGTGAAATAGTGGCGCACCCTCCTGACATGGGGCATTTACCTGAAATTTACCCCAACATGGGAAACATAGGAATGTTATCACCAGCAAAATACATCGTGAAATTCGTGAAGCGCTCCAAAGTTTAAGAAGGCCAATCCCATCATCCCAAGCCATGGAAAGATAGTAGCCAAATGTGGAAATCTCACCTCAAAGTATGGACCATATTAGATGACAATATCCCCATCTTAAATCCCGGCACCAGAATTTGCTGATACTGGGAGATAATGGCCGAATCACTCAAAAATGAGATGTTTTTCAAAAAAAACGAATACACATGCTTTTTTGGTCACTAAATGTCACTAACCAAAATCATGGGAGCTAAATCTAAAGATTGCTTCAAGCTTTGATTTCCCGAACTGCTGTTTCGTCTCCATTACAAGGGGACTATGTATTTATCGCAAGAGACCGACACACCCCGGTGTGTTCATTGGTTTTGGTTGAAGATGTCGTCGCTTTACGAAGTGCCCAGGACGCCAATCATGGATAGCTTTCTTCAGCATGTGTTTGCATGATGGCCGCATGCCTCCTGCAATTGAAAGGAAAAGAGAACTGCATGTAAATTGGCAGTGCACACACACATATATATATAATATAGATATGTATGTATGTATACACATAATGTTAGGACATAGTATAAACATTTTGTCAGTTGAGTCCTTGTAAGCGTCATCCAAAAACTTTTTTCGTGAAACGTGAAATTCCAGGCTGGATCGGTGGATCACTGAGAGGATGGCCTCGTGGCTATCGATTGAAGGAAAGCTACATTCATTAATGAAAATGACCATTTATAGTGGATTTTCCCATTGAAAATGGTGATTTTCAATAGCTATGTTAAATTACCAGAGGGTAACCATTATAATAATGGGATTATTAGTAATAATCATTAATAATGGTTAATAACCATATATAATCATATAGTGGGATTATATCTGGTTGGTGGTTTGGAACCATGGAATTTTATGGCTTCCCATTCAGTTGGGATTTTCATCATCCCAACTGACGAACTTTAATATTTTTCGGAGGGGTAGGTTGAAGCCACCAACGAGACATCGTTGTTTAGTTGTCAAACCTTTTGTCAGTTGTATTCCCCGTCACCATTCCTTCCCCAAAAAGTGCACCTGTCATCCGCCATAGCTGTAGGTCGGCTCAGGGGTTGGATGCCGCAGGGCTGGACGGGTTCGGGCACCACAGCCGTGGCAGGGCTGGACCCGGTGTCGTAACTTCCCTGCCATTGGGACATGGAAAGTCCCTCAAAGGAGAATAGTCGCCCATATCAAACTTCAAAAAAAAATGCTTCCTTAATGGAAAACACAGTTAGTTCGCAAAGGCCAAAATGCATGTGGAAAAACATGAATGTACTGTAAATACCATGTAAATCTACTCATGACAATCCAAAAAAGCGCGCGGGTTTCTACCAGCCCGGTACCGCGGGATTTTCAGACCCAAAAAGCGCGTGCTGAGGTCGGGTGCATTGCCAGGCCGGGCCACTGCTGGAGTACCCGGAGCCACGGCTGCCATGTCGGGACCAGGTGCCATATGGATCTGAGATGATCTGAGCATGAAGTGATAGTATCGCTTCATCATCCCAGGGATAAATCATCAGCAAACCGACATCTACCGGAAGTTGGATCATGAGATACACCTTAAACAAGTGGTCATCAAATTTATCACATCGGAAGCGCAAAAGGAATGGATGTGCTGTATGCGAGAGAGAGAGGAAATCGCAAATCGCACCGATAGTACCAGGTGAAACCATCGGCTGTCGCAGGTGCTGAACTCTTGGAAGAAGCAGCAGAGGCGTTACTGGGGTATCTACACTGGGCTGGGTGCCCAATCACTGGGATGTACCATACTTGGGATGAACCACTGGGCTGATGTGTTCACTGGTAGGATTCTGACCCCATATCTCGGTTGGATCAAACCTCCCTCTCCATGAACTCCCTGGAAGCAAGTCCTGACCCCTAGTTTGGATGATGAAGGCTCCATTTTATGGGTGAACTCCTCCAAACCAAGAGTCAAAACTCGCTTTCAGCTGGGGAAATAGATTATGTGGATGATCTGTGTATGTGTTTGTACCCATTCTCGAGTAGAATATGCATAGGGATTCAGCCAACCCCCTCAAAGCTGACCCCCACAATAGAAAGAACTTGGTAATGTCTTACTAACCGCCACTAGCAACTTTTTGAACGGCTCATTCATCATCTGTTTTTTCAAGTCAACTGATGGGGGTTATCCCACTACGTCCCATATCTCGCCCCATTCTGACCCCAAAAATTCCAACCATTGGCATGTATTGGCATTTCTATTCCCACAAAATGGTTGGTTAGCTGTTGGTTTGATGATATAAATTCCATTAAATTACCACTTTTTTAGTTACCCTCCAGTAAACTAACAGTTTGCTATTGAAAATTGCCATAGAAAGTTCGTTGATTTACCCAGCTATAAAATGGTGGATCTTTCCAGTCAGGTTTTTGTTAGTTGACCAGGCCGGGTAACCTCTATCTTCGATAGGTACCACCATAGCTGCTGAAGTCCCCCGGGGCGGCCCCCTTTTGGGATCTCAACGGACGGATCCCAGTCCTTCCAGGCCGCAGCAGCACGTGCGCGTGAGGAGGCGGCTGCAGAGCTCTGGAATCTCCGCAGCGAGGAGCAGCTGGTGGTGAAGGAGGCAGAAGAAGCGGCAGCTTGGCCAAGTTGAAGCTTCAAACACATCATATTTTTACGATATATATGTATATATTATATATATATATCATATGATATTAAAGATCAATAAACTATATATATATACTATATTCATATATATATATTATATTCAAATATGTATTAAATTAAATTATATTATATTCATATATATATATGATATTTATATGATATTATATTGTATTGTATTATATTATTATATTGAAATGTATTGTATTATTTTGTATTATTTTGTATTATATTGTATCATGTTATATTGTATTACATTATGTTACATTATGTTATGTTACGTTATGTTGTACCCTATTTTATTAAATTGTATTATATTGTATTATATTGTATTATATTGTATTATATTGTATTATATTGTATTATATTGTATTATATTGTATTATTGTA